>Ga0308162_1001422_pt1 | contig 19140 bp, 14 predicted proteins | sample PhySR2_FD_201370 | JGI IMG/M metagenome (GOLD analysis project Ga0308162, IMG submission 201370) | Phyllosphere microbial communities from UC Gill Tract Community Farm, Albany, California, United States - DLSLS.R2 | ecosystem: Host-associated > Plants > Phyllosphere > Unclassified | place: USA... | reverse complement strand
GCGAAAATAAAAACCACATTTTAATTATATTTTCCCGAAGCATACTGACCGTGGTCATGTTTTTACCGATTCAGAAGTGTGATGCTAATAGTGATAGCACTGATTGCGTAATGTTATTATTTAAACGCAAATAGAAAGGCAAATGACGCATATTAATTTTAGTTTCATCGAGAAATATATTAATCATAGGGGGAATTATTATGAATAAATTACACAACCTGACAATACCGATGATAATTTCCTTTATTATCATCGCAGTATCATCAGCTACCGCCATCGGCTTACTCTCTTATCATGTAGTTTCGCGCATGGTGGCATAATTGATTTCGCCAGACATCGCTAAATTAAACCAACCTTAAACGCACATAATTGTTTCCACCTAATGACCCTTACTTTGCGGAGGGTCATTATTCTCTCTTTCAGGAAATGGCATATTCCCGCCCTTTCTTTCTTATTGAGGCAGGGGCATGAATAATTGGCCAGTGCTGGGTGCACTTGTAATTTGTTTGGTTTTGATCGGTTGTGACAATAAAAGCGGTGATGAAATCAGCGCACCGCGCGTAATTAAAGCGCTAACGCTGACGGAAAATACCACAGAGAAAGTCAGGGTATTTCCAGCGCGTATTTCGGCGGGGGATTACACCGAACTAGCCTTTAAGCGTACCGGGCGGCTGGCGCAGTTGCAGGTGCGTGAAGGCAGCCATGTTAAGGCTGGCGAGGTGATTGGCCGACTAATTGATACCGATGCGCAGCTGCGCGTCAACGATCAGCAGAACAGATTCCAGCTGGCGGATCGTCAGTATCAGCGCTTCAGTGCGCTGGCCACGCGCAGTGCGGTTTCGCAGGCAGACATGGATGTGCAAAAGGCGAACCGCGACTCCGCCGCTGTGGCGCTCAACATCGCCAAAGAGGAGCTGGATTATCACACCTTGCGCGCACCGTTTGACGGCATCGTCACCAGCGTGGCCTCACAAAATCATCAGGTGGTTACCGCCGGACAAACGGTGGCGGTGATCAGCCGCAACGATGTACTGGATGTGATTTTCAGCGTGCCGGAAAACCTGTTCACCAGCATTGACGTGCAAAACGTGAGTTATCAGCCAGAGATCAGTCTGAATGCGCTGCCGGGCCGCACGTTTCGCGCGGCATATAAAGAGCATCGCGCAGAAGCTGATGCTGCCACGCTAACCTGGCAAGTAGTGCTGACGATGCCGCGTCCGACGGATTTACCGCAGGTCAGCGGACTGAGCGGCACGGTGAAAGTGCAGATGCATAACCTGCCCACTTCCGACGGCACGCCGCTACTGCGCGTGCCGGCCAATGCGGTATTTAACCCGGATCACAGCCTGCCGAATCAGCCTTACGTGTGGCTGATCAGCGGTGAAGGTGATGTGCTTAACGTTCAGCAGCAGCCGGTGGTGGTGGGAAAACTCAATGCGCAGGGCATCGAAATTCTCTCCGGCCTGCAAGTGGGCGATCGCATTGTGGTCGCGGGCGTCAGCGATTTGCGTGATGGTCAGGCGGTGCGCCTGTGGACACGCGAGCGAGGTCTGTGATGCGCCTGCTGGAACCGTTTCTCAACTACCCGATTCGCAGTTGGCTGGTGATCCTGCTGCTGGGCGTGGGCGGCATTTTTGCGCTGCTCAACATTGGCCGTCTGGAAGATCCGCTTTTCACCATTAAATCGGCGGTGATTGTGACGCACTATCCCGGCGCGTCGGCCCAGCAGGTGGAAGAGGAAGTCACGCTGCCGCTGGAGAACGCCTTGCAGCGCTTGCCATCGCTCGACAACGTCAGTTCGATCTCCAGCAACGGTTTGTCGCAGATCACCGTTACGATTCATAGCCACTATCGCGCCGACGACTTGCCACAGGTGTGGGATGAATTGCGTCGCCGCGTTGACGATGCCACGCGCCAGTTTCCACCCGGCGTCAGCGCGCCGCTAGTGAATGACGACTTTGGTGATGTCTACGGCTACTTCTTTACCCTTTCCGGCGAGAACTTCACCAACAGCGAGCTGCGCACCTACGCCGATCAATTGCGGCGTGAGCTGAATCTGGTGCCCGGCGTGGCGAAAGTGGCGATTGCCGGTATTGAGCAGGAGCAGGTGAATATCACGCTCTCCAGCCAGAAGATGGCGGTGCTGGGCGTGACGCCACAGCGCGTGGCCGCTTTGCTCAACAGCGTCAATGCCGTCTCCGATGCGGGCCAGATTCGCCTCGGCAATGAAGCGATTCGTTTCCATCCGACCGGCGAGTTTCACTCACTGGATGAGATCGGTGCGCTGCCAATCTCTGCGCCCGGCAGCAGCCAGCAAGTGTTGCTGCGCGATATCGCCACGCTCAGCTATGGCGTTACCGAACGGCCGGGCAATCTCTATCACGCCAACGGCAACGCCGCGCTGGCGATGGGCGTCTCCTTTGCGCCTGGCGTCAACGTGATTGATGTCGGCGATGCGTTAAGCGCCAAAATTCAGCAGCATCAGCAGGCCAAACCGCTCGGCATCGATCTGAACGTGTTTTATAACCAGGCGCAGGAAGTGAAGCAGTCGGTGGATGGTTTCATCAATAACTTTCTGATGGCGCTGGCGATTGTGGTGGGCACGCTGCTGCTGTTTATGGGCGTCCGCAGCGGCATGGTGATCGCCGCCTCGCTGGCGCTCAATGTGCTGGGCACGCTGCTGATCATGTATCTGTTTAAGCTTGAGCTGCAGCGCGTGTCGCTGGGTGCGCTGATTATCTCCCTCAGCATGCTGGTGGATAACGCCATCGTGGTGGTTGAAGGCATCAAGGTCGATCGCCAGCGCGGCAAGCCGTTGCAACAGGCGATGATGCAGATGGTGAAACGCAGCGCGCTGCCGCTGCTCGGCGCCACGGTGATCGCCATCATCGCCTTCGCGCCAATTGGTTTATCGCAGGATTCCACCGGCGAATACTGTAAATCGCTGTTCCAGGTGCTGCTGATTTCTCTGCTGCTCAGCTGGATCACCGCGCTGACGCTGACGCCGGTGTTCGTGCAGTGGATGGATGGTCGCCAGGCAATCAGCAAAGAGCGCGCGCAGCCGTATCAGGGCGTGGTGTTTCGCCTGTATCGCCGCGTGCTCACCATGCTGCTGCGCTTCCGCATCACTACTTTAGTGCTGATGGCCGCGTGCCTGGCCGCCTCGATCTATGGCTTCGGCTACGTGAAGCAGAACTTCTTCCCCGCCTCCAATACGCCGATTTTCTTCACCGATCTGTGGCTGCCGTATGGCACCGACATCCATTACACCGCACAAACCGCGCGCGAGATTGAAGGCTGGATCAACCAGCAGCCGGGCGTCAGCAGTACCGTGACAACCATTGGTCAGGGCGCGATGCGCTTTACGCTGACTTACGATGCAACGCGTCAGTACAGCAATTATGCGCAGATCATGGTGCGCGTGCAGGACGCCAGGCAGCTAGAAATGCTGGCGCAGCACACCGAGCAGCACATCGGCGAGCACTTCCCACAAGTGACAGAGCGCATCAAACGCATCAATTTCGGCAGTGCCAGCGACAGCGCCATTGCGCTGCGGATTACCGGCCCCGATCCCATTACGCTGCGGCAGATTGCCAGCCAGATTGACGACATTTTCCTCGCCGAAGGCAGCGCGTTTCCGCCGCGTCATGACTGGCAGGCGCGCAGTAAAGTGATTCGTCCGCAGTATTCACCGCTGCGCGGTCAGGAGCTGGGCGTGGACAAGCGCGATATCGACCGCGCGCTGCGTATCAACTTCACCGGTGATAGCGTCGGTTTGCTGCGCGAAGGCTCGCGGCTGATGCCGATCATGCTGCAGACTTCCGAGCTGGAGCGGCAGAATATCGACCATCTTGGCAATATTCAGGTGTGGAGTCAGGCGCAGCAGCGTTATGTGCCGCTGGCCAATCTGGTGAGCGATTTCCAGCTGGAATGGGAAGATCCGCTGATAATGCGCCGCGACCGCATGCGCGTCTTGACGGTGCAAACCGATCCCGATCCCGCCAGCGGCCGCACCGCCGCAGAGATTGTGGCGCGCGTGCAGCCGGCCATCGATCAGCTGAAGTTGCCCGCCGGCTATCATCTGGAATGGGGTGGCGAGTTGGAGAGTTCGCGCGATGCCCAAAGCGGCCTGCTTGGCTCGCTGCCGTTAGGTTTCCTCGCGATGTTTGTGATTACCGTGCTGATGTTTAACTCGCTGCGCGATGCGCTGGCGATCTGGATTACCGTGCCGCTGGCGCTGATTGGCGTCACCTGCGGCTTCCTGCTCACCGGCATTCCGTTTGGCTTTATGGCGTTGATTGGTTTGCTGAGTTTGTCAGGCATGTTAATTCGTAACGGTATCGTGCTGGTTGAGGAAACGCACCGGCTGGCGCGGCATCAGCCGTTACAGCAAGCGATTCTCGATGCCGCAACGTCGCGCCTGCGCCCGATTCTGCTCACCGCCTTTACCACCGTGCTCGGCCTGCTACCGCTGCTGCGCGATGTGTTTTTCCAGAGCATGGCGGTGGTGATCATTTTCGGTTTGGGATTCGCCACGGTGCTAACGCTGCTGGTGTTGCCGGTGCTGTATCAAACCTTTTATCGGGGTAGAAAGTCTTGAGCGTGAAATTTTGCCTTGTGTCCGTATTATCCGTGTGGGCTCTGACGCATCTGCTGCGTCACGGGCCGTCCTCGCGCCGCTAGCGCGGTGCCTTCGGCTTCCACGTTGTGCCGACGGACCGTTCGGGGATCGGCCGTCCTGCCCGGCCCCGAACTGCCTCACGCATCCATGCGTGAGGCTCCTGGCCCAACGTAAAAGCCTCAGCGCTGCGGATAGCCCTTTCGCCGCAGCAGACGCGCCAGCGCCTCTCACAATGTAGCCGTTTTCAACCACACGCACTGAAGCCCCGGCCGGCCTGCGCACTCACCATTGAGAAAATAATAAGCGAATCGCCATTTATGGCGACAGGTTTGTTAAATGCTCTCCCTGCTTTTCATTCCCAGCGCTCGCCAGTAATATTTTTTTCAACATAAACGTCAGCGGAATTGCCAGAATCGCACCGATGATGCCCAACAAGGATTGCCAGATAAGAAACGCCAGCAGTTGTGTGGTAAGTGCCATATTCAATCGTTTGCCCAATAACAACGGCTCAATGACTGAACTCAGGATTAAATTTAACGCCACAAAGAACAGCGCGACCACCAATGCGGTTTGGATATCGTACAGCATATAACTTTGCAGCACTGGCGGAATGGCCGCCATAAATGAACCCAGCACCGGAATATAGTTGAAGACAAACATCAACACACCCCAGAAAAAGGCGAACTTCAGGCCAAGAAGATGAGCACCCGCCCAGACAATAATGCCGCCGACAATACTGGTCAGGGTTTTAACCTGAGCATAAACGATAACGCTTTGTACACCCTCTTCAAGTGCCACATAATAGCGCTGATATTTCCCTTCGGCCTGTTTGCGTAGCAAGATTTTTAAATTTCTCATTTCATACAGCATGAAAAACAGCATCAGAAATACCATCAGCCACCAGGAAAGAATGCTGGGTATTTGCGTGAGAAAACCCGTGACAAAGCGCACCACCGCACCCGCATCAACAAACGCCAGCATGTCGTTAGGCGTTAAAACCAGGCCCAAATGACTAAACGTCTGCGTCACCGGCTCGAAGCGTTCGGCCAGTAACTGCGGTGCCTGACGGCTCAGCTGGATTAAATCGGGGGTTAATACGGTGAGTTTGATGATGGTGAACACAATCACCAATAATAGCAGCACAATCACCAGCAGCGATGACAGCAGACGCGGCACGCGTTTTCTTTCGAGCCGACTGATTAACGGATCGAGCATAATCGCCAGAAACAATGACAGCATCACCTGATTAATTAATGCCGATGCCAGATAGATACCGGTGAGAATTATGGTCAACGTGGCGAGAATTATCAGTACGCGCAAAAGCCTTGACCATAAAGGAAACTCGTTCAGTCCCATTATTAAGATCCTTCATCCTATACAAAATGTATTATAGAGAAAAACCTGTGCGCTGGGCCTTGTTTGAGGTCAAGTGACGAAAAACATTCAGGCCGTAAGAGAAACGGCCTGAATGTCACGCGCTATTAATTGATTCTGAATCTCCGCGTTAATGGCTTTTCGATTTCGACAATTAAAAACATCACGAAGCCAATGATCAAGGTAATAATCCAGTAACGTAACGGTAGCGCGGTGGTACCAAACAGCAGCTGCATAAAGGGCGCGTAGATAATCAGCAATTGCAGAACTAACAGCACGCCGCTGACGATCCAGATGCCTTTATTCATCAGCAAACCTTTGCTCAATGAGAAGCCGTCGGAAACACGACAGTTCAGCATATAAAACCACTGCGCCGTTACCAGCGTTTGTAATAACACGGTACGAATAAATTCCGGTGAATAGCCGCGCGGTTGCAGCCAGGCTTCCAGAACGAAGGCGCTTATGGCGATCATCGAACCGACAAAAATCACGCGCCAGATGGCGAAACCATCCATCACATGCAGTTTGGGATCGCGCGGCGGACGACGCATGATATTTTGCTCACCCGCTTCAAACGCCAGGCCGAAGGAGAGCGTGGCGGAAGTCGCCATGTTCATCCACAGAATCAGCACCGGGGTCAGCGGAATGAGGTTACCGGCCAGCAAGGCAATGATGATCAGCAAGCCCTGCGCCAGGTTGGTCGGCATGATGAACAAAATGGTCTTTTTCAGGTTGTCATAGACACGGCGCCCTTCCCGCACCGCGCTGGCGATGGTGGCGAAGTTATCGTCCGTCAGCACCATATCGGCAGCTTCTTTAGTTACTTCGGTGCCTTTAATCCCCATGGCGATACCGACATCCGCCTGCTTCAGCGCGGGCGCATCGTTAACGCCATCGCCGGTCATCCCGACCACCTCTTTTTTGCTTTGCAGCGCCTGCACCAGACGGAATTTATCTTCCGGGCTGGTACGGGCAAAGATGTCGTACGCCTGCGCCGCCTCACTCAATTGTTGGTCATCCATCACTTCCAGCTCGCGTCCGGTGATGGCGGTGCTGGCGTTACCGATTCCCAGCATCTGCCCAATACTCATCGCAGTTTGCGGATGGTCGCCGGTGATCATTTTGACGCGAATGCCGGCTTGCAGGCAGTCGCCAATCGCGGTTATGGCTTCCGGTCGCGGTGGATCCATCATCCCGGCGATGCCGAGCAAAATCATGCCCTGATGCAAATCCTGATGCGTCAGCTCAGTTTGTCCTGGCGTGGCCGGTTTCCAGGCCGCCGCCACCATGCGTAATCCTTCGCGCGCATACTCCTCAATTTTGGCTTCCCACCACGGCAGATCGATCGGCTGCAATCCGGCCTCTGTTTGCTGCTGCTGACAATGTCTGAACAGCACGTCCGGCGCGCCGGTCAACAGCACGCACTCTTCATCGCCAATCAGATAGTGCGTCGACATATATTTGTATTGCGAATCAAAGGGGATTTTATTGCGCAGTTCGGTGGTGACTGAAGGCAGATGTCCTTTGGCGGCCAGCACTTTAAGCGCGCCTTCCGTCGGGCCGCCGGTGATTTTCCACAGTCCGTTTTCGTCTTTAATCAGCTGGCTGTCGTTACACAGATCGATGGTGCGCAGATAGCGCTCGAGGATCGAGCCTTGCGCCACTTTCACCGGCACAGCGTCATCGGCTTTATGGATGGCGCCCACCGGTTCATAGCTCACGCCATCAACGCGGTAAATCTGATCGGCGGTGATAATCGCTTTCACCGTCATTTCATTCATGGTCAGCGTGCCGGTTTTATCTGAGCAGATCACTGTCATCGCGCCCAGCGTTTCCACGGTAGGCAGCTTGCGGATGATCGCCTGCTGCTTCGCCATGGTTTGCACGCCAAGCGACAGAATGATCGAGATAATCGCCGGTAATCCTTCGGGAACCGATGCCACCGCAAGGCTAATCAGAGACAGCATCAGCTCTGAAACCGGCATATCGCGGAACAGCAAACTAAAGACAAACAGCGCGGCCATCATCGCCAGGATGATCAGGAAAATGGCTTTACCAAGTTTATCCATCTGCACCAGCAGCGGCGTGCGGTGCTTTTCGATATCGGACATCATCTGATTGATGTGCCCAAGTTCCGTGGCGCCACCGGTAGCGACCACCAGCCCTTTGCCGCCGCCCGAACTGACGGTGGTGCCGGAGAACAGCAGATTGGTACGATCGCCCAGCGGCAGCTCGCCGATGAGCGCGTCCGTGCCCTTCTCAACCACTGTGGATTCGCCCGTCAGAATCGCTTCTTCAACGCGCAGGTTATGAGCCTCAATAACGCGCAGATCCGCCGGGATGCGGTCGCCGGCGCGGATCACCACCACATCACCTGGCACCAACGCGGTGGTGGGCAGCGTCTCGTGATTACCCGCACGGATCACCACCGTTTCGCTGGAGAGCATATTGCGGATACTTTGCAGGGATTTTTCCGCGTTGCTCTCCTGAATGTGGCCAATCAGGGCATTCACCACCGCCACGCCGAGAATCACCAGCGTATCAACCCAGTGTCCCATGACGGCAGTCAGCAACGCGGCGGCCAGTAAAACGTAGATCAGCACATCGTTGAAGTGAGCGAGAAATCGCAGCCAAACCGGCTTGCCGGGTTTCTGTGGCAGGGCATTTTCCCCGTACTGTGTTAGGCGCGCCGCCGCTTCAGCACTACTGATTCCCTCGGTGGAACTTTGCGTACTGGCCAGCGTTTCATCGACAGAAAGTTGATAATAGGTACTTTCCGGTTTAGCAGTATTCATCGCTTTCTCCTCAAATCCTGTTTCGGAAATCAAGGCGGTGATATCCCGTATTTAACAAGTCGCCATTGAACGAAAAGATCAGACCTGACTTATCCGGTGGAAGAAGCGGTCCGTTTCAGATTGAAAAATATGTCGTTAATGGCTGCTCAGCGGTAATGGAGCAGCCCTATTTTCTATACGAAATTAAAAGCATTTTGTAAAATGAACGCTATAAACGTAGCACAGGGATATTCAACGCATTCATTTCTTAATAAAAGTCGCGAGGCGGAAACCATTTATCTCATCAGACTTATCCGATCGCGGAAAATAATAAAAATATAGTGTGATAATTCATAAGGCTGGGTAATTTAAAGCCAACATTCAGGTTAGTTTAATCTGATATTTTATATCGCTATTGCGGATTAAATATCCATGAAGATCAGTTTTATTAGATTTAAATCTGGTTAATTTCATCAAGAATATTACAAGCTATCAGGCTTTACTTTTTTTGACATCTGCGTCTATGCTCATCGATAATAAAAACATCCTGTTAATACTTCTCACCTTTCAAGACGATGGCGCAGTTTTTCTGTGGTCATGGTTAATGGAGGCAACGATGTATGGTTATAGCCTGCTCCGTCTGAGTCTTTATGTTGTCATTGCGATCGTTACCTGCTCCGCCGTAGGACTATTCACCTACGCGGTTGTCTCTATGCTTGGTAATTAAATTATCCACTCACATTATTGCCAACAATGGATTCGTTGTTGCTGAGGATAAAACAGTGACTCGTTATATTACGCTGGCTGCCATTGTTATATTTTTAACAACGGGTTGCGATCAAAAAACACAGGAAGTCACGCCACCGCCACGCATGGTGAAAGTCGTTGAAGTTGTGGCATCCGGCGAATCTCAACAACGTATCTTCCCGGCGCGCATTGAATCCGGCGACTCCACCGATTTGTCGTTCAAACGTGCAGGACAGATTGAATCGCTGGATATTCGCCAGGGCAACCGCATCGAGCAGGGCCAGCTCATCGCCAGGCTTACGGCGCGGGAAGCGCAGCAGCGCGTTAATGAGCGCCAGACCGCCGCCACGCTTGCCCAGAGGCAATTTGCCCGCTTCCAGACGCTCTCCGGCCGCCAGGCGATTTCGCAGGCAGACATGGATGTGCAGCGCGCCAACCGCGATGCGGCCAATGCCGCGCTGCAAATTGCCCGTGAAGAGTTGAGCCAGATGACGCTAACCGCGCCGTTCAGCGGCGTGGCCGCCGTGGTTAACGTGCGCAATCATCAGGTGGTCGCCGCCGGACAAACCATCGCTACCTTGACCCGCAACGATCTGCTCGACGTGGTGTTCAGCGTGCCGGAAAACCTGTTTACCGCGCTGGATATACGCAACCTGACCTATCGCCCGGTGGTGCGCATCAACTCATTGCCGGATCGCGAATTCCAGGCCGAGTACAAAGAGCACACCGGCAGCAGTAACAGCAACTCGCTGACGTGGCAGATTATTTTAACTATGCCGCGCCCGGCCGATTTCCCGGCGGTGGGCGGCGTCAGTGGCACGGTGACGATTAACCTCGCCAATCTGCCCGCCAATGTGAATCGCGAATCGTTAGTGGTGCCGGTGGAGGCGGTATTCAATCCCGATAACAGCCAGCGCAACGAGCCGCATGTTTGGGTGGTGCAAGGCAGCGGCGATCAGCTGACGTTAGAAGATCGCAAAGTCAGCGTGGGTGAAGTGACCGATCGCGGCGTGGTGATCACCGCCGGGCTGCACGCCGGTGAACGCGTGGTCGCCGCTGGCGTCAACGAGCTGCATGCTCAGCAACCGGTACGCATCTGGACGCGTGAGCGAGGGCTGTAATGGATACTTCCCGGCAGTTTATCGATAATCCGGTCCGCGTCTGGCTGGCGATTCTGTTACTGGGCGTCGGCGGCATTTTTGCTCTGCTCAATATTGGCCGTCTCGAAGATCCGGCTTTTACCATTAAGACCGCGGTGGTTGTCACCCACTATCCCGGCGCGTCTGCCCAGCAGGTGGAAGAGGAAGTCACCTTGCCACTGGAGAATGCGCTGCAGCAGTTGCCCTATCTGGACAATGTCAGCTCCATCTCTTCCAACGGCCTGTCGCAGATTACCGTCAACATTGACTCGCGTTATCACTCCAACGCGTTGCCGCAAATCTGGGACGAACTGCGGCGCAGAGTCGGCGATGCGGCGCGTTTCTTTCCTCCTGGCGTGGCCGCGCCGTTCGTTAACGATGATTTTGGCGATGTGTTTGGTTTCTTCTTCGCTATTTCTGGCAACAACTTCAGCAACCCGGAGCTGGTGCAGTACGCGGAGCAGCTACGGCGTGAGCTGGTGCTGGTGCCGGGCGTTGGCAAGGTGGCGCTGGGCGGCGTGATCCCACAGCAAATTAATATCGATGTCTCCTTAACGATGATGGCCGCGCGCGGCATTACGCTGCCGCAGCTCGCCAGCGTGCTAAGTCGACTCAACGTGGTCTCCAATGCGGGCGACATCAAAGCCGGCACGGAATCGATCCGTCTGCATCCAACCGGCGAGTTTCAGAACATCGAAGAGTTGGGCGACTTGCTGGTCAGCCCGCCTGGCGATCACGCCACCACCCGATTGCGCGATATCGCCTCGCTGTCGCGCGGGCTGAGTGAATCGCCCTCCAGCATTTACCACGCCAGCGGACGTCCGGCGGTCACCATGGGAATTTCGTTTATTCCCGGTGTGAATGTCATTGATGTCGGGCGCGCGCTGGAGGCCAAACTGCAGCAGATGTCGGCAGAAAAACCGGCGGGCATTCAGATCAACGTGTTTTACGATCAGGCCGCCGAAGTGGCGCACTCGGTGAATGGCTTTATTACCAACTTCCTGATGGCGCTGGCGATTGTCGTCGGCGTGTTGCTGATCTTTATGGGCGTGCGCAGCGGCATTATCATCGCGTTGTCGCTGGCGCTCAATGTGCTGGGCACGCTGCTGATCATGTATCTGTGCGGCATTGAGTTGCAGCGCATTTCGCTGGGCGCACTGATTATCGCGCTGAGCATGCTGGTGGATAATGCGATTGTGATTGTCGAAGGCGTGCTGATCGCGCGTCAGCAAAACTCGCCGCTGATGACCACCATCAACTTTGTGATTCGCCGCACCGCCTTCCCGCTGCTGGGCGCGACGATAATCGCCATTCTGGCGTTTGCGCCGATTGGTCTTTCGCAGGATTCCACCGGCGAGTACTGCAAATCGCTGTTCCAGGTATTGCTGATTTCCCTGCTGCTGAGCTGGTTCTCGGCGCTCACCATCACGCCGGTGCTGATCAAATGGTGGCTGTTTAAAACACAGGAACCTACTAAAGCTGCGGCTGAAGTTTCACCTTATGACGGCGGTTTTTATCGCCTTTATCAGCGCATGTTGCAGGTATTGCTCAGGCAAAAAACCCTCACGCTTTCGCTGATGGCGGTGCTGCTGGCGCTGGCGATTTGGGGCTTTGGATCGGTGCGACAAAACTTCTTCCCTTCAGCCAATACGCCGATCTTCTTCGTCGATCTCTGGCTGCCGTACGGCACCGATATCAACGCCACCGAGCAGATGGCCAGCGACATTGAAAAATCGATTACCGGGCAGCAAGGCGTGGTGTCTACCGTCACCACCATTGGCCAGGGCAGTATGCGCTTTATCCTCACTTACAACGGGCAGCGTCAGTACAGCAACTATGCGCAAATCATGGTGCGCATGGACGATCAGCGTAATATCGGGGCGCTGTCACACCGTATTGATGCCTACATCGTGCGTCAGTATCCGCAGGTCAATGCCAGCACCAAACGGGTGATGTTTGGTCCTTCAGGCGGTAGCGCGATTGAGGTGCGTATCAAAGGTCCCGATCCCGACAGAATGCGCCTGATCGCCAGCCAGGTCGGCGACATCCTCACCGCCGATCCCGCCACCGACAGCGTGCGCAACGATTGGCAAAACCGCAGCAAAGTTATTCGCCCGCAGTTCAATCTGGCGCTGGGCCGCGAGCTAGGCGTCGATAAACAGGAGGTGGATAACGCGCTGGAGATGAATTTCACCGGCAGCCGCGTTGGGCTTTATCGTGAAGGCGCTGACCTGCTGCCGGTTATCGTGCGGCCACCGGCCAGCGAGCGGCAGGACGCCAATCATCTCAATAACGTGCTGGTGTGGAGCCAGAGCCAGCAGCAGTACATCCCGCTCAGCAACGTGGTGAGCGGTTTTACGTTGCAATGGGAAGATCCGCTAATTCTGCGCCGCGATCGCAGCCGCGTACTCACCGTGCAGACCGACCCGAATCCGCTCAGCAATGATACCTCCGGCGATATTGTGGCGCGCGTGAAGCCGCAGATTGAGCATATCCCGCTACCGCACGGCTACAGCATTGAGTGGGGCGGCGATGCGGAGAGCTCCAGTGAAGCGCAGCAAGGCGTGTTTACCTCGCTGCCGCTGGGTTATCTGGTGATGTTCGTGATCACCGTGCTGATGTTTAGCTCGCTGAAAAACGCCGTCGCCATTTGGCTGACGGTGCCGCTGGCGCTGATTGGCGTGACGCCGGGCTTTTTGATCACCGGGATTCCGTTTGGCTTTATGGCGTTAATCGGCCTGCTGAGTCTGAGCGGTATGTTGATTCGCAATGGCATCGTGCTGGTCGAAGAGATTGAACAGCAGAAGCTAGTAAAGCCGCAGGCTGACGCGATCATCTACGCCGCCACCTCGCGTCTGCGCCCTATTCTGCTGACCGCCTTCACCACCGTGCTCGGGCTGGCGCCGCTATTGCGCGATGTGTTCTTCCAGAGCATGGCGGTGGTGATCATGTTTGGTCTGGGGTTTGCCACGGTGCTGACGCTGCTGGTGCTGCCGGTGATTTACGCCTGCTTCCATCGCCAAACGGTGGCTAGCGCATCATGAATGTGACCGGCCTTAACGTGATTAAAACGCTGGGATGTATGACGGCGGTGACATTTTTCACCGTGTACAACACCTGGGATCGCTACGATTACGATTATCACTGGATTCTGGCGTTTCTGACCTTTATCTCCACTATCGCCACGCCGCTGTTTTTTGTCGTCGCCGGGATTATGGATGCCCGTTCCGAGCAGGATGTTAACTGGCAGATAGGCAAGATTCGCAATCTGGTGATCGTGTTTCTGTTCTGGATGACGGTCTATTACCTGTGGGAACCCTATCAGCGCGGCTACCTGATCCAGCCGTGGTTCATCTTCTCGTTCATTATCATCTACAGCTTTCACCCGCTGATGATCTGGCTTAGCCAGCATCGACGCGCGTTCGTTGCGCTGGTGTTTGCGTTGCTGGCGTTCTCATATGGCTACGATTTGCTGGCGGTGCTGCATCCGGACGACCCGCTGTTCCGGCTTGAACCGCAGTATCGGCTCTGGACCTGGCTGCTGTTTTACTTAACCGGCCAACTGCTGTGCGATCCGCTGATTGCCGACTGGATGGAGCGCAAAAAAGTAGCGCGCGGCGCGGTGATCGCCCTGCCCTTTATCTATCTGTTTACCTGGTTTTATGAGCAGCACTTCTTCTTCGCGCTATTCAAAGCCGATCGCAACGCCTTTATTCTCACCGGCTCGCAGATTTATCTGCTGGTGGTGGTGCTGGTGATTGCCGCCAGTCAGGTGCGCTTTCGCCGCAATGTGGCGGTTAAAGAGACCATTCTGGCGACCATCAGCAAAACCATGACCGGCGTCTATATTCTTCACTACTCGGTTTTCCATCTGCTCACCGCGCTGATTCCCATCACCTCGCTGGCGACTAAGCTGACGCTGATTGCCGTGACCTTTGCCGCTTCGGTGCTGCTCTCCAGAGTGATCCTCGCCAGCGGCTGGCTGAAAAAAGTCATAACCCTTTGATGCAGGCCGGCAGATTGCTCTGACTGCTGCAATCAATGCGCTCCTTGATTTGCAACATCATGTAATCGAAAAACGGATTGGAGGTGTTGCGCATCAGCGTATCCAGCCCAACGATCAGGCTGGCGGTTTCACCGCGCAGCGAGATGGTGCCAAAGCTAATGCCATAACGATTCTTTTCCGTTGGCTCGCGGCCATACAGCGAGTCGCTGAGCGGGAACGGCACGGCAATGTGCGATAACGAATAGGTATCCTGCGGCCACGCTTCATGCATCGAACGCACGATTTCTTGCGTTTGATCCGCCGCTGTAATGCGCGCCACGGTTTGATAGGTGGTCGGTGACGCGTTGGTGATGACCGTTGAGGCATAGCGGCGCGGCGCAGGCGGCAACAAATTATTGACCGCTGAGTAGAGCGCGGGCCTGAACAGCGCGCGCAAGTTCGCCGCCTGGTTGACGTCGAACATCACCAGTTCACTGCCGTTATCCGGCAGATAGCGATAGAACCCATTGACCACCGCGCGGGTGCTGACGGTGGAATCCAGCACTGACTGGAAGGTCAGCACCGGAGGAAACGCCGGCATGCTGCCGCCGCGAATCACATGCAGCAGCTGATCCTGCATCGCCTGCGTCAGCAACCACGATTGCCGCGCCGCGCGCACCGGGAACGAGTTGTACTTGAAAGGATTGTATTCGGGGATGATGCTCAGCCACGCCGCTTTGGCGAAGCCGGGGATGATGGCGGGCCAGCCGGCTAAGCCAGCAAACCGCGCATAGGCGGTGACGCCAATCATCGGCGACAGCAATACCAGCTGTTGCGGCTTGCGCAGCGCGTTATTTTGCAACGTATCGAGGCTGTATTTCACCGCCAGCGCGCCGCCGTTCGAGTATCCAACCAGATGCAAAGGTACGTTGCTACCCGCCAGGCGTGTCGCTTCGCGCACCGCTAAGCGGGTTGCCGCCATCCACATTTGCCAGTCAACTTTGGTGAGTGAACCGGGCGCCGTGCCGTGTCCCGGCAGCCGCGGCACTACCGCCACAAAACCCTTCTGCTGATACGCCTGCGCCAAATAGCGCATGCTGTACGGCGAATCGGTTAATCCATGCAGCAGCACCACCGCACCTTTCGCTTTTCCTTCTGGCTCGAGGATATATGAGCGATTCCAGTCGGTGTCAAATCGCGCCGGATAAACCGGGCTTTGCGCGTTAAAGCGGTTGAGCGCCGTTTTCTCATCGTCATTGAGCTGGTCGGTCACGTTAACTTTCATGTCGTGGAAAATCGCTGCTTCGCGCGTCAGATAATCCGCGAAGCTGGCGCGATCAATCTCATCCACCGACATTTCATCCGCCGACCACGTATGCCAGCGATGCAGCGGCGGTCCCTGTTCGGATTGATAACCACGGATCACCAGGAACATCACCAGCAAAACCAGCAAGCCTAACGCTACGCGCTTGAGCACTTTGCTGATGCGATCTTTATGCAACGCGTCGACGGAATCAGAAGGCATAGCGAACCCAGGCAAACAGCACGTTACCGTTATTGTAAGTGCCGGGAATATAGGTGAACTGCACGTTGAAACGTTTGTAACCGGCGGAGAACAGTGGCAGCACGATAGGCAGCGGCACGTAATTGGCGAAGTCATCGCGCGCGGTAATGCTGGCGGTTAGCCCGAGACCGAGACGAAAATCACGCGATTGATCCAGATACCAGCCTTTCTCCCAGCCATAACCAATGATCGGCTGCCATTCGTTATGGGAATCTTTAAACGCCATCGCATAGAGCGCGCTCCAGTTACCGTCTTCATTGATGCGCGAGACGCCCAACCCGCCCCCCCAAGGCGTTTCATTGTAGTTATCGGTTTTATCTTTATCGTAAGCAAAACGGGCATGCCAGCTGATGAAAGGCAGATAGAGATCGTAATACTGCGGTTCCTGCCAGGTTTGTGAAACGTCCTGCTTGAGCCATTCCCAGCCATCGCTAATCGAGTTGGCCGCCGAGGCGGAACAGACAAACAGGGCCAGAGTAAGCAACCAGGCCGCCTGAAGAGTTCGCATCATGTATGCCTCTAAAATTCACCGCCGCGAAAAGGAGTGGAAAAGCTGACGTGCTCACAAAGCAGATCAAGCCACTTAATCGGTAAGATTATAGTTGCTTGTTATTGCTATAGGAAATGACCTGGATTAGCTGTTATCGCGCTTTCAACCAAAACACGCCAAAGAGATATGTCGATAAAATGCGTTTTTTTAAACATGTCAAAAGAGATCGAGAAGCCCAATGTGGGCTCCTTAGTTTTTTAACAGAACGGTCCCCAGATAATCGCCACGCCAATCAGTAGCATCACAACGCAGACAACAAACCATGCGGCGATGACCGGCGCGGCAAAGCGCAGCCAAAGATGAAGCGTAACCGGCCGTTCAGCCATCCAGCCCTTTAAATGGTTAAAATAAATAAACATATTCGTTGCTAAATTATTAACGCTATGTCTTAATGCGTCATCGGTTTGGAACACAGACCTTATGAAAGCAGTTTTAGTAAAGCAGTCCTCAGTTCAAGTGTTATCCCTAGATATCCTTCTTCGAGAGCCTCCTCCTAAGTGCCCAATAAGTAAATCTTTCACTTCAGGCCAATTTTCGCCGCTACAAGTGGCTCATCAATTAAGGAATTATCTATGTCTAACAAAATGACTGGTTTAGTAAAATGGTTTAACTCTGATAAAGGTTTTGGCTTTATCACTCCTAACGATGGCAGCAAGGATGTTTTCGTCCATTTCTCTGCCATCCAGAGCGACAACTACAAAACTCTTGATGAAGGTCAGCAAGTTTCCTTCACCATTGAAAATGGCGCCAAAGGTCCAGCAGCGGGTAACGTTACTCCGCTGTAAGCCGCGCTCATTATCAGCAGCGCTTACAATAGCGATGAAGACAATAGTCTGAGCAGATAAGCACCGCTGATAATAAAAAAACCCGCCTCGTGCGGGTTTTTTATTGCCTGAAATTTGGTGTGACTAAGGTTTGCGTAGTGAATAAAATGCTCGCCAGCGGAGTTGGTAGCTTCACCGGACGTAGAAAGTGGACACCGGTTAATAAGAAGGAAATAAGATGCTTTTGCCCGATTTGAATTTCACACAAACGCTACATCACCCGTCATTTCGACTATGAGCCGTCCGCTGTTTGTATCTCTGGACGGGCCCAAAGGGGTGGGTAAAACCACGCTGTTGGAAGCCATCACGAAAGAACTCAGGGCTGATAACATCAAGGTAATCCGGCTTTGCGAGAAAAAAAGCGATCCCTTCAGGAGAGAAACAATGGCTAAGGTGAACAGGCTGGCCAGAAATCCCTCCATGGATTTAGAGTGGGAAGTTTGTGCGCGCTTTGCTGATAGCCGTGCATGGATTTCCCAACATGTGCTGACTAAACAGCCACCGGACAGCATCATTTTGATGGATCGCTGGTACCCGTCTGATGCCGCGTTTCGCCGGATGGTTCCATTTGCTGAGATTTTACAGTTAAACATTGATCGAAACGTGCAAGCGCCGGACCTGCATGTCGGGGTTGTTACTGCGCCTGAAATTTCATGGGCAAGGGCCGCGGCCAGAACGCGCGGGTTAAGTAGTACGGTGATGCATAAGCTGGAAGATCATGTCGCTTGTACTCAGTCGTTCGAGCGAGCCGTTGCTAAACACGGCTGGGTTTTATGCCGTAATGAAGGGATGATCGAACACGCAACCCTGCAGGTTGTCAATGAGATCTACAAACTGCTGAATGACCTTTAGGCATCAGTTCTGAGACACTTTTTCTGCCGCATCCCGTTAGACCTAATAGTGGAAACTCATCACTCTGACTGAGCACTGAACACATCCGTCTATGGTTATCAGTTGCTACTCGGGCTAACTGTAGATCGGTGTAATCCCTGAAAGTTCTACAGACGCACGTCTTGTGGGTACGCTATGGCTGGGTGGGGGCTCCAGATATAACAGCGCGGTGCATAATATGCAGCTGGTGTCCGCCAACTTCCGCGTAATAAGCTGGCTATCCGTAAATGTAACGAAACCAATATATTTACCTGCAAAGGGTTTTATTGCATCCTTGCGCTTTCATATTTATACAGCTGTTCACGGATTACTTTATAATTAAATATATCACCCCTTTTTGTAGTGCCTTCCCATTATTTCACCGAGTTAATATCCATCATTGAGAAGCGCTTAACGCCTTAAACATTAAACCTCTTTCATGCAAAATTGCACATAATTTCACCCTGCATTAGCACCTAATAACGGCAGTGAATAGTCACTTAGAAAATATATAAATCTTAGATTTCATGACTTTTAGGAATTAACCTTTAGCTAAATCCGTAACAGCGCCTACAGTTTAAGTCGAGGTTGTCATAAACGTGAAAATGGAGGATGGTTAATGTCTTTTCAACACGACGGGAAAGGCTACGTCATTATTGGCGAAGCGGCACTGAGTATTGCCTTGGGACAGA
>Ga0308162_1001414_pt1 | contig 19295 bp, 23 predicted proteins | sample PhySR2_FD_201370 | JGI IMG/M metagenome (GOLD analysis project Ga0308162, IMG submission 201370) | Phyllosphere microbial communities from UC Gill Tract Community Farm, Albany, California, United States - DLSLS.R2 | ecosystem: Host-associated > Plants > Phyllosphere > Unclassified | place: USA... | reverse complement strand
TGCCGGAAATTGTATTGCTGAACAGCCATGACGGCTCCAGCAGTTATAAGATGATCCCCGGTATTTTCCGGCAGGTCTGCACCAATGGCCTGGTGTGCTGGAAATCATTTGGTGAAATCAGCGTGCCTCACAAAGGTGATATTGTGTCGCAGGTTATTGAAGGCGCTTATGAGGTGCTGGGCGTATTCGATAAGGTGGAAAATAATATCGGCATGATGAAAGGTATTCAGGTTAACAGCGAAGAACGTCGCCTGCTGGGGCAGCTGGCGCTGGAATATAAATACGACGGAAAAGAGCCGCCTGTATCCGCTGAGCGTATTATCAAGCCGCGCGCCTGGTATGATAAAGGCACCGACCTGTGGACCGCGTTTAATATCGTGCAGGAGAACCTGATTAAGGGGGGCGTGCCCGGCAGAACGGCGAAGGGAAAAAGAACCACCACCCGTCCGGTAACCGGCATCGACGGCGATATAAAGCTGAATCAGGCGCTGTGGAAAATGGCGGAGGAGTTCGCAAAACTCAAATCATAAAAATAACCCCGGCATGCCGGGATTATTTTTTGTCAGGCATCACGTCCGCGGCCAGAAACGTTTCCGGCGCGGGCGATTTTTTATTCCGCTGCGTCATAGCGGTATAAACCTCATCCCGTGCAATCAGCACGCGGTAAATACTTTTGATAATGGCCGCATATTCACGACGCTGTTTGATCAGCTTCGGACTCGGGCCAGTGTTGTACATCCCGACGCTGTCCCAGTTCCTGCCGTACTGCTTAAAGTTTCTCGCCTCGATCCATGCACCGGTATAAATACAGATGCACGGATCTTTCAGTAGCCTTTCCCGCGTAATATCAAATTTTTTCAGCTGATTAAAATGGGAACTGTTAATCTGCATATTGCAGACGTCATGCGTGCCGCCGCTGCTTTTTGTATTCAGCGCGTTATTACGCATGCGTGATTCCTGAATTGAATGCGCCATCAGCAGACGCGGATCAATACCGAAATCCTTACCGGCTTTTGTGAAGCACATTTCCGGCGCGGCCTGCGCGCTGAATACAGCGGCAAGCGAGAGAGCAGCCAATAATTTCATTCTGATAATCTCACGTGCGTGCGCGTAATGCGCCAGGCGGGTTCCGGTGAAAAATACGCGTTCGGATCAGCGCTTGCAAGATAATTCGTTACAGACGCGCACAATGCGCTGACGGGCAGATGCTGAACCGCGTCGGGAATATAATGAATCCAGGAAGATAGGATCAATTAACAAGCCGCTCTTCGATAGTAAAATTTCATCACACCCCACGCAAGATTTCATCTTGCAGTTTTTTTATTTTAAAACATCGAGTTATCCTGTTTTTAATGGGATTTTTTGCTTATATAAAATTAAAAGTGTGCTAATTAACACACTATACAGTGCCGTATTGTGTGTCAGGATGGTGCCTTATTGTGTGTTGTTATGGTGCTGGATTGTGTGTCTTGACAGTGCCGCCTTGTGTGGTAATTAGGCACTGCAAAAGGCACTGTAATGTGTGCTAATTATCGCTAGTCATTAAAATCAATAACCTAGATATATGTTACGCCATGTTAGTGCCTGATTAACACACATCAAAACTGCCCACAGTGCCGGATTAGCACACAAAAAATAGAGTAGTAATGCCTGCTCACCACACCTGAATTACTCAGGTTTTATCATTTCTTATGGCTTGGAAAGCTATATGGTGCTGAATTAACACACATTTTTGATGCGTCGCCTGCTATATCAGATCTCATGAAAAAATAATTACTTAGTGCTGGATTGACACACACTGATTGAAAGAGAAATAATTAATGCAGCTGAGCTACACCTTCTACATATTTATCCAGAAAAGATGCTCTGGTTTCTTATTCGCTTAAATTTTTAAGAATGCGATCTTATTTTCGCCGCTGCGGAGTGACAGCAAAATGGCCCGAAGAAATATTTATTTTAAAGAGAAAACTGAAAGGGAAGTCCTTGAGCTTGTACAGATTGAGCTTCAGAACGGAGCCACACACGGCGAGATAAACTTTTCCTCTGTTGTGAATGAGCTCGTCGGTATTGGTTTGATGGTAAAAAAACATCAAGGTGAAGGTAGCAAGTTTGATGCTGAGGGATTCAATCGAGATCTGATACGCAAAGTTTCGGGAACTCGTGAAGGAACCAGCATTATGATTGCAATGCTTACAGAAATGTACCTGCATGTCAGAGGAGAGAACAATGCACACGCTCTGGAGGAGTTGATTGACCGTAACCTGACGGGGATAAGTGCGGCAGAGGATAGGGCTGAAAATAAGCATTTTATCCAAGAATAACGAAGCCGGGCGTTTGCCCGGCAATTTTTAACTTACGCGCGAAACAGGGATTCTCAGCGTGAACGTAGTACCCTTTCCAATCTCAGAGTGTGCCTTTATTGAACCGCTCATGGTTTTTATATAACTGTTCACAATAGTAAGTCCGAGTCCAAGACCTTGCCTGGTTTCTGATTCAGCACCTTGATTAAAAGGCTTATAGAGGGACTTTAACTTACGCATGTCAAAGCCACATCCGTTATCACTTACTCTTATCATTAGAATTCTATCGGTCAGTCTGAGTCTTGCATCTATTAATCCATTACTGGTGTTTTTATTGGAATTATCTATCAGATTGTGAATAATCGATATGAGTTTTTGCTTGTCAGTTCGAATCAGTGTTTCAGGCAGGTTTACATGAAACTCTAATTTGTTTGTTGTTTCATTGAAGAGTGACATGCTTGATTCGATTATTTCATTGAGCCTGAAAGTTGTCAGGTTTAAACCAACGTTTCCGATTTCAATCTTCGAGAACTCAAGGATTTCTTTTGTTTGCTGGAATAGTTTATTTGAGTGGAATGAGATTTTTGCAAGATATTTCTGAGTTGCGAGCATACCCTCTTGGGGATCTATCATATCACATGCGAGTTGAATTTTTTGGATTGAACCAGACATTTCGTGATAAATTGCCGAGATAAAGATATTCTTACCTTTTATGGCTGCTTTGAGTTTGGAGATGTGCATCCATAATACAATCATTAGAAGAAAAAGAAGGCATATACTTGCGAGCGCAGTTGTTTCTGCACTCATTGAGTTATCGCTTATTATCTTTTTAACTCTCTCAAAGTTTTTAATCTGAATACGATAGATGATTTGTTGCAGGTCAATCAAAGCCGGTTGCATTTCATCCATTTTACTTAGCAGCATTGCTTTTGTTGATGAAGGGTTTTCCGGGTTATAGAGTGCGCCTAAATCAGCGCTTTGTTTTTCAATATTACTTAGAGCTGATATAAAATCTGGCTCGTAATAAAACGTGCCGCTATAATTATATTTATTGCGAAGGATTAATAGTTTTGAGTCAAAGACGGATTTACTGATCAGGAAAGCATTCGGATTTTCAGTTTTATAAACTGCAGTTCTGGTACGTTCGAAAGCAAGAAATAATATTTCTGCAGTAGAATAGTTATCAAGAGTAGGAGCTATACTTCTGTACTGATTTTTTACTTCATTGAACTTCATAACGGTCAGATAGACGGAACCTCCAAAAAGCAGAGTCAGTACCAGGCCAATAAATATCGCTGTTTTTTTACCTTTCATCTACCGCCTCAATTCTGTTTATCTGCCAGACAGTGCGAGCATTTACTTCAAGATTATTCAATTCTGGATGCTGATCCCGGGGATAAATGACAGCAAAAGGACCGAGATCTGAGACGGGTATCTGTTTCCCGTTTTTCTTGTAGGCAAGGATGACTCCATACTTGTCCAGTTCGGCTACGGGGAGGGTATAGCTGTAGTCATCAAGAGCAAAGATTCGCAACTGAGAGGCCTGAACACCGTACGATTTCAGGAGCGTAGTAAAAGTTACACCTTCGAATGTTGCTTCAGGGGTGAAATTAGTAGAGGTTTTAATAGTTGATAAAGCCAGATGTGACAGGTCTTCTGTAGTGATCGTTTTAGTCGTTTTACCAAAAACTAACTGAAGCGTGTCTGCCAGCACCACTGGTGCTGACGTCATGGTGAGACACAATATACATGCCCTTATTATCATTTTTGTTTCCTTTTTCGCATGATCAGTTGGCCAAATTCATCGTCACCTTCCGGCACCCAACCTCGGGCTGCATAAAATCCTGCCGCAGAAGACCCTTTATCGGTGGTCAGTTCAATCTGGTCATCACTTCCGCTAAAGAACCAGTCTGTGATCCTTTCGAGTATCTCACTCCCAATACCTCGCCCGTGATACTCCGGTCTGACAAACAGGCCGCCAATGAGGGCATGGGGAATGTGTATACCCAGTCCATAACCCACAAACTCGTCATTAATACTGCAGATCCATCCACCCCCCTGGCTGATGTCTTCAATTACCTGTTCTCTCTGCAGATATTGTATCTGGTGAGCATGAACCATGTTTTCCTTTACAGAAAAACGGATGTCGTAAACTTCCTTGATGTGTCTTGGTTCAAGTTTCAGGAATTCCATTTTTAGTACCATTATTTAATAGAAAATGTTTGCCAGAAGAATTGAGGATAAAATAAATACCCGCGTCGGTTTCTCGACAAGTTCAACACCATACTTGACGATGGTTTCACCGATTTCCTGTTCATGCTGATTTAACTGTCCTGTTAACAAGATAATCGGAACTTTCTCATCTGTACTGCGAATTTTCTTAATGACTTCCTCTGAGTTTTGGTCATAGTCGAGTAGCCAGTCAATAACATACCCATCATAAGATTCGCTATCAATAGCTTCACTGAGAGATGCCGCAGTCTGAAAGGCCTGCCCGTCTATGCCGTACCTATTGGATACAGACTGCATTAACTCCAGGATTTCAATGTCATTATCAAGTATCGCTATTTTTGGGGCAGGCAAAAGGTCCATTTTCTTTACTTTCTTCATATCTTTGTGAATTTTTGAAGAAGTCGGGTTTATAATATAGAAGTTCTTACTTTTATATGCATAGTTAATACCAGGTTCTTTAACCTCTACATCTTCATTACTTACTTCAACATTACATCGGATATGAATGTCGTTTACTATAAATAAGCCATTATAGTTACGCCTATCATCTAATGATTCATTGAAGAAAGAAAAAATACGTTTTACTTCCTGATAAGTTATGCCACGTTTTTCGTCTAGTTTTTGTTTGGCACTCTTATATTGAATGTCTAGTATTTCAGCAATAGTAGATGCTTGCTTTCTTTTTCCTATTCCCTTCCGTTCTAACAGGTTCAGGACTTTTTGAAGATTTAGCTTTGGTCTTTCCAATTGAACACCCGGCTGTATTGAATAGATTTAATAGTTTGCGTTTTTGCATTTCAATTTGGGTTAACTCAAAGATGATACACGACTGACGAACTTTTGAAGATAATTTTATGCCGTCAACTTATTGATATATATGGCTTTATTACAAGTACTCGTAATGGGATCAGAAAAATCCTCAAAAAATACTCAGCAAAGGGTTCACTTGGGGAGCGGTTATCTAGTAAAGTAGTGTAAGTGCCTTACATACATGTGCTCGCAGCGTAACGCCAAAGCTGTCGTGCTGTGTAATGTGAGGCTCAATGTCAGTTTAAAAAATATGAACTCATGCTACGCCATAGCCTCATTGAATTTATTCTTGAATGGGGTCTAACTGCTACTGATGAGCTCATACATAAAATAATACATACATAAACCTATGCCGAAGTGTTCTCCACAAACATCTTTGCATAGCTGCGATCAATCTGTCCCTCTCCTGTTCAGCATGTCTGGTGAGGGGCAGTTGATCTTTTTACAGATAGTTTCCAGATAGATTTCCAACACCAGGGTTTTTTTCTTCTTCTTTTCATTAACTAAGAGTTTTCTTTTCTCAGGAGGTGTGAGGTATCTAAAAGACAACTTTCATTATCAATACTAGTCCCCGTTAATTAATGCATACGCTTTATGCGCGTATGATCTCAGTGTTTTTTTTAAACTGGATATTCACAAATGAAAATTACCCACTCCGTTACCGGTTTACCGGTGAACGTGGCGGTAGCATTGCCTGATGAGGTTAAGACTCACACAGGCAATGTATTCAGCCGCACCGCCAACCGTTTCCATTCTGCTTCTTCTCTGTTCTTAACTTCCCTGAAATCCTCCCCCTCATTTCGCCACAGCCTAATGCTGTGCGCGTTGATGCTGGTTGTTGTGGCTTTTCCACATATTGCTAATGCCACTGACCTGCTGAAGACGCAGCAGCAGGATGCCAGTGACACGTTTGGCCTGCAAAGCTCCGTTATGCGCTGGATTTATTTTGCAGAGATCATCATTTCAGTTGTGGGGTTCATTAAGACCCGAAATCCTCTGGTTTTTGTCGGCCTTATTGTGGTCCTGCTCGTAACCCGTGCTTTCTACGGTATGGTCGGGTGATCTATGGAAGACAGGGAATCGCGAAGGTATTACTTCCCGGAAACCCTAAACAACCAAAAGCGATGGTTTGGTCTGCCACCTGAAGAGGCGGTTATTCTCATTGGTTGTGGCGGACTGGGGTTCTGGATTGACATGTTTGTCATCATGCTCATTACCGGCGGTGCGCTCTGGCTTCTTATACGTCACCTGAAGAAGGGGCAGGGGTCATGGTGGCTTCTGAACCTTCTTTATTGGTATCTGCCCACCACGCTTTTCCGGACGCAGCTGCGGCGTGTTCCGGATTCCGGCAACCGTCACTGGATGCAGTAGCCCTTCTGCCGCCTTTCGGGGCGGCACATTCCCCTGAAAATGGGAGGACTCATGAAACTTCAGATAAAAGAAACGCGCCACCGCGTGGTGGTGTACACGCTCACGGGACTCGTCGCCCTCGTCTTTCTTCTTGCTGTTGCCTGTGGCATTACCGGTGCAATGGCCTGGTATTTTGCTCACACGCAGAAAACCATTACCACTCCGATGACATTCGACAGACCATTTGTCTCCGATGTAACAGCCGGAGACGCAGCGCTGAATAGCATGCTTGTACGATCACTCGTTAACCTGCGTCTCAACGTCACGCCAGAAACGGTCGATCGCCAGCACGAGCTTCTTCTGAGTTTTGTAACTCCTGAAGCACGTTCTGAAATGAAAAAGGTGTTGGCTACCGAATCCGCATATGTGAAAAAAAATGGTATTGCCAGTGTGTATAGCATTGAGCAGGAGGCCACTGACCCTAAGACCGGCGATATCACGGTCGGAGGGACACTTCGAGCCAGTACTACGAACGGCAGCGTCAGCGTTGATCTGCCTGTTGCAAGGCAGGCCTGGCGGCTTCGTCTCCACTACGTAAATGGCCTAATCCGACTTGAAGCCTTTCCCGAAGTGTCCTGGTCCGCCTCTTTCAACGCAGATAGCTCTGGAAAATCATTATGAAAGCACAACTGATTGCCGCGTTCATCGCCGGTGTCAGCCTGACTGGTCCAGTCAGCGCTGCCGTACCCGGACCGGCTGGTACTGTATTTGAAAATAATGCGCATCTTAAAGCGATGATGAGTAATACCAGTCCAAATAAAATTGTTATCGATGGTGAATTGATCACTGGTATTACCGGCCCTGATAACGCCTATAAAAAAGCAAATACTGCCGATGGCGCACTGCTGATAACGCCTCTAGCGGGGCAGGATTTCACAATCTTCCTTGAAACTGCCGGCGGCGTAGGCGTCTCAATTGATGTATCACCGAAACCGGGAAACGGGCGCACTCTGCACCTTATTCCGGCAGATGCACCGGTGAAACCTAACCCTGACGCTAAATCTTGGGAAGAAAGTCAGCCGTTCCAGAAAATACTGGTGAGCATTGCCCGCACCGTAGCGAATGGCGAGGTACCTGAAAACTATACCGAGATTAAGGCTTCGCGCGGTCCTGCCTATACCCCCCCCGCTGGCGTGCAGCTGACACCTGAACGTCAGTTGGCAGGTTCGCATCTGCGGGTGATGCGTTATCGCATAAAAAATACAGGCTATGTGACCCGGATGCTTAGCGAGAAACAGTTCTGGCAGAAGGGTGTGCGTGCAGTAATGCTTTCAACACAAACGCTTTATGCGAACGGTGAAGGCTTTGTATGGATGATCTTCTCAACTGATCCGGAGGGCGGAGCATGAGCAATATCAATACCGCAACGCGTCGCCGGCAGTGGGTAATCACCGGTGTGGCCGTCGCGGTTATGCTGGCCGTGGGCACGGGTATATGGGGGTATTCAGAGCATCTTGCGGCATTGAAAAATCTTCCTCCGGCTCCGACCGCAGATCTGACAGGAGCAGGACTCGTCAGCAGTAGTTTTACCGCTGCAGTGTCAGAGTCCGTACTGACGCAGCAGCAGAACAAGACTGCCTCCCTTGAAAAGGACCTATCAACTCTATCAACGAATGTCAGTTCACAGAACGAAGCGCTGACGCGCAAACTCGAACAGATAAGCTCGGCACTGGATAAGCTGCAGAGTCAGACGGACAAACCTCCATCGCAGAACGTGCCTGTCACTTCACAAACCGGGCCAGGGACAACAGCTAGCGGTCCAGCCTCACTGGGACAGTCTGGTCCGGCACAATGGCGTGTAACTAACCCCGGTAACGGTCCGGGAGCAGGGCAGGGTAGTCAATTCTATCCTGCACAGAGTCATAGTTTTTATCCCGGTAACGGTACTGTGCGCCCCGGTGGTCTGAGTCGAGATACTTTTACCTATGCTGCGCTCACCGAGAAAAAGACAAAGCTTCCCTGGATTCCATCAGGATCGTTTTCAGAAGCGGTAATGATTGAAGGCGCAGATGCCAATGCCAGTGTTACTGGCCAGCAAAATACCTCTCCAGTAGTCATTACTTTGTTGGGGGACGTTTCTATGCCCAACGGTAAAACATACAACATGGATCAGTGTCGCGTAACTGGGGAAATTTTCGGTGATATTTCCAGCGAACGTGGCGAGGTCCGCACCAAAAACATCAGCTGCATACTGAAAAATGGCAAGCACATCGATATGGCTTTCGACGGTCATGTGTCTTATCAGGGCAAGCAGGGTATTCGCGGCAAGCCTGTGATGCGTAATGGTGCAGTACTCGCTAACGCCGGATTTGCCGGATTGCTGTCGGGCCTCGGCGAAGGTGTTCAGGCTGGATCCACTACAAGTGTCGGCATAGGTGCTACAGCAACTCCAGCTGCAGGTGACATTCTAAGGCAGGGGCTAGGAGGCGGTGCCAGCAAAGCAGCAGATACGCTTAGTCAGTACTACATCAAGCGCGCCGAACAATATCACCCCGTTATTGATATTGGTGCTGGCAATTCCGTGACCGTTGTATTTCAGCAGGGATTCAGGCTTGAAACCATAGAGGATGCTGAAACGGAGAAAGCGCTAAAAGACGCGCCACAGGCCACTGTTCAGCAGGCTGCAGCAGTGGTGCCTGCCAGCGTCAATGCAGGCAGTGCACCGGTTCTAAATCCTGATGAAGTACTGCGTCAGGCCAGTCAGTTACGCCTCGGTGATACGATCCCTCAATAAAGGAGTTTTCAATGAAAAAGTGGTATGTGCTGCAAACGCTTTTTGCACAGGAGAAAAGGGCTGAGGCACATCTTATTAATCAGGGGGTTGAATGTTACCTACCATTTTTCACCTGTCAGTTACTGGCTGACGGGAAAGTGAAGCCGGTTAAAGCACAACCCCTTTTTCCTGGATATTTGTTTGCAAAGTTTGATCCGGAAGACATTCACACAACCACTATAAAATCTACACGAGGCGTATCCACGATTGTTCGGTTCGGAAACCGCATTGCTGTTATGTCTGATGAAGAAATGAATCGCTTAAGGCATGGTGCGGACTCGGCAGCGAAGGCTGACATGCAGTCTCCTGCGCATGGTGACAAAGTGTTGATTGCAGGCGGCGTTTTCGGAAATCTCGAAGCTATCTGGCATGAGCCTAATGGTGCAAAACGGGCAATATTATTGCTGAATTTTATGGGCCGCCTTATTGAGTTGGATTTGAAAAAGGCCCGATCTGAAGGAATGCAGATTAAAAGACTGACCGGCAGTAACCAGGCTGCGGCCTGAGTGGTTTGACTCTTGAATATTTGAAATTTGCAGAAGATGGAGCATCGTATGAGACACTCATTCTTTAAAAAAATCATTAAAAATAATAAGTTACTAGTTAGCCTGACTATTATTGTCCTGACTTTCAATATGGTCACGTTGTTTTGGCTCAGGCACAGCGGATACCTGACATGGGAATCATTAAACTGGTCAGTTTTGAGGGTGATTGCTCTGGTCTCAGCATTAATGGCCGCTTTAAATCTTTACCTGCTCTTGAAACGCGACGAACTGAGCTCCGTCTACCTTTTACCAGCTTCGGTTCCCTGGCTAATGGCGATGTTTTGGTACGTTTGCAAGAGTGTTTGGTATTGGTCGCTTCCTTCCTCTCCGGTTCAATACTTAATTTTTGGTGCGCTGGGAAGTTTCTTCTTCACTCTGGCTGTTGTAGCTGCAATGGCTAACCAACATGAAAGTATGGATAAACGGATTTAGTGCAACGCAACAAGCGATTATGAACGGTCAGATACCGCGTTACTCCGGGTTTTACTCAGCTGAGTAAAACCCGGAAGTTATAGAAAAACGTCATGTTGCAACCTTCACCTGCTCTTTTACTGCTCGTTCAGTTTAATCCCAACGCACCACTCCCTTATCAACTGCGGCCCTTCCGTATCTGAGGAAATTACTATGCAAAAATTATTTGCGTGCGCACTGTTGTGCGCTGCGCTGACCGGCTGCGCCGGTATGAACTCTGATTTTGACTGTAACAAAACTGCGACCGATCAGTGTCTGTCTATGTCCGATGCCAGCAAACTGGCATCGAAGCATAAAAGCCTGGACGATCTGAGCGCAGAGAAGGAGGCCGGCCCAAAGCCTGCCGCTGAGGCGCTGGCGACGCCCGGCAATGCGAAATCCGCCATCAACCCTTACCGCCCTGTTAGCGTGGCCTCTCTGTCACCGCGCCCCATATCTGGACAGATTTCAAATTCCGGGAACATCCGGGCATCAACACTGCCGGTCCACTCCGCATCACTGTCCGGAACCTCAGTCGCTGCAGCCGATGCCAACGGGCCCGGACATGCAGACGCACGTCGTATTCCTGACGCCACTCAGAGATTGTGGATTGCGCCTTGGGTGGATGAGCAGGACAGCTTCCATCAACCCGCAGTGGTTGAATTTGTTAAGCAGAAATCCCGCTGGGATGAAGACTTTCGCGTGATTAGCGAGGGAGAGTAATGAATAAACATTTTCCCTTCAAATCACGACATGAAACGTTCTCGCCCGACGCAGCCGGTGCTGCTCGGGGAGCGATAAAATCTGGAGAATAGCATGCTCAATAACGTTATCGATCATCTTGCCGGCATTCTCAGCAGCGGGCGAGGTGAGGGCGGGGCAAAAGAAGCTGCCGCCATGCTACGTCAGAACTTCAATTATCCGTCTCTGAGTGGTCTGTTCCCCTGGCGCGCTTATGACGATACAACCGAACTCTACGTCAATAGCCGTTCCATTGGATTCGTTATGGAAGTGGCACCTCTGGCAGGTGCAAATCAGCAGGTGGTGCAGGCACTGGATGATCTGCTGCGCAAAACATTACCCCGCAAAACTCCCGTCACAGTGTTGATGGTCGCCAGTAAGTGTGTTGGAGATCTGCTGGATGAGGGGCTTAGTCGAGATATGTGGAAAGGCAATATGGCTCCACAACTCAATGCGATTACTAAGGCTTTTTGGGAGCGCTCAGCACTCAAGGGGTTGGCGAATAATCGCGATTATCCGCTGTACCTTCGTAACTACCGCGTGTTTCTGGTGTACGCACAGGCCGGACGTGGTGGTATTCGGGCTATGGAAGAGGCAGTTCAGATGGGTAAAACGCTGCGCGTTTCGTTGCAGGCAGCCCATATGGATACCCGCCGCGTCGGGCCAGAAGAGTTTCTTTCTGTGGTTCGTGAGCAGCTCAACTACCGGCCGGGGCAGGTCACTACGAGTAATAAACAGTGGAACAGTGATCAAGAGTTGCACCGCCAGTGTGTTGACCCCAGCACAGAGCTTGAAGTGCATCCCGGTTTTCTTCGGCTAACCACGGCTCTTCAGCCGGAAGATCGAACCCTCGATAAAAGCGATACTGATGGTGTCGCTCGTACACGCATTGTCAGCCTGCAGCTGACCCGAACACCCGCTAAGTTTGCGCTGTGGCAGGCTTCAGACAACCTGCAGAATATGCGTTTCCCGGATCTTGGTATTCCCTGCCCGTTTATTCTGAGCTGGACGGTATGCGTTGAAGATCAGGTAAAAAGTCAGAACTCTGCATTCAGCAAAGAGCAGGACCTGGGTAAGAAAGCAGGAACCTCTTATGCGAAGCTGTTTCCGGGTACCGAACGTGCTTATCAGGAGTGGCGCGGACTGCGTCAGGAACTGGCCAACAATGAAATCGCCATGTGCGATATGTCACTGAATCTCACTCTCTTTACACCGGATGATGCGAGCGAGCAGAAAAAATGCGAGCTGGCAGCCATCAATGTGTTTCGTAAAAACGAGCTTGAAATAGCAGCGCCGCGCTTTCAGCAGTTACGCAACTGGCTTACCACTCTGCCGTTTATGATGCAGGAGGGTTTATGGGACGATATGCGTCAAATGGGAGCGACACTCCGCTGTAAAACGTTTAATGCGGTCAATCTTATGCCCGTAGTTGCCGAACGGCAGATGTCGCCGCGCGGTATTCCGCTGGCCACTTATCGCAACCAGTTGGCCTTTTTCGACATGTTCAGCAAGCACAACGGAGCCAGTAACTTTAACTGTGCCGTGACGGGCACGTCAGGTGCGGGCAAGAGTTTTCTTATCCAGGGAATCCTGCGAGAGGTACTGAATACCGGGGGCTTTGGCTGGGTAATAGACATGGGGGGCAGCTACAGGAACTTCTGCCGTCAGGCGGGTGGGGCATATCTTGATGGGGAAACGCTGCGCTTTAATCCGTTTGCCAATGTCACAGACATCAGCGAGTCATCCGAGGGCATAACTGGTCTGATGGCCGTTCTGGCAAGTCCGCAGGGAAATCTGGATGAGATTAGTGAGGCTATTCTGCAGAAAGGAGTGGTCGCGGCCTATGAAGCGAAGCAGAACAAGGCGCGTATTGACGACGTAGTCCATTATCTTGAATCGCCAGATGTGACTGAAAAATATGCCAGCCAGCCAACCATAATGAGTCGAATCAACGAACTGGTACTGCTGCTGGATCAATGGTGTACCTGGGGAGCCAACGGCGAATATTTTAACTCAGATGAACCTACTCTTGACGGTGAAACACGGTTTACTGTGCTGGAGTTGCAGGGACTGGAGAAACGACCGAATCTTTTGTCCGCGGTGCTGTATTCGCTCATTTTGGCGATCCAGGAAAAGATGTACCACTCACCTCGTAGTCTGAAAAAAGTGGCCATTATCGATGAGGCCTGGCGTCTGTTCAGTGGACAGAACCCACATGCTGCACGCTTTATCGAAAAAGGCTATCGCACGGTTCGCCGCCATCGAGGCGCATTTATCACCATCACTCAGGGCATGAAAGACTTTACCGGATTACCGGGAGAGCCTGCTCCTTCTGCCGCCGCCGCCGCGTGGGACAACAGCGGAACAAAAATCACGTTACTGCAGGAGGCGAAAGCGCTGAAAACCTACCTCAATGCTAACCCCGATCAGTTCAGTGAGATGGAAACGGAAATTATTCGTGGATTCCAGAAGGCAATTCTCACGGGATACAGCTCCGCAATGATTTCAATGGGCGAGCAGAGTTCATTTTACCGCGTGTTTGTTGACCCGCTTACGCGAGCCCTCTTCAGCACCACGGGAGAGGACTATGAATACATGACGGAAGCACAGAATGCAGGAGCGACCAGCGAGGAGGCTGCGTGGCTACTGGCCTGTGAACCACACATGTATCAGGCCGAAATGCAGGAGCTGCAGTTATGGGCTGGCCTGACTGTAACCTGATCCGGAGAAATAATTATGCATGAAGAAAAAATGTCATCTGCCCGTGCAGATGAGGGAGTTGGTAACGGCCACGTCGTGACGGGTAACGTCAGAGAAAAAACGTGGTCGCGCCTGCTTCACAGCCGGAGGTGCAGAACTGCAGTTGCAGGCGCACTGGTGGTAGTGATGAGCGGTGGTGTCAGCGCATTAGTTTCGCAAGCGCTACAGCCAGCATACGTTGTGTTTGACATGAAAGGCACCATCGACACTTTTCGCCAGCAAACCGCGCAGCGGCCGATGGAAAAAGAGGTGCTTGAGACACTGACGAAGCGCTTCGGTGCAGCGTTGGATTCAAGCCTGACGGCCTGGCAGGAAAAACATAATGGTATCGTTCTGGTAAAGGGTGCGGTTGTTGGTGGTGCTCGCGACATCACGCCTGACATTCAGGCGGACATTGCGCGTCAGATGCAGGGGACGCAATGAATAGACGCCCGGTAGCCAGGCTTCTTGCCACAGTGGTTTTTTTACTCGCTACAGCGGTTTCACTGACCGCAGGGGCGAAAGATCTTGGAACCATCGGGCATCTGTTTCCCATTGCCGAGCCGGACCTGCTGACCTTTATCGGCCAGCGACTGCAGGGCATGAAAGACAGCGGCGAGATGGACAGGCTGCAGCGCGAGGCCGAAGCGCGTGTAAAGGAGCACGCAGTACGCCCGGCACCAGTGGCTGGGCTGACGTCGGCGAAGAAAAATAAAACTTTCATGTACGACCCTACATTTACAGTGCGTGAAACTATCCGGGATATGCGTGGAAATATCATTGCCCGAGCCGGCGATAAGGTTAATCCGCTGGATAAAGTGCCTTACAGCGAGACACTTTACTTCGTTGACGGAGACGACCCTGCGCAGATGGATTGGGTAAAACCACAGCTTAAGGAAAAGCAAAACTTCAAGGTCATTCTGGTTAAAGGCAATGTGCACGACAGCAGCATCGCTCTGGACGAGCCTGTCTACTTTGATCAGTACGGCACGCTAACAACAAAATTTGGCTTTGAGCACACGCCTGTACGTATCACACGTGACGGGCGCATGCTGAAAGTAGAGGAGGTGGCGCTGAAATGAGTCACAAAATGCGAGGACGTAAAGCTCCGGAAACTGTAAAAATTCACGCGGCTACTGTGCGTATGGATGATGCTGATAAAGCAAGACTGAGGCAGATGACCAGTGAGCACCCACTGTACACAGAATCGGTAATAATCCGAGCTGCATTACAGGCTTTTCTTGCGTATGGCGTCCCGATGCGAACTGAAATTGTACTGGCCTCACTGAATGAAGGTGATGTAAGCGAACTCATGCGCCGCCACGGCATGCTGCCCACATCCGAGAGTGAGGGAGCGCATGCAGTATAACCTTGTCCAGAAGGTGATAGATGACTGGCAGAAATCTGAGTCATCATCGGCATCCGTGGCTGCACCGGTTCAGCTGCACGCTGAGCCGGTGATGCAACCGGTATGGACTGCTCCTGTTCCGCCTGCCTGTCGTGCCGAAATCTCACTGGCACCGGAAAGCATCCGGGCGTTTACGGGGCAGCTGCCGGCCGTGGGGGGCTTCATCGTTCTGATAGTGATGGCCATTGTTATCTTCCGGGCCGGAAGGAGAATGATTCCTGAAAGGCCCGACACGATGCGCGTGGCTTTTGTCTCATCATCTCCGGCACCGTTTGGCAGTCGCGAGATGGTGAAACTGGCAGCTGATGAGGCGAACAGCCACTACTGGCAGTGCATGCTGGCAGCTTTTAGCGGCGCGCTGGAGGCGGAAGGCTTTGCGCTTCGCACCGAGCCGCGGGCAAAGGTTCCGCTGCCTTATGCAGTCCGGGCACGCGTGGGTATGGCCATTGTAAAGGCGCGCTCCCGCTACCTGAACCCGCGCCAGAGCGACGAAGCTGCAGAGGCAATGCTGCGGGATGCCGAAAAGGATGACTACACCGGCAGCTGGACGGACTGTTGTCAGCGGGGGGCAGAAGCGGCAGGCTGGTATGTAGTAAGCCGGGGTGACGTCGGTCCACTAAATACGCAATGACCTTCCTACAGGTATAAACATTATGAGAAATAAAAATCGCGAACCGGGCCTTATTCGGGTGATGACGTCACTGGATAACGCTCGTCTGGGTGAGCGAAAGAAAACTATTTCGGACCTGCTACACAGCGCGCGGTTCGCCATACAGGAAGGGGATTACTTTACCGCACAGCAGCACATTACTGAGACTCTCGGCCAGTTGCGTAAAGCGCGACACAGCCTGCAGATCTCTGGCGCAGATGAGTTGGAAATTAGTCTGCTTAATGATGCAATTGCCAGGCTGCTTGCTGTGCAGAAAGAAGGTGGTGCGGACTGGCGTGCTTATTCTTTTGTGTATTTACGTGAGAGCCAAAATCCGCTGTTATTCCTGTTTTTTGTTGCAATATTAGCAATCGTATTCATACGGATTACTGGCTGACAGGTCATCTGCCAGTATTTTGTAAAAGGGTGAAGACCTGCAGTAGATATCAGCTGGTCTAAAATCTGCGCATGAATCATCACTTAAAGGAAAACCGGCAATGAAAAAAATGACGCTCAGTCTTCTGTTGTTTGCTGCCGGCCATGCCTCAGCTGCGCCGTCTCTCATACATGCCTGGCCGTCATGCGACATAAAAGCTCAGCATGACACGAAGGGCGAAACAGGCGGAAGCATCAGAGACCCGCTTCAGGCGCATATTTCAGTGCGCGTTAACGTACTGCAGGCCGATATCAGCAACGCCCGCAAGGCGCGTCATTTAACAGAATCGCAATCCGAACAGCTATGGCGTCATGCAGACCGCGTCAGAAAAGATACTGATGGTTATGTGAAGCAGCAGGGATTTCTGAGCGCGGCAGAGCGTGCCAGCTATGACCGTGAGCTCGACACTATCACCGGCAAACTGTGCCGCGCCGTGAAGTAACATCTACCCGGGTGGCTCTGGCCACCTGAATGCCTTTTTGCCCACGATGCGCAGGCTGTTCGTTCCTCGCGCCGCTGCGGTACGCCTCAGCCTGCACCCCGCAGGCAGGCCCGATTAACGTCTGACTCCGGCAGTTCCGCTGCCGTCATTACGGAACCTCACCCTATGACATACCCCGCTGAAATATCGGCTCAGCCGGTCGTGCGCGATCGCTGGGGCGGCTGGACGCATCCTGACTTCTTTGTGCCCGCTGATGGCAATGAATATCCGCAGCCCGGCGAGTTTGAGGCCTGGCTTACCGCGCATAGTCTGGCGGCCGCCTTCACCTGGATGGAAAACGATGCGCCGGACTGGATCCGTGATCGCTTCCAGAAAACAGGTGACTGTAGCAGCTGGCAGCCCTCCGGGCCTGGCGGAGAGGGCTGGTTTATAGGCAGCATCCACGACACTGATGACGGCCCAGTGTGCGTCTGGCTTTGTCAAAAGCAGGAGGTGCGGAACGCATGAAACGCGCACTCTTCATTTTATGCCTTCTTGTGACGGCAATTATTGCCAGGCCGGTGATGGCGGCAACCAGTAATGCCGGCGACGGTCGGTGGGTGAACCCCATCAGTGACGTCTGCTGGAAGTGTCTTTTTCCGATGTCACTTGGCAGTATCCAGCTGGCATCAGGCGCACACCCTGATACGCCTAACCCTGCCTCACCCATTCAGCTCTGCTCTTACGGTATTTTCTATCGTCTCGGGCTGGCGATCGGCTTTTGGGAACCGCTGGCGCTAACCGATGTGACCCGTGAGCCTGGCGTGATGGTGAATATGGGGGGATTTAAGATTAACCTCGGCCGCACCGGCACCGGACGCGGTGGGCAAAGTGACTCACCCTCGCCCGGAAGCTTTTACCATGTGCACTGGTATAAGTATCCGCTGATTTTCTGGTTAAACATTATCACCAGCGAAGGCTGTATGCAGACCGGTGATATGGATATTGCCTACCTGTCTGAAGTAGACCCACTCTGGAACGACAGCACGCTGGCCATGATCCTGAACCCCGAAGTGGCGCTGTTTAATAACCTGCTGGCGCAGGGCGCCTGTGCGGCGGACTCGATTGCCTCCACGGCCGGCGTGCCACTGGATCCACTTTTCTGGTGCGCCGGTGCACAGGGCTCGATGTATCCGTTTACAGGCTTTACTAGTAATGAGTTTTCGCCACTTGAAGCCTCCCTGCTCGTCAGTGAACGCATGGCCTTCAAGCTGCATCGGGAGGGGCTGGTCATGGAGACTATCGGGGCGGATGTTGCTGTCTGCTATGAATATCCGTCCCCGATCATCCCCAAATCACGCTGGCGTTATCAGATGGTGAATATGTACCCCGAACCAAACGACTGCCATCCATTCGGCACAACGACCCAGCTCTGGGGCTCTGTACACAACTCACCGGCTACGAAAAAGAACTTCGGCTACCTCATGTGGCGAAAGCGTAACTGCGTTTATCTGTAAGGACTCACCATGAAACAACCTCTGATAACGGCGCTGCTTGCGAGCGCCGCTCTGCTGTGCGCAGGAATTGGGAATGCCGCTGAGCAGCCGTCCGTGTCAGGTAACGATATGGCGTACATGAAACAGCAGCAGCGCGACCTGGAACTGTTCAAAAGCCAGCTGAAGGGCATGAATATCACGCTGCCAGATGCGCAGCAGGGACGGGTCTCACAGCTGCAGAACGAAATTGCCGCCGCGCAAGCGGATCAGAACAGCGCTGCGCGCCCCACGCCGCGTGCCGTTTACTTCGTCAGTCTGGGTATCCCGGAGGAGGGGCTGCTGCCTATGCTGCAGGACGCACGCCGATTCGGCATACCGGCCACGCTGCGCGGCCTCCTGAACAACGACTTCCGTCAGACGGCTGAGACGATGTTTGAACTGTCCAAAAAAGATAAGCAGGCAGGGGTGCAGATCGACCCAACGCTTTATGAGCAGTACGGCATTAAAGCTGTGCCGGCGCTTGTGGTCACTTGTGGCAGTCGGTTTGACGTCATTTCTGGCAGTCTGCCGTTAAAGCAGGCACTTGAAGAGGTTAAACAGCGTGGCGACTGTAGCAGTACGGCTGCGCAGCTGTTGCAGGATGCGGAGGGTACGAAATGAAGCGTGCCCTGCTGCTTTCTTTATGTCTGATGGCGTCCGGCGCATTCGCAGATGCGGTAAGCGACGCTTACAACGCGGGTGCAGGGTATGCGGGATCGAATAAGGGACAGGGAACCTCTGCCGCTAAAGGGACTGACCCGGCGTCAGTCATTCCGGGCTACACAGCCAATCCCCCACAGGGCGGCTATTACGGCGGCGTGCAGGGTGGTGACGGTGGCATTGCGG
>Ga0308162_1001407_pt1 | contig 19383 bp, 18 predicted proteins | sample PhySR2_FD_201370 | JGI IMG/M metagenome (GOLD analysis project Ga0308162, IMG submission 201370) | Phyllosphere microbial communities from UC Gill Tract Community Farm, Albany, California, United States - DLSLS.R2 | ecosystem: Host-associated > Plants > Phyllosphere > Unclassified | place: USA... | reverse complement strand
AGCCGTTGCCAGTAAATCGGTAAATGTTGCCGCACTGCGGCAGTCGCCCATCAGCAGCACGCCTGCCAGCGCCCCCTGATGGATCAGTAAACGTCGGTAGTGACGGGTCAGCGGATCCCATGCGCTCCAGACCACATCGTCCTCCTGCTCTGCCGCGCGACCGAGGCTAAACAACTCCACGCCGGTCACCTTGAGGCGCACACCGTTGTCGGTGAGGGTAAACGGCACAGTAACGTCCCCGGCCAGCCGTGCGGCGAGGATATCCGACTGCGCCATGCAGGGGGCGACCAGGCCAAACGTCTGACCGTCAATTTCGCAGCACTCGCCGATGGCGTAGACGTTCGGTGCGGAGGTCTGCATCTGGTGATCCACCACGATGCCGCGCGCGCAGCGAATGCCGCTGGCGTGCGCCAGCGCAACGTTCGGCTGCACGCCGGTCGCCAACACCACGCGCGTGGCAGCGATGCTGTGCCCATTAAGCAGCGTCACGCTATTGCCGTTAATTGCCGCGATGCCTGAGGAAAGCTCGCAGCGCACGCCCCGCGCCGCCAGCGCCTCTTCCAGCAGCATGCCCGCCTGCTGGTCCAGCTGTTGCTCCATTAGCCACGGACCGCGATGAACAAGCGTGACGCTGTCACCTGAGCGCGCCAGGGCTGCCGCCACCTCAACCCCGAGCACGCCGCCCCCCAGCACCACCGCCGGACCGGCGATTGCCTGAATGGCCTGGGTATCCTCCAGAGTACGAAACGTGAATACGTGTGGCGCATCGCCGCCGGGGATGGGAGGAATAAAGGGCGTTGACCCGGTGGCGAACACCAGCGCATCCCAGCCCAGCGTGCGGGCGGCGGTTTGCACTTCCCGCGTATCCACGTTCACGGCAATCGCCTTTTCGCCCCGCAGCACCGTCACGCCGTGCGCCTGGTACCACTCATCATCCTGAAGGCAGATATCCGCCGCCGCTTTTTCACCGCCCAGCACCGGCGAAAGCTGGATGCGGTTATAGGCATGCTCCGGCTCGTCACCGATGACGGTGATAGCGAAATGACCGGCAGCACGCCCGGTGAGGGAGGTAATCAGCCGCGTGGCCGCCATGCCATTTCCGATAATGACCAGTCGCATCAAAGCCCCCCCTCGCTACGCCGCTTTCGGCTGCTTTTCATAGAGGAAATGCAGGATCTGCTGGCGCATGTGGTGGTATCGGCTGTCGTCCGCCAGCTGCACCCGGTTACGCGGGCGCGGCAGGTCAACGCGCAGGATTTCTCCCACGGTGGCCGCCGGGCCGTTGGTCATCATTAGCACGCGATCGGAGAGCAGCACCGCCTCGTCCACGTCGTGGGTAATGAGCACGATGGTGGTGTTCAGCGCCTGCTGGATCTGCATCACCGAGTCCTGCAGATGGGCGCGCGTCAGCGCATCGAGCGCGCCGAAGGGTTCATCCATCAGCAGCACTTTCGGCTTCATCGCCAGCGCGCGGGCAATGCCGACGCGCTGCTTCATGCCGCCGGATATCTCCCCCGGGCGCTTGTGCAGCGCGTGCCCCATCTGCACGCGGTCGAGGTTGTGCTCAATCCACTCTTTGCGCTCGGCCTTGCTCATGGTGCGACGGAAGACCTGATCCACCGCCAGCGCCACGTTGTCGAAGCAGGTCAGCCACGGCAGCAGGGAGTGGTTCTGAAAGACCACGGCACGTTCCGGACCCGGCCCGGCGATTTCGCGGTTGTCGCAAATCAGCCCCCCTTCCGTTGGCAGCGTGATCCCTGCGATAAGGTTCAGCAGCGTCGATTTGCCGCAGCCGGAATGGCCGATCAGACTGACGGTTTCGCCCTCGTGGATATCAAAAGAGACGTTTTGCAGTGCCAGAAACTCGCCGCTGGCGGTGGAAAAACGCTGGCTCACGGCCTGGACCTGAATTAATGGTTTCATGTTCGCTCCTTATTTTTCCTGCCAGCTAAAGCGACGGGCGATCAGCATCAGCCCCTGCTCCAGCAGCAACCCGACCACGCCAATGATGACGATGGCGATGAGAATGTTTTCGACGTTGAGGTTGTTCCACTCGTTCCAGATCCAGAAGCCAATGCCCAGCCCGCCGGTCAGCATCTCGGCGGCGACGATCACCAGCCAGGCGATGCCGATCGAGAGGCGCACCCCGGTCAGTACCGCAGGCAGCACGGCCGGGAAGAGGATGCGGCGCATGATGGTCCACTCGGAGAGCTGCAGCACGCGGGCCACGTTGAGGTAATCCTGCGGAATGCGGCGCACGCCCTCGGCGGTGTTGATCACCATCGGCCAGATGGAGCAGATAAAAATGGTCCAGCTCGACGCGGGCTCTGCTTTCTGGAACAGCAATAAACCGATAGGCAACCAGGCCAGCGGGCTAACCGGGCGTAGCAGCGCAATCAGCGGGTTGAACATGCGCGAGAAAAAGGTGAAACGGCCAATCAAAAAGCCCAGCGGAATACCCGCCAGCGCTGCCAGCCCAAAGCCGATGGCGACGCGCTGCAATGAGGCCAGCACGTTCCAGCCGATGCCCATATCGTTTGGCCCGTCGCGGTAGAACGGGTCGGCAAACAGGGTGATGGCCGAATCCAGGGTGCTCAGCGGCGTCGGGAAGCCTTTGCTGTTGATGGCCGCCAGCTGCCACAGCAGCACCAGCAGTCCCAGACCCAGCATTGCCGGAATGACGCGCTGGAGAAGGTCGTTAATCCGACGCGCAAATGCCGGGGTGCGACGGCGTACCTGCACGGGTGGCAGGGGGATGACTTCCCCACTCACGGGTGTCTCTTGTGATGTCGTCTTTTGCAGATGCTGCATAATCAGGCCCCTTTACGATGAATGGCGAAGCGGTTGGCGTATCCTTCCGGGTCGGTACCGTTCCAGACGGTGCCGTCCATCAATGTGCTGTTGCGTAGTGGTGATGCCGGTGCGGTAATGCCCCCCACCGCGGTGGCAGCATCCTGCCAGGTTGCGGTCTGGTTAATCCGCTGCGCGATGCCCGCATAGTCCGGTGCAGATTTAAGCAAACCCCAGCGGCGGAACTGGGTCAGGAACCACATGCCGTCAGAGAGATACGGGTAGCTGACGGCTCCCTCGTTGAAGAAGCGGATCGGGTGCGCGTCCTGCCAGCGCTGGCCCAGGCCGTTGTCGTACTCGCCCAGCATCCGTCCGGTGAGGTACTGCTCTTTGCAGTTGAGCCAGGCGCGGCGGGAGAGGATCCGCGCGGTCTCGCGTTTGTTTTCCGGGGAGGCGTCGATCCAGCGCGCGGCCTCCATCACGGCGCTCACCAGCGCCCGGGCGGTATGCGGGTTCCTCTCCACCCAGTCGCGGCGAGTGCCGAGGATTTTTTCAGGATGGTCGGCCCAGATGGACTGCGACGTGGCGGCGGTGAAGCCGATGCGGTCGTTAATCGCCCGCGCGTTCCACGGCTCGCCGACGCAAAAGCCCACCATGTTGCCAATGCGCATGTTCATCACCATCTGCGGCGGCGGCACCACCACGGTCCGGATATCGTCGAAGGGGTTAATGCCCGCACTGGCCAGCCAGTAGTAGAGCCACATGGCGTGCGTACCCGTCGGGAAGGTGTGCGCGAAGGTGTAGGTACCAGGCGCCTGCTGCCCAATCAGCTTTTTCAGCCCGTCGAGATCGTGAACGCCCTTCTCCGCCAGATCGCTGGAGAGCGTGATGGCCTGACCGTTCTGGTTAAGGGTCATCAGGTTCGCCATCTGCTGTGGCTTGCCGGCGATGCCCAGTTCCAGCCCATACAGCAGGCCGTAGAGAATGTGCGCGGCATCCAGCTCGCCCGCCACCAGCTTGTCGCGCACCGCCGCCCAGCTCGCCTCTTTGGTGGGCACGATGGTAATGCCGTATTTTTTATCAAACCCTTTCAGCGCCGCGATAACCACCGGGGCACAGTCGGTCAGCGGGATAAACCCGATGCGCACCGTTTCCTGCTCCGGTTTATCCGAGCCTGCCGCCCACGCGGCCTGCATGACACCCGGTAACAGCATTGCACCACTCGCCAGCATGCTGGCCTGCAAAAACCGCCGTCTCGACAAATCCGCCATGACCACTCCTGAAAAAAAGCCAAAAAAAAGCGCCCGCCGTGCCGGAGCACCGCTGGACGCCTTTATCCCGAAGACGCATGCACCGCCGTTGGCGCATCGTCGAAAATGGTTAAACAGATAATGCAAAGGGAATGCCAGGTTTTAAGGCCCTGCTTTCGGGGCGTTAACCTGATAGCTGTCGCGTTAGCGCACCTCAATCAGGCATTAAATGCCCACTGATTGTGCAACTACTCCTTTGGTGTTAGCTGCCACAAATTCTTCACTGTGAGCAGCGCGCGCGCGATATCGACCATGCGCTGGTTCTTGTCCATTGCCATTTTGCGCAGTGCCGTCCACGCCTGTTCCTCACTCATGCTGTGATGCGTCATCAGCACGCTTTTGGCTTTATCAATGGTCTTACGCTCCTCCAGCGTATCGCGGAGTGATGCCAGTTGGCGGGAGAGCTGGTCTATCTCTCGCGCCTGCTGGCGAACCAGCAGCAGCAAGGGTTTATCCGGGTAAAGCGCAAGAGGATCGTCATGCTCTTCGCCACTCATCGTAGCTTCACCGGACGCCTGAATCGCGTCATCCACTGCCACCATCAGATCGGCAATCACCATTTCTTCAAGCGTGCGCAGATGTTCAAGACGCGAGGTTTGCAGGGCAAACCAGTTCAGCGCGGTATTGCCATTGTCGGCGGCGGGCTGACGGGTGCAGGCGACGCGCCGGAGTTGCTCTGTTTCTCGATCGGGCTGGCAGTTGTGGGCAAAGGTGTTCTGCACCTCAGCGTGGCTGTGGGATAAAAAGATCTCAAAACAGGCCTGCTGCCCGTCAATCCTGTCTACCAGTCGCTGGCGGGTTTCATCAGTGAAAAACCCCTGCGTGAAGCCTATCGCCCCGAGTGCCCGCTCTTGCCCCACCAGCTCTTTGCCCTGCATCAGGCTATAAAGGGCGACAAAACGGCCCGCGATTTGCGGATCGTCAATGCTGTCATTGAGTTGCGGTACGATACTGAGCAGATGGCGAAGCATCCGGCAGTAATGATCCATTGCCTGAGGTGCCGTTATGCTTTGGCTGTCTATCCCGTCACGCAGCAAAGGCAGTGTTTCCAGGCTGAGTAACGCACAGGCGATGCGCTCACAAACGCCGCTCCCCGTGACCGGGAATTGTGCTTTCAGCATGGCCTGCAGCGCGGTGAGGTTTTCATCCACCAGCCCACGACTGGCTTTGCATTCGGGGGCATACAGCTTACCCTGAGAGCAGAGCCAGACGTTGGATGCCCCGCGCTCGCACTGGAGCATATGCACAAGGCGGCTGATGCCGTTAACCAGCACGCCCAACGCAGCCAGCCTGCCGAGCTGCTCCCGGCGAAGTAATGTCGCGCGCTGGAACCACTCGGTTGCCGCGGGTGAACTGCCCGCCATTAATGTCATGCTTACTCTCCCGGGTAGCGAATCTCCCGGAGAGTTAAGCAATATTCGTGCCTTTCAAACAACAGGAGTTAACATGCAGAAGATTGTGATCGTCGCCGACGGTGCGGCCTACGGCAGCGAATCCCTTTTCAACAGCCTGCGACTGGCGATAGCGCTGTGCGAGAAAGAGAGCGCACTTGAGCTGCGCCTTTTTTTGATGTCGGACGCCGTCACCGCAGGACTCAAGGGACAAAAACCCGCCGAGGGCTACAACATCCAGCAGATGCTGGAGATCCTGACCGCGCAAAATGTGCTGGTCAAACTGTGTAAGACCTGCACCGACGGGCGCGGTATCACCGGGCTACCGCTGATTGATGGCGTCGAGATTGGGACGCTGGTTGAGCTGGCCGACTGGACCCTGACCGCCGATAAAGTATTAACTTTTTAATAATAAACTCGTAAAAATATTATTTTCTTATGGACGCGGTTTCAGCATCAAGTTTACCTGCGCGGCTGCCGATAGGCATGGAAACAACACAGCAGGTATTTCACTTATGTTCAGATCCATTCGTGCCCGTATTATTGCCGCGACGACAGGTTGCCTGATCGTCGCCCTTCTTCTCAATACCGTCATTAATTTCCAGGTTACGCGCCAGGATAACCAGCAGTCGCAGCGCGATATTCTGACCAGCACCAGCGCCAGCCATAACATGGCGATTGCAGACTGGGTTAAAAGCAAAATGACGGTGATAGCCTCCGCGCAGACCGTTGCGCTGAATGACGATCCGGTTCCGGTATTCAAACAGCTTGCGCAGGCGGGTGGCTTCACCAACGTCTATGTCGGCTACGCCAGCAAAACGGCGAAGTTCTCCGACCCGGCGGGCGTCCCGGCAGATTATGATCCCACGATCCGTCCCTGGTATCAGCAGGTGGTGAGTACTGACGGCCCGGTCGTGACCGCCCCGTACGTGGACGCGGGCACCGGGAAACTGGTGGTGACCTTTGCGGTGCCGGTGAAGGAGAACGGTGCGCTGAAAGCGGTTGTGGCAGGCGACGTGGCGATGGACAGCGTGGTGGCTAACGTACGCGGTATTCACCCGACGCCTGCCAGCAGCGGGTTACTCCTTGATAGCGATGGCACGGTGATTGCCGCCAGCGATCCGGCGCTCACGCTCAAGCCATTCGCTGAAACCATCAAAGGGACCGATTTTGCGGCACTGAAAAGCGGTAGCCTGGTTGAGGGGACGTTCAACGGCAGCGAAAAAACCTTCGTGGCGACCGCCGTACCGGGCACGCACTGGATGCTGGCCGTGGCGCTCGATAACAACGATGCCACCTCCGGCATGCGCTCGCTGCTGAAAGCCTCTGCGCTGTCGCTGGTGATCCTCGCCTTGCTGAGCGGCGCGATTGTTCATTTCCTGATAGCCCGCCTGTTGAAGCGTTTGTCCGATATTCGCGACGCCATGCATAACATCGCTAACGGCACCAATGACCTGTCGCAGCGCCTGCCGGACAGCGGTGATGACGAAGTGGCGCAAATTGCCCAGGCGTTCAACGCGTTTAGCGATAAGCTCTCGGTCGTGATGGTCCAGCTGCGCGACGCCAGCGCCTCGGTGAAAAATGCGGCGCAGGAAATCGCAGCCGGTAACCAGGATCTCTCCGGGCGCACTGAGCAAGCGGCATCAAGCCTTCGCGAAACCGCCAGCGCCGTCGAAGAGATCACCGCCTCCGTCACCCAGTCAAATGAATCTGCGGCAGAAGCGAACGAGCAGGCAAGCAAAGCCTCTGCTGCAGCGTCGCGCGGGGGTGAAGTGGTTTCTCAGGCTATCACTACCATGCAGTCGATTGAGGTGGCCTCGGCGAAGATTGGCGATATCACCAGCGTCATCGACGGTATTGCCTTCCAGACCAACATTCTGGCGCTGAACGCCTCGGTCGAAGCGGCGCGCGCGGGCGAACAAGGCCGCGGCTTCGCGGTGGTGGCTGGAGAAGTGCGTAACCTCGCCAGCCGCAGCGCTCAGGCGGCGAAAGAGATCAAATCCCTTATCGATTCTACAACCGACAGTGTGGCAACGGGTTCGCGCTACGTGCATCTGGCCGGAGAAAGTATGGATGAGATCCGCTCCAGCATCGGTAGCGTCTCGGGGATAATGCGTGAAATCTCGATTGCCACCAGCGAGCAGATGAAAGGCATTCACGAGATCAACCACGCAGTAACGCATCTGGACAGAATGGTGCAGCAGAACGCCGAACTGGTGGTGCAGTCTGCCGCAGCGGCCAGCGCGCTGCAGAGTCAGGCGGGCGACCTTGCTGAAACCGCCGGCCATTTCCGCATTTAATTTTCTTCTGGCGCGGGTTAACCGGGTAAAACTCGCGTCAGCTGAATGCTTTCAGGCATTTTGTCATTTTTGTTTAAACGTTATGCCATTTTTTGATCAAAATCATCATCCTTCCCCCTCCCCTTTGGTGTTATGCAATGAGTAAATTGTGAACAATATCACGCTCGGGATGGGCAAAATCGACGGGGTAAAAAATGGCACTGGTGAAGACAAGTTTGAAACTGTTTGGCGGGGATACGGTCGTGGTACGTTGCTCAGAGCGCTGCCGCATTCATCTCATGAGTTCAAAAGCGCAGAAGCAATCGCAGGCGGATATTCTGACGGTGCAGGATGACAAGGCGTGGCTGACCGTGCCTTATACCGGCACCTGGGATGTCCTGATTGACAGCCACAGTCAGTCACTGGAGCATTCGGTCAGCTACGTTGCCGCATAAAACGAACGCCCGGTTTAGCCGGGCGTTTTTTCAGGCAAAACCCGGACGTAGCGGGTTATTAAGCAGGCTCCCTTCCAGCAGCGCTTTCACCTTCATGACCAGCTCATTCAAACATTCGTCCTGCATGCCCAGACGCGTCAGTTCCTGATCGAGTGAAAACAGATATTGCGCGTTGGTACCCAGCGGCCCGCTGGCCGCAGCAATCAAGGGCGCGATCACCTGCGTACGGGTATCCGCTTCATACAGCGGGTGGCGCGGATCCATAATAAACACCAGCGCATTGACGGTGCGCCCGTCATCCAGTTCCAGCTTGCACCAGCTCGGCATATAGCAGCCGGTGATCATCTCGCGCTTCCAGAGCAGGGTCAGCTCCTCTTCCAGCGTGGCATCCGGCAGGCGGTAAGCGACACCCGTGGTGCGCCCGCCCTCTTTCAGTGCAAGCATACGCCCCGGCTGGCACGCGCTGCCGCGTCCGGCCGTCAGGCGCAGACAAAACGCGCGGTGCCAGCCAGGCAAGGTTCCCGTTGCCGATTCGACAAATTCGAGAGCCGGGTTCCACATCAGGGAACCGTAGCCAAAAATCCATACCGGGCCATCATCCGGGCGGCAGGCAAGCGTGGCAGCAAGTGACGCCGCCCGTTGTTCAGCTGACCAGAGAAGCGATTCCTCAATAGCACCAAATGCCGTCTTACAATCTGCCTTCATTAAGAAATCACGCGTTAACACATTACACCTCCGCCACTGCATGCTTCCTTGCGACATCTGTAATTCGCCTTCCCGGCATTCTATGCTGGTCATTTTGCCAGCAGTTAAATAACGATAAGCAATTAGCGGACCAGTTGCAATACAACGGAAGTTGAACCGCCTGAAAAGTCAAAATGCAGGCAGCTTATTATTTTGCGGCTATTTCTTTTTGTGCCATTTATCATCGTCGCCTTTCTCGTATTCATGTTTTACGGCGGCCCAGGCGACCTTGTGCGCCGTCTCTTCACGGCTGGCATCATCCCGGCGATCGTCCTTATCTTTGTATTGATCCCAGGCGCTGTTAAAGGCTTCTTTGTAGATATCCTGCGCGTGGGCAGGGAGGACGTGCTGCACGCTATCGGGTAACTCGCGTTTCGTTTTGTATGGCATCGAAAACCTCTCTTTTTGCTAAAGAGATAAGTGTGGTTGAGGATACCCGCGCCTGCCAGGCTGATTTCATTTATGCTTAATCAATTAAGCTAATTAACTGTAATACAGTGCTATTTTATTGATAATTATTCTTTATGGGAGTGATAATGAATATTAACGTCAAACCGTAAAATTAAGTAAAACTTCAACGGTATTTATCAGATATCTGTTAGTTTAATGCCCTCAAAAATCTATCTATAATTACAAGCACCTGCATTGATGGAGAAGCACATGACAACAACACACGAGGCGGTTAAGACCCGCCACAAGGAGACGTCGCTCATTTTCCCGGTTCTGGCACTGGCTGTGCTGCTCTTCTGGGGAAGCAGTCAGTCACTGCCAGTGGTAGTTGGTATCAATATTCTTGCGCTGGTCGGCATCTTAACCAGCGCCTTTAGCGTGGTTCGTCACGCGGACGTATTAGCCCACCGTCTGGGTGAGCCGTACGGCTCGTTAATTCTCAGCCTTTCCGTTGTTATTCTCGAAGTCAGCCTGATTTCCGCGCTCATGGCCACCGGCGATACCGCGCCGACGCTGATGCGCGACACGCTCTACTCGATCATTATGATTGTGACGGGCGGCCTGGTGGGCTTCTCTCTGCTGCTGGGCGGCCGCAAGTTCGCGACCCAGTATATGAACCTGTTCGGCATTAAACAGTATCTGATTGCCCTCTTCCCGCTGGCGATTATCGTGCTGGTGTTCCCGATGGCGCTGCCGGGTGCAAATTTCTCTACCGGTCAGGCGCTGCTGGTCGCACTCATTTCCGCCGCCATGTACGGCGTGTTCCTGTTGATTCAGACGAAAACGCACCAGAGCCTGTTTGTGTATGAGCATGAAGACGACGGCGACGACGATGACCCGCACCACGGTAAGCCGTCGGCCCACAGCAGCGCGTGGCATACGGTTTGGCTGATCGTGCATCTGATTGCGGTGATTGCCGTCACCAAGATGAACGCCAACCCGCTGGAGACGCTGTTAACCGAGCTGAACGCGCCCGTGGCGTTTACCGGCTTCCTGGTGGCGCTGCTGATTCTGTCCCCTGAAGGGCTGGGCGCGCTGAAAGCGGTGTTGAATAATCAGGTGCAGCGCGCAATGAACCTCTTCTTCGGGTCCGTACTGGCGACGATTTCACTTACCGTTCCGGTGGTAACGCTGATTGCCTTTATGACGGGCAACGAGCTGCAGTTTGCGCTGGGTGCGCCGGAGATGATTGTGATGGTGGCCTCGTTGCTGCTGTGCCAGATTTCATTTTCCACCGGACGCACCAACGTGCTGAACGGCGCGGCGCATATGGCGTTGTTTATTGCGTACTTAATGACAATTTTTGCATAGCCTTTTTGCCCAGCGGCGCTTCGCTTGCAGGGCCTACGGGTTTTGTAGGTCGGGTAAGCGAAGCGCCACCCGGCAATATGCCCCATAAAAAAACCCGCCGAAGCGGGTTTTTTTATTAGTTGCTGGTATCCAGCTCGTCGAAGCTCTTCACCAGATCGTCAATCGCTTTAATCTGTTTCAGGAACGGCTCCAGCTTATCCAGCGGCAGTGCGGAAGGACCATCGCATTTCGCGTTAGCCGGATCCGGGTGCGCTTCAATGAACAGGCCTGCCAGTCCGGTCGCCATACCGGCACGCGCCAGCTCGGTAACCTGGGCACGACGGCCGCCAGAGGCTGCGCCAAACGGGTCGCGGCACTGCAGAGCGTGCGTCACGTCGAAAATCACCGGAGACTGGCCGGAGACGTTCTTCATCACGCTAAAGCCCAACATATCCACTACCAGGTTGTCGTAACCGAAGTTTGCGCCACGGTCACACAGGATCACCTTGTCGTTGCCACCTTCAATGAACTTATCGACGATATTACCCATCTGTCCAGGGCTCACGAACTGCGGTTTCTTCACGTTGATGACAGCACCGGTTTTCGCCATCGCCGCAACCAGGTCGGTCTGACGCGCCAGGAATGCCGGAAGCTGAATCACGTCTACCACGTCAGCCACAGGCTGCGCCTGAGAGGCTTCATGCACGTCGGTGATCACTTTCACGCCAAAGGTCTGCTTCAGCTCCTGGAAAATCTTCATCCCTTCTTCCAGGCCCGGGCCACGGTAAGAGTTGATGGAGGAGCGGTTGGCTTTATCAAAAGAGGCCTTAAACACGTACGGGATGCCCAGCTTCTGGGTCACGGTCACGTAGTGCTCGCAGATACGCATGGCGAGATCGCGGGATTCCAGCACGTTCATGCCGCCAAACAGCACGAACGGCAGGTCGTTTGCTACCTTGATATCACCAATGCTAACCACTTTTTGTTTCATAGGATCGCCTTATTCAGGTGTGAATCGGAATTAAGATTAATGCAGTGTAATTTGTTTGTGCGAGATCGCGTTGATCTGCGCACGAATCATTTCGCTAATCGGGTCTTCCGGACATTGCTCGACGAAATAATTCAAATCACTTAGCGCCACATGCTCGCAATCGAGCTGCGCATAAATCAGGCCGCGGTCGCGAATTTCGTACGGATCTTCCGGGTTGAACTGCAGCAGCACTTCGCTGGCACGCAGCGCAAGCTCCATTTGACGCTCTTCCATTAGCGCAGACTTCAGCGTATCCAGCAGCTTGCGGATCACTTCGGCGTTATCCGCCTCGTCGAGATCTTCGTTGAAGAGCTCGGCCACCGGGCTGATATTGCCTTTCAGCCACACGTCCAGCGTGTGCTCATCCAGCGTGTCACCGTTGAAGGGATTAATGAGCCACATCTCGCCGTCCAGCCACTCCGCACGCAGTATCATCTGCGTCGGGAAAATGACCGGCACCAGCGGAATATCCAGACGATGGGCGACCCACAGCAAAATGGATCCCAGCGCGACGGCGCTGCCCTGACGATTCTTTAAGACCTGGTCCAGCCATAATGCGTCTGACAGGCGATACACGCCACGCGTGTCGCAGAAACCCCATTCGCCGTAGAAAAGCTCTAGCAGCTTCTCTAATTGCCAGTCCTGCGGACGCGCCTGACTGATCTCCTCCCGTGCCAGGCTGACCAGATTCTCCAGTTCCGCGTGGACGTACTGCGACGTAAAATCATCGCGAATCATTTCAGAAATCAGGATCATGCCTTCACACAGCGGCACTTTGTTAAATTCGAAATCGGCTAAGGACCTCATGACTTACCCCAGTAACGACTGCGCGTACAATGACGTCCAGACGCGATAAAACTCAAAACGATGTAGATGATAACGCCAAACCACTTTTCAGTCAGCCATGCGCCTTTATCAGTTAATGGCAGATAGCGGTGATTCATACCCACTGTCCCAGCGTCAGACGTTCATTGCCGCCGTAATCGCGGCAGGTTGCCACTTCGCGATAACCCGCATGAGTGAACAGCGCGCGCACCGCGTTCCCTTGCGTCCAGCCATGTTCCACCAGCAGCCAGCCACCGGGAAGCAAATGTTGTCGTGACGTTGTCACAATGTGATCAAGATCGGCTAAACCTTCATTGGCCGCGACCAGCGCAGTCAGTGGTTCGAAACGAACATCGCCCTGCGCAAGGTGTGGGTCATGTTCGTCGATGTAAGGCGGGTTGCTGACAATCAGCGCAAATAAGCGATTCTCCAGCGCGGTAAACCAGCTACTTTGCAGTACCGTCACGTTGCCGAGGCCAAGACGTTCCACGTTACGCTGCGCCAGCGTCACCGCGTCTGGCATCACATCCACCGCCGTTACTGTGCAATCGGGCCGCTCAGTAGCGAGCGCGAGCGCAATAGCGCCTGTGCCAGTACCGAGATCGAGAATGCTACAGGCCGCTGTGGGTAAACGCGCCAGCGCTTGCTCCACCAGACACTCGGTGTCAGGACGTGGGATCAGCGTTGCCGCCGAGACGTACAGCGGTAACGACCAGAACTCGCGTTCGCCGACAAGGTGCGCCACCGGCTCGCCCGTCTTACGGCGGGCAAGCAGCGCGGCGAGCTGCGCTTCCTGCTCGGCAGTCAGCAGCGTCTCACCAAAAGCCAGCAGGTACGTGCGGGATTTCCCCGTCACATGCTCAAGCAATATTTCGGCGTCGCGTTTCGGGCTTTCGCTTTCTGAAAGCTCACTGACCGCCTCACGTAACCAGCGCTGAAAATCCATTATTCCTGCTCGGACAGTGCCGCCAGCTGGTCGGCCTGGTATTCCTGCACGATAGGCTCAATCAGCATATCGAGCTTACCTTCCATTGCTTCATCCAGACGGTACAGCGTCAGGTTGATGCGGTGGTCGGTCACGCGGCCCTGCGGGAAGTTATAGGTACGGTTACGATCGCTGCGATCGCCGCTGCCCAGCAGGTTACGACGCGTAGACGCTTCCGCCTGCTGACGTTTCGCCACTTCGGCGGCGCGGATACGTGCACCCAGTACGGACAACGCTTTGGCTTTGTTTTTGTGCTGGGAACGTTCGTCCTGACACTCCACCACAATACCGGTTGGCAGGTGGGTAATACGGATCGCGGAGTCGGTGGTGTTAACGTGCTGACCGCCCGCCCCGGAGGAGCGGAACGTATCAATTCGCAGATCCGCCGGATTGATGTCCGGCAGTTCGGCTTCCGGCAGTTCAGGCATCACCGCAACCGTACAGGCTGAGGTGTGAATACGTCCCTGAGATTCTGTCGCAGGCACGCGCTGCACGCGGTGACCGCCGGATTCAAACTTAAGACGACCGTATACGCCGTCGCCGCTGATCTTGGCGATAACTTCTTTAAAGCCACCATGTTCGCCTTCGTTGGCACTCATGATCTCTACGCGCCAGCGACGCGCTTCGGAGTAGCGACTGTACATACGGAACAAGTCACCCGCAAACAGCGCGGCTTCGTCACCGCCGGTACCGGCGCGCACTTCCACAAACGCGTTACGCTCATCGTCCGGATCTTTCGGCAGCAGAAGCACCTGGAGCTGTTGTTCCATCTCTTCAGAACGCGCTTTTGCGTCCTGCAGCTCTTCCTGCGCCATCTCGCGCATCTCAGGATCGTCGAGCATCATCTGCGCGGTTTCAATATCTTCCTGAACCTGTCGCCAGTCGGTAAAGCATTTAGACACATCACTCAACTGCGCATATTCACGCGACAGTGCGCGAAAACGTTCCTGGTCTGCGATGGTCCCGGCATCGCCGAGCAGCGCCTGTACTTCCTCATGGCGCTCATGCAGAGCTTCCAGTTTAGCGACGATAGAAGGCTTCATAGGCGTAAGTGCACCTTGTAATAGAAAATGGGTGTAGGGCGCTATTCCAGCCCGAGGCTGTTGCGCAGAATAGTCAGGCGTTCATCATCCCCGTCACGGGCAGCCTGCTGAAGAGATTTGGTTGGTGCATGGATCAGGCGGTTGGTCAGTTTCCACGCCAGATCCTGCATGATTGCATTTGCGTCACCGCCCTGTTCCAGGGCCGCTAACGCTTTGGCTGTCAGGTCATCACGCACCTGTTCAGCCTGCCCGCGGTACTCGCGGATGGTCTCGCTGACGCTTTGCGCGCGCAGCCAGGCCATAAACTCGCTGGTTTCCTGCTCAACGATGGTTTCCGCCTGCACCGCTGCCGCTTTACGCTGGGCAAGGTTGTGCGAAATGATGCTTTGCAGGTCATCCACGCTGTAGAGATAGGCGTTCGCCAGTTTGCCCACTTCGGGTTCAACATCACGCGGGACGGCAATATCGACCAACAGCATCGGCTGATTGCGGCGGGATTTCAGCGCACGCTCCACCATCCCTTTACCGATAATCGGCAGCGGGCTGGCGGTAGAACTGATAATAATATCCGCCTCTTTCAGGCGTTCATCAATGTCGCTCAGCGCAACAACCTCTGCGCCCACTTCGTCCGCGAGCACCTGCGCACGCTCGCGGGTGCGGTTGGCGATAATCATCTTTTTCACTTTATGCTCGCGCAGATGGCGCGCCACAAGTTCGATGGTTTCGCCCGCGCCCACCAGCAGCACGGTGACGGTCGACAGGGATTCAAAGATTTGACGAGCGAGGGTACAGGCCGCGAAAGCAACAGAAACCGCACTGGCACCAATGTCGGTTTCGGTTCGCACTCGCTTTGCCACGGAGAACGACTTCTGGAACATACGCTCCAGCTCGCTGGCCTTCAGATGCCCTTTTTGCGAATCCGCAAACGCCTTTTTCACCTGCCCAAGAATTTGCGGTTCGCCCAGCACCAGCGAATCCAGCCCGCTGGCCACGCGCATGAGATGGCTGACCGCATCGTTGCCCTGATGCCAGTACAGGCTATTGCGCAGTTCTTCTTCGTTGAGGTTGTGGTAGTCGCATAACCAGCGGATAAGCGCCTCGTGCAGGTTATCCTGCTCTTCCACGCTGAGATACAGCTCGGTACGGTTGCACGTCGAGAGCACCACGCCACCCTGCACCATCGGTTGTGCAAGCAGGCTATCCAGCGCCAGGTCGAGCGTATCCGGCGAAAACGTCACGCGTTCTCGCAGCGAAACCGGGGCTGTTTTGTGGTTGATGCCGAGTGCTAATAGGGTCATGTTGAGCGGGAGTAGTACCAGCGTTAATAAGGTTAGCAGAACGCATCATACAGGATGCGCGAGATCAATAAAAGAGACTGCCCCCTTTCGGAGTAATAGGTTACACAACGCTTTGAGATAATTTGAACGTAGACGGTAGCACTGTGGGACGCTAGCATTAACAGTTATAACTGCAACGTATCTCAAGGATTTGTCCTCATTATGACCCGACTGATTCGCCTGCTGCCGCTGGCGGCACTGGTTCTGACCGCATGTACCGTCACCCAACCAAAAGGCCCGGGCAAAAGCCCTGATTCACCGCAGTGGCGTCAGCACCAGCAGGACGTCCGTAATTTGAGCCAGTACCAGACCCGAGGCGCTTTCGCTTATCTTTCTGACGAGCAGAAGGTTTATGCACGTTTCTTCTGGCAGCAAACGGGTCAGGACAACTATCGACTGCTGCTGTTAAATCCGCTGGGCAGCACCGAACTGGAGCTTATCGCCAAACCGGGCGAAGCGCAGATCACCGATAACAAAGGCCAGCACTACACCGCGACAAATGCCGAAGAGATGATTGGCAAGCTGACCGGGATGCCTATCCCGCTCAACAGCCTGCGCCAGTGGATCCTTGGCCTGCCGGGTGAGGCAACCGACTACCAGCTTGACGATCAATACCGTCTCAGCCAGGTGAACTACACTCAGAATGGCAAGACGTGGAAAGTGGTGTACAGCGCCTATGACAGCAAGAGTAAACCGTCGTTGCCGTCGAATATGGAGCTGACGCAAGGCAGCCAGCGCATTAAGCTGAAAATGGACAACTGGATCGTTAAATGATGACCCACTGGCCCTCTCCGGCAAAACTGAACCTGTTTTTATACATCACCGGCCAGCGTGCTGACGGTTACCACACCCTGCAGACGCTGTTTCAGTTTATTGATTATGGCGACACGATCGCCATTGAGCTGCGCCAGGATGGGCAGATTTGCCTGCTAACGCCGGTCGAAGGGGTCGCGCATGAAGACAATCTGATCGTGCGCGCCGCGCGCCTTCTGATGAAAGCCGCAGCGGAATCTGGCCGTCTGCCCGAGGGAAGCGGGGCAGATATCCGTATCGAGAAGCGTCTGCCGATGGGCGGCGGGTTGGGCGGTGGCTCATCTAACGCCGCGACCGTACTGGTTGCGCTGAATCATCTCTGGGGCTGCGGGCTGTCACAGGACGAACTGGCAGCCTTAGGCTTGACGCTGGGGGCTGATGTCCCGGTGTTTGTTCGCGGTCATGCGGCTTTTGCCGAGGGCGTAGGCGAGATCCTCACGCCAGTCGACCCGCCGGAAAAATGGTATCTGGTTGCCCACCCTGGCGTGAGCATACCAACGCCGGTCATCTTTAAAGATCCTGACCTGAAAAGAAATACCCCGGAACGGTCAATAGAAACGTTATTAAATTGTGAATTCAGCAACGATTGCGAGGATATCGCAAGAAAACGTTTTCGCGAGGTTGATGCGGTGCTTTCCTGGCTGTTAGAATACGCGCCGTCGCGCCTTACGGGTACAGGGGCCTGTGTCTTTGCTGAATTTGACACCGAATCCGCCGCTCGTCAGGTGCTTGAGCAAGCGCCGGTTTGGCTGCATGGTTTTGTAGCACGCGGGATGAACACCTCCCCCCTACAGCAGGCCATTCTGGCGCAGACTGAGTTTCGGTGACAACGTCACCCTGTTCCAGACGTTGCATCGCGCTCTTTAATACACCGCCTGGATAGCCTTCGCCTGGCCCGCACAGTTTGCGGCGAACGCTATCCACCACTGGACGCATGCCTGAGGTTCTTCTCGTGCCTGATATGAAGCTTTTTGCTGGTAACGCCACCCCGGAACTAGCACAACGTATTGCCAACCGCCTGTACACTTCCCTCGGCGACGCCGCCGTAGGTCGCTTTAGCGACGGCGAAGTCAGCGTACAAATTAACGAAAATGTACGCGGTGGTGATATTTTCATCATCCAGTCCACCTGTGCTCCAACGAACGACAACCTGATGGAATTGGTTGTTATGGTCGACGCCCTGCGTCGCGCTTCAGCAGGCCGTATCACTGCTGTAATCCCTTACTTCGGCTATGCCCGTCAGGACCGTCGCGTCCGTTCCGCACGTGTGCCAATCACCGCTAAAGTTGTCGCTGACTTCCTGTCCAGCGTCGGTGTTGACCGCGTACTGACCGTTGACCTGCACGCAGAGCAGATCCAGGGCTTCTTCGACGTCCCGGTTGATAACGTATTCGGCAGCCCAATCCTGCTGGAAGACATGCTGCAGCTGAACCTGGACAACCCAATCGTGGTTTCTCCGGACATCGGCGGCGTGGTACGTGCCCGTGCTATCGCTAAGCTGCTGAACGATACCGACATGGCAATCATCGACAAACGCCGTCCGCGCGCTAACGTTTCTCAGGTGATGCACATCATCGGTGACGTTGCTGGCCGCGACTGCGTGCTGGTTGACGACATGATCGATACCGGCGGTACACTGTGTAAAGCCGCTGAAGCGCTGAAAGAGCGTGGTGCCAAGCGCGTGTTCGCTTACGCGACCCACCCGATCTTCTCCGGTAATGCGGTAAACAACCTGCGCAACTCCGTCATTGACGAAGTGGTGGTATGCGATACCATCCCACTGAGCGACGAGATCAAAGCACTGCCAAACGTGCGTACGTTGACCCTGTCCGGGATGCTGGCCGAAGCGATTCGTCGTATCAGCAACGAAGAATCCATCTCAGCAATGTTCGAACACTAATCGAACACGGCCGAAAAACCCGCTGCGGCGGGTTTTTTTGTCTCTGGGTTTTATTTGTATGATTAATGCCTCCTTCACCTGCCATTCACATGACAGATGATGCGCATACGGATGATAGATAATTGTGAAAAACGTAACCTCCTCACATGTTCTGCCCTTTCGCGCCCTCATCGACGCCTGCTGGAAAGAGAAATACACTTCATCACGCTTTGTACGTGACCTGATTGCCGGGATCACCGTCGGCATTATCGCCATCCCGCTGGCGATGGCGCTGGCGATTGGCAGCGGCGTTGCGCCGCAGTACGGTCTGTACACCTCGGCCGTTGCCGGGATCGTCATCGCCCTTACGGGCGGCTCGCGCTTCAGCGTCTCCGGCCCGACTGCCGCTTTTGTGGTGATCCTCTACCCGGTTTCTCAGCAGTTTGGTCTGGCAGGCCTGCTGGTCGCCACCCTGATGTCCGGCGTCTTTTTGATTCTGTTTGGCCTGGCCCGCTTTGGTCGGCTGATCGAGTACATCCCCCTTTCCGTGACGCTGGGATTCACCTCGGGGATTGGTATCACCATCGGAACCATGCAGATCAAGGATTTCCTCGGTCTGCAGATGACTCATGTTCCTGAGCACTATTTACAGAAAGTGGGGGCGCTGTTTATGGCGCTGCCGACCGCCAACCTGGGCGACGCTGCCATTGGGATTGTGACGCTGGGTACGCTGATCGTCTGGCCTCGTCTGGGGATCCGTCT
>Ga0308162_1001395_pt1 | contig 19530 bp, 23 predicted proteins | sample PhySR2_FD_201370 | JGI IMG/M metagenome (GOLD analysis project Ga0308162, IMG submission 201370) | Phyllosphere microbial communities from UC Gill Tract Community Farm, Albany, California, United States - DLSLS.R2 | ecosystem: Host-associated > Plants > Phyllosphere > Unclassified | place: USA... | reverse complement strand
CGGTAGGGCAGGTCATTGATGGTGGGCTGCTCGACAGCGGTTTACGTCTTGAGCGCCGCCGCGTGCCGCTCGGCGTGATCGGCGTCATTTACGAAGCCCGCCCAAACGTCACCGTTGACGTCGCCTCTCTGTGCCTGAAAACCGGTAACGCCGCTATTCTGCGCGGTGGAAAAGAGACATGGCGCACCAACGCCGCGACGGTGAAAGTCATTCAGCAGGCGCTGGAAGAGTGTGGCTTACCGGCGGGGGCCGTACAGGCGATCGAGAGCCCAGACCGCGCGCTGGTCAACGAAATGCTGCGCATGGACAAATACATCGACATGCTGATCCCACGCGGTGGCGCTGGCCTGCACAAGCTGTGCCGCGAGCAGTCGACCATTCCGGTGATCACCGGCGGTATCGGCGTGTGCCATATCGTGGTCGACGACAGTGCGGAGATTGAACCGGCGCTGAAGATTATCGTGAACGCAAAAACCCAACGTCCAAGCACCTGTAATACGGTAGAAACGCTGCTGGTGCATCAGGATATTGCGAACACCTTCCTGCCAGCTCTGAGCAAGCAGATGGCAGAGAGCGGCGTGACGCTGCACGCCGACGCCAACGCGCTCGCCCTGCTTAAGGATGGCCCGGCTAACGTCGTTCCCGTCAACGCGGAGCAGTACGACGACGAATTCCTGTCGCTGGATCTGAACGTGAAAGTGGTTGCGGATCTCGACGACGCCATTGCGCACATTCGTGAACACGGCACCCAGCATTCGGACGCGATCCTGACGCGCACGCTGCGTAATGCCGATCGCTTTGTGAACGAAGTGGATTCCTCCGCGGTGTATGTGAATGCCTCCACCCGCTTCACCGACGGTGGACAGTTTGGTTTGGGCGCAGAAGTGGCGGTCAGTACGCAAAAACTGCACGCGCGCGGTCCGATGGGACTGGAAGCGCTGACCACGTACAAGTGGATCGGCTTCGGTGACGATACGATTCGTGCGTAAATAATCACGGGTGATGCAAAAGTAGCCGTTTGATTCAAAAGGGCATTGACGCATCACCCGGATAGATCTAATCTTTTGCCCCGTGGTTACACTCGTAACCGGCCTCTCAGGGCCGATATAGCTCAGTTGGTAGAGCAGCGCATTCGTAATGCGAAGGTCGTAGGTTCGACTCCTATTATCGGCACCATCTAAGAAAATCAATCACTTAGCGTAAAAAATCTAACGGATTGTATCTTCAATTATCATTCTTGATAACACTTGGTAAACGCCTTTGCGTTGTATCGGCTCAAGTATTGTACAACGTACTGGCGGGTAGTTACCAGGCTCAAGCCCGAACAGCATTAGAAATTTTGCCATCCCTTGAAGCTGAAAGAGTTGCCGGACTCTCTAAACACATCACTTGAACCCTTAGCGATACGTTCCGCGCTTCGTGCGGCGCTCAATGATGCTACACCTTGTGAAAGGTCGCAGAGAATAAACAGGCGTAATGTTGGGAAGACTAACCGGATCGGGAAAGAATCCGGCTCTGCCACGGTTTCGATCACCGGAGTATAACGATCACCTGATAAGAGAACGTGCTAAGGCTTTATCCTCCCTGCGAAGGGATTACACCCTGCGGAAGCGCTACGCGCCGCCTTTTCTTATGTGCCCAACACGGCACGTAATGGTCATCCATTATCTGCACGATTGTAACTTTCGTTGTACTGTCTCTCTGCTGTACGTTGAGCGCTGGCAGATTCAGCGGAGGTGATATCATGTCAAAAGCCACGAATAAGGCAGCCACTAAGCGCAACAACCGTAAGATTCACGCTCGTAAATTCCTTGCTACGCCAGAAGGTAAAGCTTGGCTTGCTAAGAAGCAGGAAGAGCGAGAGGAAATCAAGCTGGCGCGAACGGCTAACAACATGTTTTAAGCTACCCATCACGGTGCTAAATGGCTTATATCGTCTAAAATCTATTAGTTGCACAATTTAGTGGGCTCTTTCTTTGGAGACACTCACCTTGACTGGAGAGCAACGAGATTTTGTTGAGTCAATGTATCAGGATAATACTAACAGTAGGGGGATGGTAATGACCAATAAGCAGTTACGTATCCACTATGGGTTTCATGGAAAACATAAAGAGAAAATTATTGAATGGGACGGATGTGATCAAATCAATACCGTGTTGTCAGCGCTTGTTGAAGATTTGAATATACCGACAGCTACTCAGACAGTTAACCTCCTTGAGCATGGCATTGATGATGTGTTCTTCTTTGATGAAGTAAGCAAAAAGTGGGAAGAGATCCCTACAAAATGGTTGGCAAGGGCATAAGGGGGCGATGTCCCCTTTATTTTATTTTTTAATATCGCCAGTACATTGATACTCCATTGAGACCAGTGTTTCCATACATCCGCTTGAGGATGGTTGAGAACAAACTGAAGTATAACCGCCGAAAGGCTCAGCACCAGAATAGCCACATGCAGCGCAACGCTGTGCTGCTGCTTGAGCGCCTTGCTGGACGTTCACTTTAGGGGGGCGAACATCCCGAAAGAATAACTCGTTTTTACAGTCCCATCAGACTTGCTACCACCAGTTAGAACCTGTTGTTTCTATACAGCACACCCAGACAGAAGCAGAGAAGAAGCTAACAACATCAATAAACTTTTACGCATCAAGGATCATCCCTACCAAGAGTTTTTGTGTTAAGTTGTTGCGGTTAGATTGCTAACTTAAAATATAGCCTCAAAAACTTTAAGAGTTTTCTTAATGATTTCTGTCTGATTCTTGAAAGAAGGAATAATAGTTGCTGCGCGTGATAATGTTAATTGTTTCTATCTTGGCATTACCTGAAACATTAGGTTGCTCTTTTATTGTGTTCTTGTTTGTGAATAACTGGTTAAGTAAACAGGAGGCGATTGCCATCGCGCGTATTATTGCCGTCGAGATGCGTTCATCTGGTTATATAGATAGTTTCGAACTTCGTGTGAGCAGATTTGGGGCGAAGAAGTTTTTTAGTATGTTTGGGGAGTTTTACCTCAACCAATTTGATCCCGACACACGAGAGAGAAAGTATCAGGGGGATGTATCTCTGCAAGGTGTGGGTAATGTGTACTGTGAGTTCACTTATGATCACTACAAGTTTACCAAGTGCACCCTCACTGCTGGTGTGTTCTGATTACTTTCCAAATGCTCTGGTGCGCCTTGCGTTAACCTTTCAGTCTCATGAGCGCCAGCGGCAGTACAATCAAGCGTTTCATATTGCTCACTCCCAAATGTTTGCAAGGGCAGCGCCCACGCTCTTAACGTCAATTTTCAAATAGTTCATGGTGACTTTGGGATCTGAGTGGTTCAGCGCTTTCATTGCTAAAGCCAAATTCCCGTTAGACTTCTCCCACACCTGTGTGGCAGAAAACTTGCGAAAAGAATGGCATCCTACTGTTCCTTTGATCCCCACATTCTCCGCAGCCTGTTTGATCTCACGGTTCACCTGTTCACGGCTGACAGGGGCTTTTCCTGATGCACGATTGCTGTGTGACGTAAAAACATATTCGTCTTTCGGGAATGCCTGGCGGCGACGTTCTACAATCTCCCACACCTTCGCAGGGACGATGATTTCTTTCTTCTTGCACGTCTTACTCTCCAGCACTTCCAGCGTATTTCCTTCCTTGAACTGGGTGAACTTTAAATTCACCGTATCCCCGACACGTAAGCATAAAGAGGCCATTGTTACCGCTACGTCTGCGAATAGCTGTTTGTTATGACTTTCAAGCCAGTTAATCAGCTTAAAAGCCTCTGCCTGGGTGATTATCTTCGTGGTCGCCATCTGCTTATCTCCGTAAATCTTGAAACTGTGAAATAAGATTATGATCATTTTCAGTAAGTTACAACTATTCAATCTCACATTTTTTTGACGGAGTGGTGGAAGGTTGCGCCATTTCCAGCACTACTGAACGCGAAAAAGCACGGACTCCTGTTTGAAATTCGAACAATTTAGGAATATCTTGAACGAAATCATAAAGTTGGCAAGTCTAAACAGATGTTTGAACGTTGCCAAATCCTGGCGAGGCTATGCACGGTTTATGCAGATTCATTGCATATCTTAGAGAGGAAAGTTGAAGGTAAAGTGGTTAATGTCATCTAAATCAATTGTTTAGATATTCTATCTCACATTAGTATAGAACCTTGAGGTAGGGATATTGCACCGTAGATGATAATGATTCCCATCTGAGTTGATTGCATCAAGAAATGATTAGAATGCTAATTAATTGGCGGGTTTTGGCATGGAAAATCGATATTCAAATAAATTTGATAAAATATAAAAAGTCTTTAAGCACATTGCACCTATCATAAAAGTGCTCATTGTGGACAATGATCGCTGTGAGCCGCACGGCGCAAGGCTTTCGTATAAGTGATGAAAGATACTTTGAAAGTGAGAAAGGCGCTCAGATAGCGTTACAGGCGGGTTATTTAGAATAGATTAAGCATCGCTTTACCTGGGGTTTAGCGGGTATTTAGAATGTAATTAGCGTGGGATTATTCCGGCGCTATGGAGGCGAGTATTCGCTATTAACACGTAATCAGGATTGATGGAGGGTTAATTCTCCATAAAGTGGACTATACAATTTGGTATGCGCTGATCACGCGCATGGAAGAGAGCTATACAGGAAAGTAACCTCTACTGAAAGTTATTGTTGAGAAGAGATTTTCCTGTAGAGAAACTTGTCATGTTCGCTTCACTCACTGACACAAACCAACTACTAACTACCCTTAATTAAATTAAGGTTATTAATTATCTCTCTTATGTTCTCGTATTCCTCGAACATACATCATTGTGCAGGATGATCATGAGCAGATACTTTTTCATGCGACATTCACCCGCTGATCGCTGGTTCATTGTGAGCCTACGATCTCAACACATCAAAATTATGTAAAAGGGCTTATCATTAAAATGATGTGTTAACAGGTTAATTGTGCAATGTAGCGTAGCTACAAGATCGGCTCACTTGCATGAAGAGCCGGAAATGATACCCTTCCTTGAGAAGCCGTCTTATCCTATTATGAAAAAATTGTTGACGACGAATTTATTTTGTGGTATTGGTTGACAAACGTTATTAAAATAGTGTATTATGGTAAGTATGAAGGGGAGAAAACCTTCTCAAACTTTCGGCCCTGGGCGGGGTAATCTGCCTGGGGCTTTTTGCATCCAAAATCCGAAGGAGGTAGTTATTGAAGTATTTCAGTAGTGACCAGGTTTTTAATGATCTGGTGAGTGGTAAGGTGAAACGCCACGTTATTTACGCATCCATGCAAGCAGCAAAATCGAGGGAGTATACAGACCGAATGAAAATGTTCGCTGACGCTCTCGCCCGTTATGACCAACACCGTAAGGAAATTAACCAATGATGAACATTCGTTTTAGTCCAGAAGTTTACGAGGCGCTCCGTGAAGCCGCCACAATTAAAGGTGTAAGTATTCCGGCCCTGGTTAACTCCATTGTCAAACACACTATCCTACAAAAAGAGGAAACTGATGAAAGAAAAGAAACGCGTAGTAAAATTCGTTGATGCAATTTGCGGATCTGGAAAATCCACCACGTTACAGCACTACATCAAATCAAGTTTATTAACAAACTCCGAAGCAATTCCCCCTCGTTATCTTCTCGTGATGCCAACACATGAATTATGTGGACAGGTGAAGGAAGAACTAAAAGAAAGACGGGTGAAGAGTTTCCATGTGGACACCGAAACAGAAGCGGTAAATCTCCTAATTTCCACCCTGGAATACGATTTCCAGCATTCGGTTATTATCTGTACACATCAATGTTTCATTCATTATTGCTATCGCGCAGCGCTTGAAACGGAACTTCAAAACCTTCTCCGTAATTTCAGTATCTTTGTTGATGAAATCCCTGATGCAATGTTTGGCGCTTACATCAAAGTGCAGCATACCAAACGGACGGAAGAAAATTTCCCATTCCTAAAGTGGCTGGAAGAGCGGGACGGATTGTTATTCCTGAGTGATGATAAGCGTGAAGATTTCTACGACTATTGGCACGAAACAGAGGCGAATGGTGCTGAGTTAAAGCGCCTGCTCTGGGCGATTATGCAGGGTGCTGGACTTCTCTACGAAGAGAATAAACACCTGTTCGCCTTCACTGCTTCACCAATTATCAGATCTGTAGAATGGGCTGAACAACTTACACTCTTAGGTGCTGGCTCTTCTCGAAGTTTGTTTACCTGGGCTGCTGAACATCTGGCGAAATACGAAGTTGAGGAAGCTGGTGAAGATTTACAGCCGCCACTTGAAAGACGTAAACATAAGCGTGTACCGATCTCCCTGGTCGCCGTATGTGAAAACAGATGCACTTTGACAGCATTACAGAAAGTGTTTCACGAACATCTCCAGGAAATCATCCAGCGCGTGCCTGGTGAATTTATCTTCGCTACCAACAGAGATAAATCCCTGTGTCAGTTTACTACGATAGGGGATGAAATTCTTACCGATGCTTCCCGTGGTATCCGTGTTTCAATGGCATCCTATGGCCTGAACCATTACCAGCACATACACAATGCTGTATTTCTCGGATGCAGTAATCTTGATCGAGATTTCCAGGGTAAATGGCGGCAGTATGCGGAGATTAACGGATGGGATGTTGAAAAATTTGAACAGAAGCAACGCGCCGCGATGAATTATGAAAGGTGCTACCAGTTTATTAGCCGTACATCTATTCGTAATGCTGACACTGATCACCCTCTGGTGTTCGTAGTGCCAGATCTGGCAACTGCTGAATACATCAAAGAGCATTATTTCCCTGGAGCAAAGATTGAATGTCTGAAATTTGGGAAAGTGAGAAAGAAAGTTAAAGGTAACAACACCCGTAAAGAAGTACAGGAACACAAATCCAAAGGATTGACCCAAAGACAAACGGCTGAACTCATGAAGAAAGGGATCGCCACAATACAACGCCACTGGAACTAATCAGGAGACCTAATTGATACAATACATAAAATTGAACAACACAAACCAGATACAGATCAACGATAGCGGGAAGGGCGTTTATTATGCGCTTATCTGGTTCTGGAAGGGACGTAGGACACGCATTTCTTACGGAGAGCTATCTGATAAATCCGGTGTAAGTGACCACGGGATCAGATTCTGGCTTCGTGCGCTGCGCAACATTGGTGTGATTGAGATAGACGATGAAAGCCATTATCTATCATTCACGCTGAAACACATCGAACGAGACAATGTAGAATTTATCTACTCTAATTTCTAAAACACACAATAGGGAAACTTTTATGATAACTGCTTTATGGTGGTTCACCATATTCTATGGCGTTTACGTTATAACCAGACAGGGAAGTTTCCCCACTAAAGGGGCATAATGGGAAGAAAAGATAGAAATCCAATCAAACGGATCGAGCAGGAAAGTTTAAACCATATCGGAAAAGCCGCGCGTAGGCAACGCGAGAGATTATTAATCTCTTCACTCGAAGAAATCCCTGGTGAACTAATAGAGCACGTTGAAGAAGTGCATTCACAACCGCCCTCTGTGGAAGAGTGGGCTGCTTTGAATGATATCCTCACTTCCTGTCCTGGTGCGTATTACCGCCCACGTAAACGGAAGGTTTACACCTGGGATGATAGCCAGCTTAAAAAATGGCAGTGCCTCGGTTTCACCTCTTTACGTCATTACCTCACATTCAACGCAATGAATAACACCGTGGCGGGAGTCAGGGACTTTAATGAACTATTTAACATTGGAGACAGTTACACAGAATAATGCATACACAGACAATACAAACCAAACGATTCGCCCAGAACGTTAAATGCTGCGAATGGTATTACGATGAAATCGAGAATGTCATCAATGATGCTTTTCTGACAGATGAAGAAAAAATAATGGCACTTGATGACCTGGAAAACAGAGTCCTCACTCTCGCAGCGCCTTTTCTGGCTGCTGCAAATAAAACCAAAATGACAATGGAACAAATGAAAAATGACTAAAACCGACATTAACCTAATGCTACAGAAATTTCACGAGCAACTACACATTCCGCTTCTTGATGCGACTACGGAAGCCTACCGACAGGGAACCCCTGAGAGCGTTTCTGAGGCCGTTAAACAGCTTCATCTGGCCTCAGTTGTTATGCAAGGGATTATAAGCGTAGTGGAGCAGTCAGAAAGCCTGAACGAGGATCAAGGCGTACTACGCGAAGTGTCACAGGTGGCTCAGTCCCTTGTGTCCTGTATGCAGGATTTAGACGCGCTGGCGCATGACTTAGCCGAAGAATACGTAGTACTCGAAATTGAATAAAAATGTACAATAAATGAATAAAATGGCGACTGACTATTGACTTTGTAACGGGAATACTGTAGAATAAGAAGTATGGAAATGAATAAATGTTCGAATCACATTACTCTTCCTCGTATGTCAATACGACTTGCAAACACTATCCCATAGTGTGAGCACTCCAGAGAATGCCGTTTCCCATAGCGGCACTCTTTCCATTCATATGTTCTCTCTGAAAGTGTTGGTTCTTTCTTCTTTGTCTTGTTTAGTTCCGAAGGAATGCGCGGGATGTAATATCTTGTTGTGTTGGTATTGCATCGCAATCACCGCGCATCTCCGACTTTTTCAGAAAGGGCATTCGCTCTTTACTCATACATTCCGTTAGGGTGAATGTAGTCAGACTGAATAAACGCCGTCAGCGGTAGTCACGTTCAGGCTGGCAAATCTTCTATTAATACACTCCCGAAAGTGTCTGGTAGTAGATAGATAAAGAAAGCCTCATTTTATTCCTGGGCGCTGCTACACGCTTTTAAAAATGAGGAGCAATGACGGGCGATCCTACTTTGTGTATACATCTGTATTCACATTGCGCCCTCATTTATTCAAGAAACCATTCTTTAACATCATAATCCTCCGAAACGATGACGTTAAACAATGCTTTCTAACACGGGCATGCTTTCCAGGGGCTTAATCGCCCCTTTTTAACAATCTGCATGTAACACTTCCGTTATTAATGGAAGGATGAACGCAGTTACAACGCGAAGGAACAACACAATGTTCTTATTAAATAATCGCGACCGAATCCTAAAATACAAATCCGAAGTGATTCAAGTTAATCCTGAGTTAATAGCTAAAGTGGCTGAAATGGCAGGATGTACTGTTGAAGAAATAGAAAAAGCTGTAGACCAGTATTTCCCTTCTGAGGACACACCTCAACTTAGTATGCAGGAACGGATCGCAATCAAATCCAAGGAAATCAAACAACAATGATTGTAGACCTAACCGAACTTTTCCCAATTCGTAAGAGTTTCACTGACGTAGTGAGCTACGCCACTGATTCTTTTGCAGTCGTAGAAGGTCGTGTTTTCGACCTGCCAGCGGATATTCAATGCGCCGATGTTATCGGGGCTGATGGCGCTTTATACACCTCCGGCGATGATGCCTTTGTGGTGGTAAGTGATTTCGTGAGTGCTGGCGACGGTAAAACCGTGAATGTCCTACGTGCGCCTAATGTTGGCAGCTTCGTAGCACTGAAAGCCGAGAACCTGCACGCAGCTAATCACGCCGCAGCTATTACCACGCTCGAATCCAAAGGATTCGTATGCCGTCCATTCTTCACCTCTTAATCAAGGAAGATAAATAATGAGTAAAATCGCAATTGGGCGTGAGATGGTCGATTTAGCGCCAATCTTCCAGGCCCTGCCGGAACGTAACTACCTTATGAATGCCCTCGACCTCTTCGACGGAGTAGGTGTTCAGAATCCGAAAGTGGTGGTGACACAGCTTCTGGATGATAACTACAGCCTGTTTAACACCCCGCAGAGCCGTTATTCATCAAACCACGACACTACCGCGCGTCAGAATGGGAAAGAATACCTTATCGAGATTCCTTGGTTTGCAAGGGAAGATGAGTTTAAACCTGTAGACGTACAAGGGAAAAGGGTACAAGGCACTGATTACGAACAAACCGTTACCGACCTGTACACCGAGTACACTGGGAAACATAAAATTGCTTACCTTCGTACCCGTGAATCTTACCTGGCCCGTGCTCTGTTCAAAGGTGAAGTTTATACCCCTGCTACTGATGACCTGCTGATCTCTTATGCTGAACTGTTCGGTGTAGTACCAATGACAGCCAGCGTGAGTACAGCGACAGCGGCACAGGATTTTGATGCCATCTTAGACAAAGTTCAGGCTGCCGCAGGTGGATTGGCTGGTCAGATTGAACGAGTGATCGTATTCGCTAAGCCTGCTGCATTTAGCCAGATTCGCTTCTCTGACAGTATGTCTAAAGCGTTCCAGTATGTAGCGCCATATGACGACCGTAACCTGTTCTACCAGCGTCACGAGCTTCTCCCAGGAGTTAGTACGTTTAGTCTGCCTGGTGCGCCTATCGACATTGTTAAAGTGACAGATGCGCTGATCTTGGCACAGATGCCGGATGATGCTGATATGGTGGCGGTGCCTGTGTTTAGCAAAGGCAACTCAAATCCTTATAAGAATATTTACGGCGCTGCCTCTGGCAACTTCGCGCTGATCGATGCAGCACCTGCTGAATACTACTCTTGGGGCTACCTGAGTGAGCGCGGCGATGCGTACCACGTTATGCACGAAAATTCGGCGTTGCCTGTCAATCATGCGTTAGGTATGCAGGTGAAAATCACCATCACTGCTTAATGAGCAAGCGGGAGCCTGACTCGCTGGAAATATTCAGGCGCTTTAATGAGGGATGTTTACTAACCCACAGCGCAATTGTGGCTCTGGTGGCATCCCTTTTTAGTTTCCCCCATAACAAGAGGAAAAATAGAGGTGGAACTCATACTTAAATCAAATCGTGGTTTACATGTTCGACTGAGTGCAGACGATGCAGAAGGGCTGCTCAAGGTGAGCCAGCTTTGCGAGCTATTAGAGATTTCTTATACGGGCGTTAGAGCGCGTATTTTCCGTGGTGAAACCGTCGACGAGGCCGTGCATCACTTCCTTGATAAACAAGGCGGTGGCGATGCTTGAAATAAACACAGCACGTATCGTAAACACCGTTGAGTTTAAAGTTTCGAAGGAAGATATTGCACTGGCCAAAAAAGCGGCTGATGACCTTCAACGCCATTTTAAGAAGCTGGAGAATCCGAAAATTCGGTTTCAGACTCAGAAGCAGCGCCGACAATCAGCGCGTGAACAGGTGGCAGATGCTAAAGCGGCTTCTCCAAAAACGTCCAATGACTTAAAACAACAACGCCAGGCTGAGAAAGCAGGTAAAGCGCAAGCAAGGGAAGCTGCGAAGATTGCCAAACGTAATGAGACAGCTTCGTTAAAATTTAGGTCAGCTAACCTTCAAATGAAAGGCGTAGCGGGGAAGTATGGCCTTGACCCGCTCAAACAACTGGAGTTTGCTCGCTTCGCTAAACAGCAAACAGAGCTTTTCCGTAATAACCAGATCAGTAGCGCGAAGTTAAACTATGAACTTCGTGAAAGATTGGCCTTGATGCGGAGAGAGGCAGCGTTACAAGCCCGTATAACCGCCAGTACCCAACAACAAGCGGCTGCACAGCGTCAAGCTAAGAGAACGGACTACAAAGGCGCGGCGGCTAACATCAAAGAGAAGGGGCTGAACGTGATCGGCGGCGGTGCTGGTTTTATTGGCGCTACGGCTGCATTAGCGGGTGGGGCTTCCATCCTGGGACGTGTACGCGAGACAGCCAATGATAACCTCGATCTGGTGAGGCAATCTGAACGTGTGAAAACCACCCAAACGCCATAAAAACGATGGTGGCCTGGGGACAGCAACACGGTGTTGATTCAGCTAATACCTCAAAAGCCGTCGATAACATGAAAGACGTCCGTGAACGCCTCGCTATGACTGTGAATGATAGCCAGTTTAAAAATGGCGAATGGAAAGGTGGCGACGGTGGCATTACGTCCATCATGAACAAGTTCGGATGGAGCAAAGATCAGATTTCCAAGTTCCAGGATTCTCCACTGGATTTCGTCCAGGCTACGGTAAATGAAGGGCAACGCCGTGGTATGTCACAGGCTCAGATTGGTACGCTGATTGAGAGTTTAGGTGATGATCTGATGCACTACACCGATATGTTCATGAACAACGGAGAGCAGTATACAAGCGTCCTCAGGAAACTTGCCGAAAGTGGTCAAACTCTCAATGATGAACAAATTAGGCAAACTCTGGCATACGGCGACCTGTCTACCCAGTTGCAAGCAGTTAACAATGGTTTTAATCAGAATCTAACTTCCGGCTTCCTCGAAGGGTTTGGTAACGCTGGTAAGGACTTAGCATCAAACACCGCTACTCTGAACGAGACAGCAAAATCATTAGGTTCTGGGCTTGGAAACCTGTTAGCACAGGTGACAGGATTCACGCAGGAAATCACTGCTGACCTCAGCAAATTTAACGGCTGGATGAAAGATACCTTCCCATCGCTGTATTCTGATCCTGATAAAACAGCGCCAGATGCTATCTATGATAAAGCCGTGAATGGCTCAGCTAATGCCACAGCCGATTGGATTCAGGATAAGACAGGGTGGGACAGCCGCTCAGTGGCTCCGGCTATTATGGACTGGTTGGGCGTTGGTAATCAGCAAGCAGGGACTGCGGCGAATCAATATAACCTTGCAGGTGATTCTCTGCGTGATTCTGCAATGTCACTCAGCAGCGGCAATGCACCAGCGTATAATCTGAATCCAACATTTAACCTGACGGTCGCACCGTCCGTACCACTAACGATCCAATCTGACACAGGCAGATTAGCCGACTATGTAGACTTCCAGGCGAGGGCTTCTCAAGCCAATTTTACACAGTCACTAACCTTGTCAGCCCTGAGCGGTCAAAGCAGTACAGGCGGGTGATACATCAAAGGGGCGTAAGCCCCTTTTTTGATGGTTTCAACACTACAGCAATGAGTCCACATTTTTAAAAGGGACAGATTTAAAAAGATACCCCTGTAATCCCCAAATCCCCACCTCACGCAGTAACCCCATATGATCTCTATTCTCAATCCCTTCAATAATAATTTTGTCACAGTGTTTTTTGATTGATGCAATCAGCTGGTTGAAGGTTGGTTTCTGCACCTGTTCATTAAAGAAGCAGCGATCTACCTTTACAACCTCAAAGTATCCTTCGATCAAACTAACTACATTCGCGTTTCCTGCGCCAAGGTCATCGAGCCATAGCCCATTTACACCCTGGCTCAGCGATTTTAATAAGGGACTTTTCAATCCCTTATCCAAACCAGGGAAATGCTCAGAAAGTTCAAGTTTGATGAATGACATCGATTCGAAAGTTTGTCTAAGTATGTAGTCATGACGTATTAAAAAAGCCATTTGCTGATCAATGTTCAGTGTACAAAATAGATTCTTTCGTTCGAACCACGTTTGCATAGTGGCAATGTTTCCACATTGTTCGTATAGGAAAAGCCGCTTCCTATCTAAATCCCAAGATGAAATTACGAATTCAGGGTGAAGGGGGCGTCCATCTGAGGCAATGAAGCGAGTGAGAAGCTCAACGCCTAACAACCTCTCGTCAATGCTCACTATAGGCTCAGCAATGAATGCAGTATCCATAACAAATACCTTAAATTTTAATTAAAATTATATTGTAATTTTTATCACAATAAAGCAATAGTATTGCTAAAATTTGTGGTACGGATGCAGGGTTTTGACTAAGCGATTGATATAACATGACTTTTTACTTTGCGGTGGGTGTTTGCTGATTGTTATATATTAGTCTTGTGATGTATTTCTGGTTGTTTTTTTGCTCGGTTTTTTGTTTGATACTGGTTCATATTCACCTAAATATATAAGTAATGTAATAATGTTCTATTCGATAAGTTAACGAGGGGCTTACGCCCCTTTTCTTATGGGTTGTCAATTTTTGAATAGCGTAGCAATTCGATGTACTGCTGTAGCTCAACAGGGGAGGCGGCATTCTTGCTGTATGTTTTGAAACTCTCCGTTTCTCCTCTCGAATGTCCCAGAAGAAGGGCTATGCGATCTTCTGGGACGGGGTTTAACTTATCTCGACCAACCCCGCCCCTATCCAGAGTTTGAGCAACGAGATGCCTGATCGAGTGAAACACCTTGTTTTCCTGCCCTGGGAGAATGTCGCGTTTAAGTCGTCCAAAGCGGTTTACATGCCACGAGGAGCGCTTGCCGTCCTCTCTCTTGGTCACACTTGCACGGTAGAATAAAAAACCGTTGTGCGGCTTCTGGCAGCGTTCCAGAACCATTGTTCTAATCGCACTATGAAGTGGAACCAACCGCGCCGCATTGCGTGTCTTACCCTCCGTAACCTCGAAACATAGCACCCCCTCTACTTCACAGATATTGTCTGATTTTAAACTGGCTATTTCATTAATGCGCATCCCGCTATAAGCGGCGATAGTGGTCACATCCCTTAGCTCGTCCTCTCCTAACTTGTTAAACGCGCTAATGAGCTTCGTAATATCCTCTTCCGTGAATGCCTCGTAACTCTGGCGGCTCTGCGCTGTGTTGAGTTTATGCCCCCTGAACACGTTACTTTCCAGCGGTGGGGCGTCCTGGTATCGGGAAGAGGCAAGATCGAAAATGTTTGCCATTGCTGATAGATAGTTAGCCACTGTCTGGACTGCCTTTGTCTCTCTGAGATGATCAAGCCAGCCTGTAACGGTGGTACGGTTGATATCGTTAAGTTCCACATCCTTCTTTCGCAGGTAATTCAGGAATAGTTCTACGGCTTTCCTGGTCTTGCTTAATGTTCCCATTTTCAGGCGATCAGCGTTATGCATAAGGTAGATCTCTAACATCTTAATCAGAGAAGGGCATTGGTAGATAATCGGCGCTGATGCTTTCGGGGCAGCTTTCGCGTACTTAGCCACGCTCTTTAAATAGCTGATCGTGTCCTGCAAGCTGTCCGGTTTTGGAGGCTCTGCAATTTGCCTGATGTGGTGAAATTCATCGGCTATAACATCACGCTTCCTACGAGCCACACGAAGATCGGAAGTTTTCAGACTACGGACGAGAGTTTTTCTTCCACCAAATGCATTACGGAGCCATACAGGAATTGATATCCTGACGTAATAAACTCCGTAACTATCGGAAATGATGTATTGATCCGGCTTGTATTTCATTTTCCACCCCGTTAAAGTTGAGGGGCGTTTATCATGTGCAGGGTGAATGCCAGATTATCAGCGTGCGTAAAAATCGTTAAATCAGGTAGTTGCGAAGGTCGTAGAAGAAGACCCGAACACAAGATTTATCGCGTGTTACACTCCTATTATCGGCACTCACACAACAAAACCCTTTAAAAACAATAGATTAAGGCGTTTATCGCTCTCAAGATACAATCTTTTTTTAAGGGATTCTATGACCAACAGTTGCCGCTATGGTTAACAGTGGCTATTCAGGGAAGTTAGCACGTAGCGGCCTGTAGTTGTAAAGCTAGAACAGGTACAAAGCGTGAGCAGTCTACACGAACCGCTATCAACTCGAAGCTGATGACGCTGCCAACGTCTCTAAAACCTCCCGAAACAGATTGATCACACGCATTTAAGCCCGATGTGTGGCCGTATGAGCCACGTAAACAGGTGAATAGTGGTAAACGTACCTGCACACGACATGCAGGCTCTGCCAGCGCTTCGCTCACGCTCCGAAAGGTACACGAGCACCCTGATAAGGTGTGATCATTCTTAACATTGATGTAGTCGCCTAACGGCTCCGCTTGCCTCTTTACCACTAATGGGGCTTTATGGCTTCTATTGTTGAAATTTTAAGTTGTGCTGGTTCGGTTTAAACACTGTGCGGAGGCATTGATAATGGCGGGATATTTTAGGATTTATTTTCTTGCGCAAGGTAAGGAACATATGGTCGAGACGTGGCTGAATACAGATGAACCCACCTCTCGTGACCAAGAAGTTTTAGATGCTTTAATGAGCGCTACTCCACCTGGAACTGCTCCCAGTATAGTGCGTATCATTGAACTTGGCACTAATGGGCAGCCGATGCTCTATGATGAGTTCAAGATCATTGACTCGAAAGATATCACCTACGGACTTGTTTTCCAAAAGCCTAGTCATGACGGTTGGTTTTATCTTGCAGATCTTACTGCTTTTGAAAGCAGACCGGGGAAAGAAATTATAAATGATTCGTTTATTATTCCTGGGGCAGTAGGTTATGTATTGCCTAACAGGGGGGATTTCCCTGCCAAAGCAACTATAAACTGGGAAAGACTCAGTGTTGAGTGTCTTGGAGAAGAATTTTATTTAGTACCTTGGAAGCCCTTACCATAGTTATTATAAGCATAGTTGTTAACATTATTGGGGCATTTAGCCCCAATATATTAATTACGCAGCTAACCAAACTTCTGGTCGTCTAAATTCATTTTTTTCAATAAAATAAAGAACATCATTCCAGCTTTCTTCATTTTCTTTCCAGAATATTTGTTTTTCATTCATTGTAAGGACTTTACTATCATCTATTAACTTCTTGAGAATTCCAGGGATGTCTTTATAGGGTTTTTTCCAGAAAGCATGACGGAATTCTTCAATTTCAGCACTTGCATCCCGAACGGGTTTTAGAAGTTCAAGCTGTTTTTCTGTATCGTTAATAGGTTTATTTCCAACCCACTGTTGATAGATTTTGCTTGCTTCTTTATGATGATCCTGAAGAATAGTTATGATTTTATTTGAGAGCAATGAGCACATGTCAAAAGTAGTAAAGTAAAACCAATCGTGTTTGATTGCGGTTAATTCATCTTGCTTAACTCCAATTTGTTCAAGTTCACTCGAAATTGAAGATACTAATTTATAAAGATCTTTGTTTGATGTTGCTGTATCTAGACGTCCGGTTCTGGAGGCTAATGAAATAGCTACTTCAGAAATAGGTAAGGAAACTTTTCTTAAACTCTCTAAAACTTTTTCAGCATCGTTAATAGTATCTCTTAATTTTGCTTCCATGCCTAAGAGCTTTATTTCATGCCATTCAAATTGAGTAAGCACCATCAACCCGAAACCTGTTACAATGACAACAGTTCCCTCAGTTGCTCCTACTATAAGTGTGACAAATACACCAGCACCTATGAGTGCTAATGCAATGAAAAACAACAAATTCTTAACCCATTTCTTCTTTAGCATATCACCATCACCATTGCGATTAAATTTCATCCAATATGAAGTAGAGCAAGTAACTATTTTTCGTTCTCTGATGCCTCAAACGTCTTGGAGTGAGGACAGGACTGTAAGCGCGTCACCAGCGTGAACAGATAAATGTTGTTTTCGTAAGTGCAAAGCCGTTTTCCGCCCTTTAACTCTTGTTCGTCGGGGTTGCTCATGGTGATTTTTCCTGCATGAGCCGCCAGCGGCAGCAGTGCCACAACAAATAGTAAAATTTTCTTCATTTCCACAACCTGCCCCGTAAGTGTCCCGGCTCTTTATCCTCCAAGTTTACATTCTCCTGTTGAAAATATCCCCAGCTCTGTTGGTGATCTGCTAGACCGTCAGCCCAGGCCCTCGGTGAAAAGCGCTTTCTTCGCCAAATATCGCTACGTGATGCCTTCAGCGACACGCCCCTTTGCAATAAGCAGTGCAGTTACATAATGCTGCTTTGGACTGACGCAAGGGAGATAACTTGATGTTTTGAAGTGCCTTTGTTCACTAATTGTACAGCCATTTAACATATTGTATCTTATAAATACTTGACTGGAATGGTCGGGTATTGCTTTTCGGAGCGTTGATGCGAAGCGGGGTACACAACAGCGATTTCATCAACAGTAAGGAAAGCATTCGAGAGGATTTGAGCTGAGTTCTCTTGTTCAAGGATTTTGGATGAGTTTGTCTGGTCACCCCATAACTTCAGGTTTCAGGCCTTTGATTCAGCGATCACCTAGCGAAATTCTCCAGTCCCAGCGGTCACAGATGCGTATCTTTTTCCACACCAGTGCATGCTGGACTGATCCGACACCCGTAAACAATTAGTGATGCGATAATCTGGAAAAGGTTAATGAACATATGAAAACGAAGTTACATGACTATGAATTTCAGAGTACCCTCGCACCTGTTGATCACAGAAAAGCTGAAATCGCCCTTAACAGATATTTTGATAAAGTTCCTAAAGATGCATGGAGATATGAGCGATGATACCTGAAGAAAAGGCAAAATTAATCAAATCAAGACTAATTCTTGCACAACAACTGCTTGAAGAAGCTGACGTATTACCTGGCCTTGAAGGATACAACTTTAGTAAACCAGACAGTGGTTCTGATGATCCTTTCTATCATATGCGGCATGAAAGAGAAGCCCTCGTGGTTTACCTTCTCCTGACTTGTTTTGACCTTCTGGGGCAATCACAACCTCACGTTCCGTTTGTGAAATGGCTAACAAGCAACGATCCAGTACTTGTTGAGGAAAGGAGAGTTGCAGCGGAAGGGCTTGACTCTGAAGATAGTGATTGTGTTGCTCACGCTAAAGGGTTGCTTGAAAACTATAATAGCCATCATGGAGCAACAGTAGCCTTTTATTCAGGAATTGATCAGCTTAACGAAAGTGCCAGAAAGCATTTGCTGTCTACAGTAGATGTTGCAAAAGAGGATCCGGACGCTAGAAAACCTGAAAATAAAGATAAAAACATCAGTTACTGTCGAATTCCAATCAATGATGATGCGAAGGTACTAAAACTCCAGAAGGCGTATTTATATTCAAAAAGAAATGAATTCACACATCAGCTCTCTCAGAGACACACATCATCGGTCCCGATGATGTCAGGTTTTGGCCGTAATCCTGATTCCAGCAATCCTCTTTCGGAAACGGGAGCCTCTTGGGGGATTTTTGTTTCAGACGGGAAAGTACATTACAGCGGCGTCAATCAGGAAGTAAAAGATAAATATGTTTATACGCTCTCTGACTGGCCGTTCGTCTTATTTGAAGTTCTATATTCAGCGCTTGGTGAAGAGTTTGATCGAACCTCAATTAAATTGAAGTTCTTTATTAAGGCTATAAACACCGATGAAAGCACTATAGAATATTATTCCTCTGTTGCTCATGAAGACGTAACGGCACTTTTGTTACATAAGTATGGCATCACTAAAAACTGAGATGTAGCAATTCAGTAAGTCAGTTGAGTGGGGGCATATTTTCTCTGTTCTCAACTATCTTACACCAGTTGGTTTTCAAATAAGCAATTAACTTGTTTGAAGGCGGTGTCGAGCAGGAATGAAAACGATAGCAAACCGCCTTTACTATTAGTGGATACTCTGAGCATGCGATTTTATGGCGGCGTTATATACCGCCTGGCTTTTCATGGAAAGCGCATCAACCATTACTTTCCCCCGCCCCCCCGACAAACCATCACACATCCCCTGCAACTCATTGAACATCCTTGCCACATGGAAACCATCGCACACGGAATGATGGACCTGTACCGCCACAGGCAACAACACTTTCCCATCCTGCTCGTAGTATTTTCCAAACGTGAACATAGGGGAAAAGAAGTTCTTCATGTGCGCAATGTTCATAGTAAAGTTAGTAAACGTTACCCAGGGAATCGACGATACGAAAAAGACAT
>Ga0308162_1001386_pt1 | contig 19571 bp, 20 predicted proteins | sample PhySR2_FD_201370 | JGI IMG/M metagenome (GOLD analysis project Ga0308162, IMG submission 201370) | Phyllosphere microbial communities from UC Gill Tract Community Farm, Albany, California, United States - DLSLS.R2 | ecosystem: Host-associated > Plants > Phyllosphere > Unclassified | place: USA... | reverse complement strand
CCATTTCACTACGGATGAATAAGCCAAATGCTGTGCGCGCCGTCGCTGCTGCCAATGGTGCAAACCGGATTGCGATTGTGATCCCCTGTCACAGGATAATTGGAAAAGATGGCGCGATGACAGGTTATGGCGGCGGTATTTCTCGAAAAGAATGGCTCATTGAGCATGAGAGGAAGAATGTTTAATGGCGTGATGCTCCAGTATGGTCGGGAAAATTTACGGACTTCGCTGGACAAATTGAGGGCACAAAAAAGCCCGCAAGGCTTGCGCCGTGCGGGCTCTCAGGACTTCATCGGATGACTCTGGTAATCACCGATGGAGAATTTTGGTGGGCTGGCGTCCCTGTAATTAGCTATTCATTCCATTGATTTTTAATATTATTTAAACTTTGAATTTTATGTGTGGTTCTAAAAAGGAACCATAAATCGTAATGGTATGGGCTCTCACGATTAGCGGATTGGAGAATTGTATCAAAAGGAAACAAATTCTTCAGTTCAACTCCCTGCTGGTAGCTGAACTGCGCAAGCAGGATCTGCTTTTCACCGATTAGTGAATGCGGTAGTTTTTCAGCAAAACTGAATTCTATCCGTAGGGCAGTACCAGCATAGGTGGAGAATGGATTTTGAACAACTGGTCACCAGAGCACACAAAAGACATCAAGAGTTGGTTTAAGATTGATACATATCGCAAATTTGAAGACCTCTCATTGCTCCAGTTTTACCATGAGATATGGGCTCGTAACTTGTTCTTTAAGGAGTATCGGGAAGAGTTTGAGAGCAGAACTCTTATGGGTTACTTCTCAAAAATTTTCAGTGGCAATCCTTTTTTAATTGAAGAAGGGCAACTGGGATACATGACTCCTGCCAACAAACTTTTTCAGCCTCCCCATTTTTTTCTAACAACTCTTGATCGCCTTGCTGAAACGAGCATCATTGCTATGCAACGCGGAGGTTTTGTTTGGGATGGTGATGACAATTATTCAATAAACAGAGATCTTCGGGAAGAATCACTTTCAGATATTATGCCAGATCAGTTTTCACGAACAGTCATGTTCGAGATTGATTTGGCAAGTGGCACAGACGAAGAGATTGCAGAGTCGCTTAAAGCTGCATTACCGCAGTGGCGTAAAATCAAAGGTATCGAACCAGATCCTTTAGAATCAGTTCGCTTTGGGTATGGAACTATCAAGAAACTCATCAGTTATCGTGTGATACCTATGCTGGATATCCTGGTGTGGGCAGCCGTTAAAAAAATCCGTGTCTCTGACGACAGGTTATCCAGACTGCTATATACAGACGATGACGAAGAAAGCGAAATGAGGCAGTCTAGCCAAATCAAAGATACCGACAGGCCTTTGGCTCTTAAATCCTGCACAACTGACTTTATCCGACAATTCCATTACTTCATGAACAAAAATAGCCATTTGAAGCAAATGAAAGTCTCTGATGTAATGAAACTATCGGATTAGAATTACATTTATAACTATTTGTTTTAATTGTGAAAATTAACTAAAGGCATCATTGTGAATGGTGCTTTTTTTTTGCGATTTTTACTTTAAACCGGGCATTTTGACACTTGCTATAAAACGGGGGAATTTCAGCTACTCTCAAGTTCCCCTTTTCTATACGGCACCAACTTCGAGAAAACCATCCTGCATAGCTACGAAGAACCTCCGCTTCAGGAGCTTCGCTCTTTTCTTTTCCCAACTGCTCGTATAGTGACTTCACCGCAACGACAAGGGATAACGAAATGAAAAATCAAGCAACCCGCCTAATACGATTACCAGAAGTTCTCGAACGAACTGGCTACGGAAAAGCCTGGATATATCGTCTGATCAACGATGGTAAGTTTCCTGCTCCTGTCAAAATTGGAAGTCGTGCAGTAGCTTTCGTTGAAAGTGAGATTGATACCTGGATTCAGTCTGTTATCGAAACAAGTCGAAATAATGTTGCTTAATTGAACATAGGAGCGGTTTTATGAATATCGAAGAATTTGTAAGCGAAGAAAACCATATGTGCAATTTATGCGGAGATCTTTTTTACAAGATCTTTGACCAAGAAGTGATTTATGACTTACCTAATAACGAGTTTAATAAAGAAATCATTTACTGGCTCAGTCAGTACCTTGTAGGAAATCTGAGAGAACCTTTAGACTCGATCTCTGAGCTTAATGCTTGCAAACAGATATATGTTTACGAGACCTGGTTATCTCTAATTAAATGTCCTGATGAATTGAAACTCCTAGCGAAGCGGATAATTTTATATCTAATGGATTAAGAGCTTTTTATGAAAGTGTAAAGTTTGGCTGCATAATTTACCTTAAAACTTTACAGAATAAATTACATTATTTTGGTTGTCGTTTATTAGCAAGGCAGTGAGATAGTTTTCGAAGTATTAGGTGTACATAATAATAACTAGATCTACCAGATGATAATTTGACAGGAATAATCGTCTATCTCACTGTTTTAATTTAACTAAATAACTTAATCGATTCAAATAAATTTGTAAATCTACGAAATGCTTATTATTAATATATTGGAATTATACTTTTTGTAAAGTTTAGGAGGAAAATATGCGTAGTATTTGTGTGGATTCTTTTATGTTCGAAAATGGTGAGAGATATTGTCATATTGTAAATAAAAATACTGGTGAACCATTGTATTATCCTAACTTGTATATAACAACACAGGTCAGGAATCGGTCAGAGTCTATATCAACAATGAAGGTTATTGCCGGTAGCATTTCATTGTTATATCGATTCTTTATGAGGAAAGAGATCAATATTGATGAAAGAATTCAGAAAAAGATATTTCTGGCTCCTCATGAAATTGAAGATTTGATTGAATTCACTTCATTCAATTTCCGAGATGGCGAGGATGATAATTTTAGGAGTTCAATTGTCAAAAAACCAACTAAGTACTTTCGGATTACAACCATAGCTAACTATCTGGAATGGCTGTGCAAAATACATCTTTCTCATACAGGGCAGAAGGATACTCTCAAATATATTTTAGATTTCATTAACAACATAAAACGAAAGAAACCGAGAAACAATGATAAATATAATATGGATATAGAAAAAAGCTTAGATAAAGAACAATTGGATTCTTTGTTTAGCACTCTTGCACCGGGTAGTAAATTAAATCCTTTTTCAGAAAAAGTGCAAAAAAGAAACAATCTAATATTCCTGCTATTATACTGCTTTGGCCTGAGAGCAGGTGAACTTTTGAATCTGCGAATTGGTGATATAGATTTTGCAGAATCGACAATTGCAATAAGAAGAAGAGCAAATGATAAAACAGATCCGCGAGTGTATCAGCCATTAGTTAAAACTTGTGAGAGGAAATTAATTGCTGATACAAAGCTCATGTTTGAAATTTCAGATTATATTATGAATGATCGAAGAAAGATAAAAAATTCTAACAAACATGATTTCCTGTTTATTACTTATAAGGAAGGGAAAACTCAAGGGCAACCTATTTCATTTTCTTCATATCACAAAGTGGTGAGTGTTGTTCGTCAATCCTCCTCACTTCTAGGGGGATTGACAGGTCACAAACTCAGACATACATGGAATTATGAGTTTTCGAAAGCAATAGACAAGAATCAGGACATATCCGATGAAAAAGAGCAACAAATCCGTTCTTATCTCATGGGATGGCGACTGGGTTCAGAAACTTCAATGATTTATAATCGCAGGCATATTTTTGAGCTATCGAAAAAAACTGCACTTCAACAACAAGAGCAACTATTCAAAGGAGAATTTGATGAATGATTTAATTAAATATAACTCTGATAAAATGTCTTTGCATGAGCATAAAATCGTCAGTTCGATTGAAAGCAATGGAATCAATCTTACAAACTTAATATATGCTATGAACGAAAATTTGGTTTGTGGATTTGTATATACAGTACAATATTATTTTAATAGCAACAGCTATTTGTATGTGAAAAATATTGTTAGAAATATGGAGAGTCTTATCTGTAAAGTATCTCCTACTCATATTGATGATAAGGTTCTAATTGAATATCAAAATAAGAAATTATCAAAAGCCCCAGCATCACTTCGCGTTTTACGACCATTTTTGATTAAATGGTTTGAGTTAGGAAATCCAGGAATAGATGAAAGTGCGGTAGAACTGTTAAAGCATTTGGACCTAAAGATAAAAAAATCTGGTCAGTCTGTGCTTCAAGATGATCCAACAGAGGGACCACTAACTAAAGAAGAACATACTTCTTTGATTAAGGCTATGAATCATGCATATAGAAAAGGTGAACTGTCACTGCCACATTATGCAATATCACTATTGATCAGCCTTACAGGTAGAAGACCTCAGCAGTTAGTTATGTTGAAATATAAAGACCTTCTTCAAAAGAACTTAGATAATGGCAAAGTAGAATATGTAATTTCAGTGCCACGAGTTAAACAACGGGGTAAAGAACTACGATATCGAGAACTTGCAATAATATCAGAGGTTGCATCAATTGTTCAATTGCAAGCTAATCAATCAGTGAAACTCGTTGAGCAAGCTCTTGGAAAAACTCTTGATGATTATTCTAAACGAGAAGTTCCTATTTTCTTAAATGAGGAAAAACTCTCAGATTTATCCATAACAGGTTCAATTCTTCTGGAATATAATAAATTATATGCGAAGCCCATAATTGCTAATGTAGCATTGAAAGGTATTGTTAATAATGGGAATATAATATCCAACCGTACCGGTTCGATACTAAATATTACTCCTCGCAGGCTTCGTTATACAATAGCAACTATGCTGGCTAAGGATGGGCATAATGTTAATACTATAGCTGAGTTATTGGATCATTCATCTACTTCAAGTGCGGGTATTTATATTAAAAATCATGCTGACAGTGTTGAAAGGATTGATTCCGCTGTTTCAGAACAATTGTCATTTGTCGCTGATATTTTTATGAACGGAATCAAATCTAAAAAGAGTAGTCATTTCAAATTTTTTTCTTCAAGTAGATGCCAGAGTCAGAATTCAGGATTTCCTTGTAATCAATGTATGTTTTTTATTCCGATTGAGTGCAGTGAGGTGAATCAACTATGAATAATATTATTTTGTTCAAATCAAAAAAACATATTCTTGTAGAGGAAAATTATAATGAGTTCATAAAATTTTGTCGCTATCAACTGCCCGGACTAACCCAAACTCAGGATTGGGAGCAGTATGCATGGAAAGGATATGTCACATTTAGAAAAATAGGGGTTGGAAATAAAGTCTTTGATTCCATTGATGCAATGCACGAAGATTATATCAATTTTGCGAAAGCATATATCAGATATCAACACTCATTGAAACCATTAAAAAACTATGGGGTTATTATGATGGCTTTGCGATGCCTCGAACAGGCCCTTTTGCAGGTTCAGAACACTGGTCTCATTTATAATGTTACAGCCGTTGTTTTCGATGAGGCAATGCAGATCGGGAGTAAATATTTTGAAGGTAACGTTTTGGCTAAATGTGGAATACAGCTTGAAAAAATATCAAAGTTTCTATATGAACATAATCTTGTGAAGTCAGGATATATCTCATGGAAAAACCATGTAAAACAGAAAGTCAAAAACAATTATCTTCCTGAGATTGATGATTATCACCGAAGCGATAAGTTACCAGATGAAGAGGCATTGCTCGCTATTGCTGATATTTTTTCTCAAAATGATGAGTTACTGAGTCCAAGGGATAAGTTCACAAGTTCAGTATTTGCACTTCTACTTTGTTGTCCGAGCAGAATCTCTGAGATTTTAGCCTTACCTGCTGATTGTGAGATTACACAAATAGATGGCAAGGGTATCGAAAGATATGGGTTGAGATTTTATTCGGTTAAGGGGTATGGCCCTAATATCAAATGGATTCCACGGGTTATGATACCAGTTGCAAAGAAAGCGATTAGAAGATTACTTTCCTTATCACAAAATGCAAGAGCACTTGCTCACTGGTGCGAAAAGCACCCTGATAAATTTTACCGACATGAGCTTTGCCCAACAGTTGATGAAAAAACTAAATTGACCGTTGTACAAGTTTGCCATGCACTGGGGTATCATTTATTTGATCATAAATCATGTGTTTTAAAAATTAAAAGAACGAGTTTGGATGGTGGAAAAAGTTTCTTAAACTCCAATGATTATAACTATTCATTGAGTGACCTATGGGAAATGATTAGCTCAGGTTTTAGCAGAGACTTTCCATGGTACGATAAAGAGAAATCTATAAGATTTAGTAATGCTTTATGCTTGCTCAATGCTGATCAATTTTCTTTATCACGAATGGCTTCAATTTTCATATTTTACAAACCGACTAAAAGTTTCTTCTTTAGCGATATACAAAGTAAAAGAAGCTTTGAGGTGGGGTATAAAAATATATTTGCACGATATGGGTATTATGATGATGAGGGTAAACCACTACTTATTCGCTCACACCAACCACGGCATCTATTAAATACAATAGCTCACTATGGTGAAATGTCTGAACTTGATATAGCTAAATGGTCTGGTCGTATTAATGCTAATCAGAACAGAGTTTATAACCATGTGTCAGAAGAAGATATGTTAGATAAAATCAAAGCTATTAAATTGATCAAGAGTAATTATTGTAAGAGAGAGTCAATTCCCTCAATTGAATCGCCAGTTGACTTCGATAACCTTTATCAAGGGGCAATTCACTTAACAGAATTTGGTTACTGTGTGCATAACTATTTGGTTCAACCTTGTAATAAAATTAATCAGTTTTTGGAATGTGACAATGAGGCACTGGACATGGAATCAATTGATAGAATGAAGCTTGAATCTATCCGAGAAAAAGTAACAAAACTGAAGAGTATAACGCAGACCGCTTGTGAAAATGGTGATTATGGTGCAGACAAATGGCTGCAACACCATGAGAAAAATTTGGAAAGAATTAATAAACTATTGAATAATTGAAACAGGAGATGCATATGGCAAAACATTTAAACAGGAGTGAAATAAAGGCAATTACACACATGATACTGACTTGGGACGGCAAAATCACATGGAGTGATTTATGTGAATCAGTTTATAAGAATTTAAACAGAACTATCACAAGGCAATCTTTAAGTGCTCATGATGAAGTTGTTAAAGCATATAGAACAAAGAAAAATTTGTCCAATTTGAAAAAGTCAGGCTTAAAGAAACCAGCCAATTTAACAATTGCGGCACAACAAATATTAAATCTTAAAGCCGAAAATGAAATGTTGAAAAAACAGAACAATAGATACAAAGAGCAATTTAGCTATTGGCAGTACAATGCTTACAGACACGGTCTAACTATGGAACAGTTGAATAGGCCATTTAATAAAAAATAATATTTGATAGGTTACACCTATTGACAAGTTAAATAAATGCGATAAATATAAATATATGGTCAGGAAGACTATTTAACTAATGCAAGGATGCATTTTATGGACAAAAGCAACATCAATCCAGAATTTACTCTGGAAGAGCAACTTATCATTATCATCGATAAGTATATCTCAAAAAGATACCAGCCAGGCGATAAAAGTTTCTCATACCAACTATATCTACTTTTTGTTGGCTATCATTTAAAGTATTTCTATCCTAAAATGATTTATTCCAAATCCAATCGTAATATTGATAACATAATGGCTATGTTTAGCTCAGTATACAAAAGCCTGACAAGCAATCTACTACAACGATTAAATAACAAAGAAGGGGTTCTAAGAGAGCTAAACTCGCTTGTTAATTACATAGATAACAATCAAGAAAAAGCAGAGGAAATCTATGCTACTGTCAGGGCACAATATGAAGTTAAGGTTATCGAGAACGAGCTAACCCATGAAGCAGTTCGCACAAGAACCGTCAGATTATAGGTAATAAAAAGCCCCTAAGCAGGGGCAAAAAGACTTCTTTATATAGGCTACTACTGAACTTCTTTCCATACACCATCAGCTTTAACTAATTTGATTGGCTTTGTCTGTTTATTGTTGCTAATAGAAGCATCTACAATGCAGTTATATACATTATTTGCTTCTTCTGAACAACTTACTTTCTTCACATAGTCGATTCTTAGAAGGTCTTTTTCTGAAACTCTTGAATCAAAAGCTTTCCTACTTGCGTTTGCTCTATCTACAACACTTTTGAATACATTATAGATGTCTTTATCGGAAGGTTCAGAATTACAGGCTGTTAATAAAAAAGTTGAAAGAATGATTGTTATGATAGCATATGTTTTCATTTTAAATCCCTTTATTAATGTTGGTGCGTGAAAATTGCTCTATGTGCAAATTTTTTACGAATATACAATCTTGTAGAAATCATTAAAACCAGCAAAATAACGAAAGCTACTAAAAAACTTTGACTTATATAAAGTATGATGTAGGCAATGGCTAATAAAATAAATCCTATGAACAACGATAACCAGGGTGAAACTTCGCCATATTTGATGGTTGAATGACAGCCGGTACAAACCCGGACACCAAACTGGCTCTCTTTGAAGCAGAACGGGCACTTAATTGTTTCGTTTTTCATAGCAACCCCAGGGTGGAAGATTTACTGCGTGTTTGTAGGGATTCTCGATGGCTGGCTGACTAAAGTAAAATCACTTGTACCGATCGATGAAAGTTTCTTGATAGATAAAATCTATCATAATTATGTTATTGATCTGTAATAACGATCAATTTATTGTTGACTTATCCTAAATTAACCACTACCCAAACGATATTGCTGTCAGGGATAATCGGTAAGATTTTGTTTATAAATGAATTTTCCTTTCTTTATGTAAAGGTCGGGTTACATAGAGATTTGAGAATCCAGGGAGGGGCTTGTGAAGAATGCTCTTACCATAGCTTCGGAGAAGCTCTGCAAGCCTTCTAAGAAATGGAAGCCAGCCGATAAGCCTGAGATGCTTTTGCTGGTTAACCGCATTCTTTTGGAGAATCTTCTCAACGATCTCGTTTCGTCTGTCTTTTCTGAGTCGCAGTTCGAGTTCAGCAATTTTTTCACTTATGCTTTCCCTTGGAATATCCGTTGTTGCAACATCCTTTGCAGGAGCAGGAGCAGGAGCAGGAGCAGGAGCAGGAGCAGGAGCAGGAGCAGGAGCAGGGTGGTCTTTTGCCGGTGTGCTGGATCGCAGAGCTTCTAGATCGCCTGGGTTGTAGTTGAGCCTGTTACTAAGATTTGCCCAAGAGTAGCCCTTACCCAATTGCGAAGCTTTAAAAGCTATATCGCGGTATGAGAATGAGAACCCGTTCATTTTCCCGGTAGAAGCGACATTCGCTGTCCAGCCGACTTCGGCTTCTTCCAGCCTCTTGATAAAAGTTAAAAGATCAGGTGTATCTGCCAAACTTTTATCAAGTATCTGCTGAAGGGATTTCTTGGGGCAGGGAAGGCCAGTCCGTTCTGAAAGCATCTGTTCGTTGCGAGAGATTCTTTTCCGCTTCGTTTGCTTTGGTGCAATGGAAGGTGCTGTCTTGGTCACTGTTAGATTATGAGTGATTTCAAGCTCACTGATTATGCGGGTACTTATAAGGTTCTCATTCCTGCCAAGGTAGAGCTTCCCATCGGCTATGTCGATTCTACTAGCAATAATGTGTATATGCTGGCCTTCGTCGTCATGTAAGACATAGCAACGGAGGTGAGTATCACTGAATCCCATTAGTTTCATATAGTCATCTGCGATACTGGACCATTTTTCAGACGTTAGTGATTCACCTGCTGGTAAGCGAAGCGAGTTGTGCCAAACTGGTTTTGCGACATCCTGGCGAAGATGCTTGGTGCTATCGAACTCTGCGATCAGTTCAAGAACTGAATCACCTAACATGTTCCCGCCAATGACGACTGGATCACTTTTGTGGTGTGCTCCCGGTTTCAATGCATAATGAACAACACCTGAGAAGTTCTTACCCCTTTTGATCTTCTGCATTCCCTTCATAAGGAAAAACTATCTTGATAAGGGCTCAGAAGCTGTAAGACATGACCGAAGCTCTTTAATTTGTTTTTTTATAGCGAAGATCTCTGTTTTCGTTAACTCACTATTACTGCTTTTAGTGTCCAGATGATTTATCAGTTTGTTTAATTTTTGGGATATAGTGGTCAATGATTGCCAAGCTTCTATATTGATTGCAGGGATGGCAGGAGGAAGCTTTTGAAGTGATGCCATGCGAAGCCATTCACCTTTGCGTTTATCACCACGGCTTGAATTGAGAAGTTCTAACTCTTCTTTATTTAATCGTACACTGACACAGTGTATTCGCAATGATTGAGATTGATTATCGCTAATGGGCTTAAAATTATTTGTATACGACAATGTCATTATTTTACTCATATAAACTCCTTTTCATATGTATATTCACTTTAAAGTGAGCAATTCCGTTGCGACACATTATATATTTATAGTGGAAATACAATTCATGTCAATGATTTAGGTACGACTTTGACTTTCTTTTTCAACCGAAGGGCGAAAAACAAGGGAACTCAAAGAAGCGAAGCTTCGATGAGTTAGCCCTTGCTTAATAAATATTTGATGTTTTTTATAAATTATATTAACAATGACATAGGAGGTGATAATATGAAATTAAGTAACAAACTAGGATTTATAAGAGAATATCCAGACCCTGTAAATTTCCCTGAAAGGAAAATGTCTGAAATATCTTATTTTATTTATCAAGAGTTAAATAATGGACTTTGGAATTATTTCAAAAGTTCTTCTTTATACATAAATAAAGATGGGGTAATATTCATAGATAATGTACTGTTAACTAATGAAAATAATCCAGTATATTATTTTGCGGAAAAGTTAAGAGATGTTAAAAATAAATTTTTTATTGATGATTTGTTTATATTATTAGGTAGTGGTGGTGTTGAGTTTATAGATTTTTTAGATGGCCCCTTTATTAGGACTTATAATAATTATAATTATTTTATCAGATACTATGCTTTTGCTTTTGGAACTGATGATATTAAACATTTCGAAGTTATTGGTACTGTTTTAGAATATATAGAAAAAACCAAGGTGTTGGTTGATAAGGGCGTTGATGCTAAGTTAATTAATAAAGCTACATGTTTGGGTCTTAAGTTAATAGAGATGTTCAATCCTATTCAATCCATGAAGGTTATTCAGCTTTATTACTTTTATGGATTAGGTAATATAGCAGATCACATTTCAAACATATACTTTAATCGCTTGAGTAAGAGATTTAAAAAATTTTATGAAGCCAATAATATCTCTTATATAAAGAAGGCTGTAGAATTGATGATTGATCTGGAAAGGGTGAGGATCAATATATCAGATATCTATTTAAATAGTTATAATAATTTAAAAGAAGAAGTGGAGAAGCTAAGGAGTCATATGAGTAAATTACAAAAAAAGATAGTTAAGTTAGAGGTTGATACGTAATCAACCCCTATACACATTAACATTCATATTTTGAACGCGTAATTATGCCATTTGAAAATTGTTTCGCAGCATATTCTTTTAGCCCTTCAACTATATGAGTTACTCCGTAACTATTACTCGTTATCGTATTTGATAGAATATCGTGTTGTTCCGAATTGCTTGAAAATTGATAATTAGTATTTTCTATCACAATAGTTTTATTGGATGCAATTTCATAATTAACATAATCGAATTCAGAAGAACCATGGCCTTTGTTCTCGCTATTGCAGCGACTTAAAGCTGCTTGGCTATCTATAAATGAAAATGGAAGCGAGATTCCTTTTTCTAAATCAAATATAAAATAAATCTCTGTGTTCTCATTTGGTAGTAATTTAGAACTCTTAACCGATTCAGAATCAAGATAGTTAAGCAGGGTACTGTTTGGTACAAGTAATGAGTATACACAATATCTTGATGACATATTTATGTTCCTGATTAAGTTGTCTGTTTTTTCTTGATGATTAACAATCACAATTTATTAACAATTCTTTAAATTCAAAATTCCATGTGTTTCTATCGATACCATTTTGAGCACAAACCTTTTGGAATAAGATTCTTAACCCTTTATAAAAGGTTTCGTTAGCTTTATGGTTCTCCTCCCGCTCTAACCAATTGCGTAAAACCATACGGAAGAAATTTATATTTTCATTGAAAAGAGTCTTATTTCTCTCCCGCTTGAATCCTTTAGTCGATTGACCAAGTTCTTTTTTGTTTTGGTAATCAATCTCAATAGATAGTATTTCTGGTTGAATTTTTGTTAAATAATACTCTTTTGTGAAACCTTGATTATATATATCAGGGTTAATCCAGAAAGATTCGTCATCGCTTTTATAGATTAATTCGGCATGTTCAAAAAATAATTCTTCTGGAGCTAAAGAGCCTGGAAGTGCAATAGTACTTAGGTTTAAATCAGTTTGATGATCGCCATCGAGAATACAGATCGATTTCAATGATGTTTCTGATAAATGTGGATCTCTAAAAATCGTTCTTAGGTTATCAGCCCCAATAAAGCATTCTACAAAATGGAAATAACTTCTTACTATTGCCATTTCAGGCTTTCTGTGTATCCAAAAAGAAAATATTTCTTCGAGAAAGAAACGAGCTTCTTCATCTTCAGTGAAGAGTGGTATCTTTTTACGGGTATACGTTTCATCTCTATTTTGATTTTTCAGGAACATCGATATCTTGAGATAGTCTGGATCTTCAAGACAAAAGACTTTACTCATGTTATTCATTAGATAAATAACATTAAATTTCTTGGTGAAAGCATATTCTAATAAAGTTAAACTATGGGTGGTAAAGAAAACCTGTATTTTATATGCCTTAGCGTATTCATTTATTTTATCGAGTAGCCTTATTTGCAATGAAGGGTGTAAAGTTGCATCGAATTCATCAATCAACAATATACTTTCTTTAATATCATTAGATTCAATTAATGATTCGAAGTAATATCTTAAACTAACTAAAGCTTTTATTATAATAAACGAATTATCTTCCCCGGAAGATATCGTATTTGAATCAATTTCGGGATTATCTGTGTCAAATAAAGGTCCAGACTTAAAATCACCGATATTATTTGATTCAATGTTAGTTATGTTTATTTGGAGAAGATCTTTGTAAAGTTGGGATATGTAACTTACATATTGATCGGGTAGATTTAAAGCAATTTTTGTAAGGTCCCCATCCTTTGTTTCCCCAATAGGAAACAATCGTGATAAACCTAAATATAGAACAGGCTTAGAGGGGAGGGATTGTTTTGGGCCACCTCTTGGATATAATGGCTTAATCGCATACCGTTGAGCTTCGTCTGGATTCCGGGAGTTATGTTTTCTAAAGCCCAACTCACTTCCATCTAAATAGTTTATGGAAAAGAGGTTTCCTTTTGCTCCCTCTGCAGGGTCTGTATAGCTTTTTGATTCTCTGACGATTGCTTCCATTTTTGGATTGGCAATTTTATTTATAGCTTTAATTACTTTGAGGCAATTATTATTTGAATAGTTTGCGGACCGAGTAGGTGGCATTTGAAAACCATTGCTAACTAAGTGAAGCAATGTTGTTTTACATGTGCCATTGGTTCCTGAGATGATGTTAATATCCTCATCGAATGAAAAATCGATGTCGATAAGTTTCTTGAACTTTTTGAAGCCAATATCTTTAATCATTTCAACTCATCCTTAAAATCAAATCTCAGGGATATTTACCCCGTCATTATAAATAATCACCTCAAGCCCTTTCTTCTTATCCTGAGCCGTATAACTTAATGAATAATCAGCCATGTTAAGACCCCGATAGATTTCTCTTATTTCATCAACGTTATCGTAGGAAACAATCCAGGGAAGCTTGATATTTCGCAAAGTATTAGCAATTTTTACATGATCATCATGCAAGTAAAAATTACGATATAACTCGGCACCCTTAACATAGTAAGGTGGGTCAAGATAGATAAGGCTTTTCTTAGGTAATGAGCTTTTTTGAGCCGTCAGAAAATCTACAGCATCAAGATTCGATACGTGAATTTTATCTTTATAGGTGCCTATTAGCTTTATTCTTTTTATTAAATCCTGTTTATTAAATCTTGCATCTAATTTCCACTTTCCTTTTTGTTCTTTACCGCCAATGACTCCAGCTTTTAGAATTCCTGAGCGGTTTGTCCTGTTCAAAAAGAAAGTCGATAAAGCGACTTCAAGCATACTATATTTATCATTATTAAGTAGTATGTCTCTTTGTATGTGCCAGTTCTCAATAGTTACGGGGATTTCGTTAATCATTTCACATAAAGATTCGTTATGATGTACAACGGCAGACCAAAAAGCATAGAGTGCTGGGTCTATATCATTAATGAAAATGTCCTCAACAAGACCGTTGAGTAGCAAACCTAATGCCACACCTGCTCCGCCTGCATATGGTTCCGCATAGCAGCCTCCAACTAAGTTGTTGAAGCGGAGAATTTGCTCAATGTGTGGGGAGAATTTTGCCTTACCTCCAGGGTAACGGAGGGGGGTTTTGAATTGTGACAACTTTGGCACCCGCATTAGGTCAAGAAAATTATGTTAATCTTACCACAACTTAGTTATCATTTTCTAGATGTAACATAGGTATAATGTAGCGATTATTTGAGGGATCATTATGAGTAAAAACCTGTCATATATGTTAAATTTTTTATATCAAATAAAAAACCACCCAGATATTCTCTCTTACAGAAAAGTTGTGCTTAGTGACGACTATGGGGCTTCACTTGGTGATTTTAGACCAATACATTTAGGCATCGGTCCAGATAATCGAATGTCAGCAAATAGAGTGGTCATGGATCTGTGTTTGTTTATGCTGATAGATGCCTTAATAGATAGGGATAATCCTGACCTTGTTGGCGAGGATTTTATAACCAAATATAAAAAACTTGATGCTGAAACAACACATTCATTTATACAAAAAGAATGCTTTCGATTAATTAGATTAATTAGAAATGCAATCGTCCATGATAATGAAGCTGTAACTTTTGAAGGTGAATGTAAAAAAATAAAAGAGGATGAGGTAGGAATAGCCACTTATCAAGATACAAGAAAAATGCTCGTCAATTTAAAAGGCAAGAAAAAAGACGAAAAACTTGATATGTATCTTTTAGGTAAGGAATATTTAAATTTTGTTATTTGGTTTTTAGTGTTCGAACAAAACCCTCAAGGATATAGCTTATTAATTTTGAAGAGTGCTTTTAATAACTTAATATCAAATATAAACTCCATTTCAGATAGGATGGGGGATTCTATAAAAGAATGTCCGAGCCTTTCATCTTCTGTGCTATTGAAAGGATTCAATAGGTATGTCTTTTTCAATGCTATTATTACGGAGGATAATGAAAACATTTTCATAAAGATTAAGGATTATTATTCACCTTGCTGCGACTACTACTGGGAGAGTGGTTCAGATGTTTATTTGTTACCTCTAGAGTCCTTAGTTATTGATAAGGAAGGTTTAGGTAAAGTAAATAAAAATAAACTCTCTGAGTTCAAAGTTTCGAAGATATTTTTGTCCAAATATCTAAATAAATCTATAACATAAATTGTTAAAGTCATTATGGCACTATTTATATAGTGCCATAAAAGGTTATTTGGGGCACTATATGGAATTATAATTTAGGATAATCAATCTTCATCATATCAATTCCGAGATTTTATGTAAGTTTTATAGCTACCCGGATTTCTTTTATTAATTTCTATGCAGCAATAATTTTGAATTTTTGAGCAATGATATAATCACTCCACCATTGCATTAGTATCCCTCTCTCTTTTAAGTATTCTGCACGATTATAAGCGGCAATTATTTCATCCTTCTTTGAGTGTGCAAGAGCAGCTTCGAGGACATCTGTCCTGAACTTACCCGACTCCTCTGCGGCCGTTCGTGCAATAGATCTCATTCCATGAGCTACAAGCTCGCCTCCGAAGCCCATACGAATTATGGCCGCATTAGCTGTTTGTTCATGCATATGGTTAAGAGGAGCCTTTATGCTTGGAAACACCCATCCACGATTCCCACTAATCCCTTTCATTGACTCTAGGACTCTCAAAGCTTCTTTGCTTAGTGGCACTTTGTGAGGCTTCTTCATTTTCATAAACTCAGCCGGGATGTTCCACATTGAATTATCGATATCTATATCAGCCCATCTTGTGCGAACAGCTTCACCAGGGCGAACCCATGTGAGAAGTTGCCACTCAATCAGTAGCCTTGTTTCTAAACGGATAGAAGCATTGGTTAGAGCAACCAGGAAGCGGGGGAGTTCGGAAGGGGGTAATGCTGGCATATTCTGTTTTTTTGGCTTACTGAAGCGTTGCCCCAGGTTGTCAGCAGGATTGAATTCTATGAGTTCTTCTGTTGCTGCATAGCGGAAAATTTCATTTAATCGGGAAATGATTCGCCGTAAGGTTTCGAGGATTCCCCGTTGCTCAATAGGGTCAAGGTGTTGTTTTAAGAGTTTGGGTCGGATCTCATTGATAGGAACATTACCCAATCCTGGAAAGATATTTCTTTCCAGGCTTCGCCAGATGTCTTCTGCATGGTCTTGTGAGATACCTGAGGTCTTTACCTTCTCATCTAACCATTTCCTTGCCACGGCTTGGAGAGTGTGTTCAGTAGCATTCTTTAAGGCATTAGCTTTATTGCTGTTATGGATTTGGGGATCAATGCCATTGGCAAGCAAGGAAAGGTATTCATCTCGTAAGGTTCTGGCTCTTGCCAGTGTAAGGTGAGGATAGGTTCCAAGGCTCATTTTGGTTCTTTTCTTACTCACTGGGACCGCATATCTGAAATACCAATTCTTCTTTCCTCCTTTTGCGAGAGGAGCGATTCGCAGGATCAAACCATCACCGTCAAACAAGTTGATTTCTTTATCGGCTGGTTTCGTGCTTTTGATTTCAGTGTCAGTGAGCTTCTTAGCGATTTTTGCCATTTTGGGACCCTCGATTTTTGGACCCTTCGTAGTGGGTCCCATTCAGGGTGCCATAAGTGATAGTTCTCAGCAATTCTCACTGGACGACAATAGACGTAAAAAAGCCCGCAGAGCTTGTGCTGTGCGGGCTTAGTAGACTTCATTGTACTTCAAACAACTAAAAAGTGGTGGAGCTGGCGGGAGTTGAACCCGTGTCCGAATAATGCCTAACCTATTGAATATTAATGTTTTGTATTTTATAAAAGGTCTCAAGTGCATTTTACGTGCATATCGTGGTCCCTCTAACGTCCTGATTCCGTCCAACATTTTGAAATATTCACCACGCTACAGAGTTGCAGAAATGGCGGTTTTCCCGTCGTATTCAGCCAGGTATTTACCGTAATTGCGGAACAGCATTTCCGGCCCTTTATGCCCCATCTGCCCGGCAAGCCAGAAAAGGTTTACGCCCTGGCTAATGTGTCTGGTGGCGAATGTGTGGCGGGTCTGGTACGGGTTACGGTATCGAACGCCAGCTTTTTTGAGGGTTGGCACCCATGCTTTTTTTCGTATTGCGTCGGCGTTCGCCCAGGGCTCTCCCGTTTTAGGGTCGCTGAAAATAAACTCGCTTTTCATGAAAGTGAATTGTTTCTGCGCCTGCAGCGCGGCCAGCGCCTCGCTGTTTAATTCTACTTTACGGGTACCGGCTTTTGTTTTGGTGCCTTTCAGAACGCCAACAACACTCGCCGCCTGAACGTGAGCTGTTTTAGCGATATTGTCGAGATCAGGCCAGCGCAACGCACACAGCTCAGAGCTGCGTAAACCTGTATTGAATGCGAAACGGAACAGGTTTTCCCATTCCGGATAACTGCAGCTCTGGTAAATGGCGCTGATTTCCGCTGGTGTGAACGGATCAACTTCGTAATCGTCACTATTCGGGCTGCTGTCGATCACGTGGTACCGACTCGCGCTGACAAGGGTTACCGGGTTTATAGTCAGCAGGCCGTCTGTCACCGCTTCATCTATGGCGCTGCGCAGAAACGAGAGGTTATTCCTGATCGTTTTCAGCTTTGTTTTTCTGCTGGCGATCCAGTTTTTGAGGACTGCAGGGGTCAGTTCCGATACATGCATTTTGTGCAGCGCAGATAGCGCAGACAGGCACTTTTCATAACCGCCAATAGTGGACGGCGAAAGGTTGCGGTTCTGGCAGATTTTCAGATACTCGTCCAGGTAGGACTTAATATTTTTGGTTTTCTTCACTACCCCGAACAGCTCCAGTTTTTTGGAGGTGGGGAAGTATTTCGCATAATCGAATGTGCCGCCGGCGATCTGGTTCTGTATCTCCCCCAGCAGGCGCTCGGCATACTTCACGCCGCGCGCGTTTGCTTCCATTCTGGAAAGGGGCTCCCGGCAGAGAACCCCCTTGTAGGTGAATGTGATCACCAGGGTATCGCCAGTTTTATGCTGGCGAATGGTTACTCCTCTTGGGAGAGATAATGATCCTTGTTCTTTCTTGCCCACTTTGAAACCTCCGTTAAGTCTATCCAGCGTTCTTTAACGCCATCGACTTTTAATACATGGACACCCTCTTTCCATAACCCCCTTTGTATCCGTTTGTTAACGGCTTCAACCGTTTCTCCGGCGTCCCGGCAGTAGGTTGAAAGTGGTACGCAATCAAGACTCATGACCGACCTCCCGCCCAAATGCCTGGGCATTTTCCAGTTCATTTGCCGCATAGATAAGTGCGTTGTGGTGCGCTCTAAAACCGCCATCAAGTTCGCTGGCCGCTCTCTTGCGCAAAAAATCGATTGCAGCCTGATAGTCTTCACTGGCTGGCAGATCTCCCAGTACCATCAGCATGTTTTGCGGGTCGATGGGAATGGTGGCGAGCCCCAGCTGCTTGGCCTCCGTTGCTAAACGGCTCCAACGCTTAATAACTTCTAAAACTGGCTTATTCATGGAGTGCCTCGCTACTTCACCAAAAATTTATATTCAATCAGCGCGCCGATAACGGTGGCCGCCAGCAGCACAGAAAATATGAAACTCACGATTAACCTTTTCATCAGCGCTCCCATCAGTGAATAACAGGATTGGATGGCATACCCTCTGCCTGAATCTGCTCTATGAAGCTGTCATGAAGCAGACCGAAACCATCACGGCCGAAAATCGATAACCTGAGCCCGTTTTCAGCGTCCATTTCAACCATGTCTCTATACATACCAAGCGCCATCTGCTGGCCTAGTTCCGTCCCGTATTTCTCTATAGCTCCACCTTCAAGGTAACTCGCAAGGGCGAATCGTTCCGGTCCTGGGTAAACGCTGATCGAGCCGCTATTGCTGGAGTAAATAACAGCGGTATCAACACCCCCATCGTTATTCGGAACGTCAACAGTGCCGTTCTTTTGTAATTGTTCGGTTATGAAAACGGCGACCACGAGCCAACGCCATAAAATCAGCAGCTTTTCTTCGCTTGGTACGAACCAGCCACTTTCAACCGCTTCCATAATGCAAGCCAACAATTCCATTCCATCTGGAATCTGTTTGTCATAGTGACCATTGTCGAGTTGCCTTACGGCGGCGGAATATCCAATAATTCGATTCCCAAGGCGGATGCCGGTTGATGTCGGTTCTGGTTTGAATGTTGAATTCAGCATCAATGCACTCCTGCTGGTTTGATGGCCTGCAGTGCATCAACCTCTTTAACGAATCGGTCATGCATCGCGTC
>Ga0308162_1001384_pt1 | contig 19596 bp, 29 predicted proteins | sample PhySR2_FD_201370 | JGI IMG/M metagenome (GOLD analysis project Ga0308162, IMG submission 201370) | Phyllosphere microbial communities from UC Gill Tract Community Farm, Albany, California, United States - DLSLS.R2 | ecosystem: Host-associated > Plants > Phyllosphere > Unclassified | place: USA... | reverse complement strand
TTTTCGCCGGCGCGACAATCGTTTTCAGGTCGTCTTTTGACGTCAGCAGCTCGTAACTGCCTGGTGCCAGCGTCGTCCCACCGACAGAGACCAGCGCGCCGGATTTCAGCAGTTGGCTCGGCTTCGGCGGGTTGGTGACCGATACATTAATATTCACTATGGCCATTTAATTATTTCTCCACATAAATGGACGGGATGGCGGACGTGATCAGCTGGCGGGCGACATTCCTCATCCGCTGCTGATAGTAATTGACGCGAAATTTAATCTTCTTCCGCATGGCGATGATGTTGAGCTCGTTTTGCGTCACGCGCTCATCCTGCACCACGGGAATATTCATCACGCCCATCTCGGCATCATCGCTGAGCGTGTATTGCTGGACGTAGCGGAGAAAGTCCTCTACGGATGCATTGCGCAGACCAGTTACCGAGATCGTGACATCCTCGGAAACCAGCTGGTACTGGTTGGATTTTTCATCCAGGTAAAAAGCGCCGGCGACTGGTACCGGGTCGCTGCATTTCACCGTGGCATACGGTGGCGCCAGGTTCTGCATTGACAGCATGGCCGGAAACATCGGCATGTATTGGTTCAATGACAACCAGATAGGCAGCGAACTGGAAACCACCACATCCGCCAGATCGATATCGGTCGGCGAGTTGATGATCTGCGACATCATGTGCGGGTAAATGGCGTGCCCGGTGTAGTGGTATATGTTGGCGGGTTCGTTCAACCCGGAACGGCGGGAAAATGCAAACCGGATGCCGTAGAACTCGCCGATGTAGAGCACCTCGGAGCCAATATCATTGAAGGGATCGATATCGGCCTGCGCGGTAAACGTCACCACGTTTTTGTCGTAGAGCTGCTCCTCATCTTGAATACTTTCCGTTGTCAGGTGCAGGTAGCCTTTTACGTCCCTGGTATCCGGTTCACTGCCCGGATCATCGGCAATTGACGCCTTTACCCAAAACACGAAGCCATCCAGCGGAAGCACTTTCCTGATGTACTTCGTGAAGGTGACCACCTGAAAGCGGCTCAGGTCGTCAAGCCCCTGCGTCAGTGTGGCGTTAAGCTCGGTTTTCGCATTCTGCTGAAGTTCACTCAGGGAAGGCATTTAACACCCCGCTTACCCAGGCGCGCATGGCTGCCTGATAATTTCCTGTATCGATAAATGATTCTCGCGGATCGCCCCTCTTATTTTTGAAACGCTTCGAGATGCCAAGCCGCGCGCGACGGGTGGGAACTCCCGGCATTCCGTTCATCTCGCCGTTATCAAGAAAGGCTACGAACAAGTCGTGGATCCGCGACATGGATTCTGCAAGCGGGTCCCTTGATGGCGGTGCGCCTGCCAACATGTTTTCGAGATTTGCGGCGAGGTCTTTACTCATCAGCTCGGCAATGTCATTGCCATACCGATCGAAAAAGGTCTGCATAATCTGGTATTTTTCCTCCAGATATACCGCAACGTCGCTGGTTGTGGTGTTCTCATCCCCGTAAGGAATATCGATAACACCCAGATGAAAGGTGATCATGACAACCCCCACAGGCTGCCAAACTGCTCAGCAATCATCAGATAGCGCCGGCCATACGGGTCTTTAAGCATCTGGAGATCTGCCAGAGACAAGTTTTTGAAGAAATCTGGCACCAAACGCTGAGAACTTGTTGCGTTATCACTGGCCCCGGTAATAACCCCAGCGGTGAAATCATTGAGGCCATATATCTTCCTGAATTCAGCAAACACGGGTTCAGTGCCGTAGTTGACCAGGAACGACGCGCCGAGGTTATACACAGCAACGGTGTACAGGTTCGGCATAACGCACGCGATATCCGAGTTAACCCATTCGACCGCGCCGCCATAAGCCAGGGAGAATGACGGAGAGTCGTCGGGAACCTGTTCAGCAGTTACCTTCATGTCAGTTCGAATGAATTCAATAAATCCCGACAGGCTCGTTGTCATTTTTTCTTGTTCCCGGATTTTTCAGTCACGATGGTTTCGTTAACCACGTCTGCGTCTTCGTTGTCACCGCGGCCTTTCGCCTGCTCTGCGCTGACTTCCATTTCACCTGAATAACCGGTACCGCTATCGCGCAATGAGCTGTCAAGCGCCGCCACGGATGCCTGGCGACGGTTATGTGCACCACGAGTCAGGTGGATATCGTTATCGCGGATAGTCTTTTCGATGACCGATGCTAAAACTGGCTTATTGATGCTGTAGCAAAGGCCGACAAATGTCTGGCTTTGGTCGATTTTCGTTGAGTCGATCAGCCCATACATCTGGTGATGCTGAATAACTGCTCCCACCTCTTCAGTGGAGCCGTCCAGCACCATCATCTGATCGCCGTGGTTAATCGGGATCTGGACAAGCCGACCGGTCTCAAGTTTGCGATAAGCAAAAATCTGGCGTTGTTTGGTGGTGTTAGCGATAAAAAGTTTCATTGGTTACCCTTCATTGACCGTCAGTGTCTGGTGCCCATCTTCGTACTTGGTGTACGTCATCCCGGGCTTAATGGAATGTGCCCAAGAAATCTCACTGCTTTTGAATCGATGCTCTTCGCCGTACTTACCAGTAATGACGCAGTCTTCCTTTGTCATGAAGACTGATTGAATATCGACTTGAGTAATGATTTTCATTGGTTACCTCATAAAAAAGCCCCTGCGGAGTTTCCCCGGCAGAGGCTTAACCACTACAAGAATGGATCAGGCGCTGTAGGCCATCGACAGGATAGTGATGGCTTCCGGGCGGACTGCCCAGCCAGCGGTAGATCGCATTTCGGACAGAACATCAATCGCGCCACCCGCAATCGGTGTCGGAATTTCACGCGGCGCGGCCATGTCGCAGAACATCAGAGCGTTAGCAGCAAGAGATGGGGTCAACTTGGCGAATTCGTTGGTGTTAACGGTCGAGTTAACCATTGGCACCTCTACCTCAGGGATGGTGATTACCACCGCATCGGTACCGCCTGCGCCAGCTCCGATCAGGGTGTCGTCATATACCCAGTCAATCTGGAGATCTGCGTCGCCAAGCACACCTTTCATGGTGCCTTTGACTGACGCAGTACCACCACCAGGACGCTGGTAAGAAGTCAGCTGAACAATCTGCTGAATCTCCATAGCGCCGAGAATACGCTGCGGCCCAAGAATAGTGATGCGAAGTTGTCGACCCAGCTGCATGGTGCGGGTCAGGGCCGCCTGTACATGGCCAAGCAGATACACAGCCATCTGACCGTGGTCATAGGTCAGCACTGTAGTATTGCCGTTGCTGTCCGGAGGAAGGGACTCTGTAGTCGCGCCAGCGGTGTTCAACAGGCCTTCACCACCAGCAGGGTTCATGCCGTACAGCAAAGCAGAACGCAGCTGCTGGAAGATGCCTTGGCGCATACCGAGGCGCTGGGCCTCCGGCAGAGCAAAGTTCCAGTTACCGGCCGCTGCCATGTCGTGGTGATCGTAGATACCACGGCAGCGGAACAGATAAGTTGGGGTGGAAATCATCTTCGCATCCAGCGCCACGCTTGGAAGCTGGTTGCCGTTTCCAGACTGGCTGGAGGTGGATTGGGTACGGATATCCAGTCGGCGCATGTAGACGTACTGGTCGCCAACGCCGAGGCGAACTTGCGGGTTACCGCTGGCGATGGTTTCAAACGCACCAGACGCCTGCTGATAACCAATGATCATCTCCGGCGCGATATACGACGGATTGACGATGGTGTAGCTGGGGGTAATTGCAGCCATTTAATTCAGCTCCCGATTAAAGTAAGACCAGCGCGCAGCTGTCGGTGTTATTCCAGGTCAGGAAACCAGTCGCGCTGTCATAGCTGACAGTCTTTGAGTTTCCTGATTCGATGGCGATCACTTTTACCGGCAGCGTGATGTCGGAAAGCGTCACTGCGCCCAAGGTGCCCTGGGTCGTTGCCGCGCTGCCTGGTGCAGTCACCGGTACGTAGGTGAAACTGGTTGAGCTCGGAACGGAAAGCACAGCAACGGTGCCGTTGTACGCGGCAGGCGCCACGCCGCTGATTTTCACGTACTGGCCGGCACTTAGGCCGTGGGCTGATGCGGTGGTTACCGTCGCCACGCCAGCAGAAAAACTCACAGCGGTAGTATCAATATCAGCACCGGCAAAACCAGCCGCAGCTGCGGTGGTTAGCTGGTTGTTCACAAAGTCCCAGGCCAGAGGGGTTTTCACGGATGCACCACTGGTGCCCAGCGCAACAACCTGCGCAGACGCTTTCAGCGGAACGCGCATGTTTGAGCCAAGGCGATAGTACGACACGCTCATACCGGATGCGTACAGTGGCACCGGTGACTGTGGTGTGGTCAGGCCGTTGTGCGCCTGGTTGAATACGGTGAAGCCTTCCAACTCAGCGACAGACGCTGCACGGCGGATGTATGAACCGCGCGGACTAGACTGCGTGCCTGGCAGAAGTTCAGCCACCGGCAGACCGCCCCACAGAGGTTTGGTTTCCGTTGCCGCCACTGTACCGGCAGCCAGATTAAAGCGGTTTGCCGGGTCATCCAGAGCAATACCCTGGACATAACCGTCGGACTGCACACCGAAGGAACCCAGCGCATTCGTGGTTGCCATCGGATTAAGAGATAAATTAGCCATGCTTTAGAGCTCCCGTTAAGCCTGGTTGTTGAAACTGGTGACCTGGCGTTTACCTGACTGGAACGGAGCCCAGGTAGCGGCAGGATCGCCTTCGAATGTGCTGATTTGACGGCCGGTCGCATCAGCGCGTTTAATTTCACGCAGCATGCCAGCACCGACAGACAAGCTTGCCGATTTCTGGGCATCGGCATAAATCTGCTTTTCAGCAAATCCAAGCAGCGCAGAATCAGCGATTGATGACAGGTCGACGGTCTTAAAGTCCGGCGAGTGTTCTTGCAACTGGATCATCAGACGGCGACGGTATGCCAGCGGCTTTTCGCCAGACAGCGGGGCCGGAGCGCGTTTGCCAAAGCAGGAGAACACGCTGTCAGCCTTCACCTGCGCGTCAGCAACCTCGTTGCGTTCTTCATCGCTCAACTCGGTTGGAATGCGTGTTTTAAGGTCGGCAATCTGCTGACGTAGTTCAGAGTCAGCTTTTTCTTTTGCTGCCTTTTCTTCTGCTGCTTCGGCATCAGCCTTTTCTTTAGCCTCAGCATCGGCCTTTTCCTTCGCGGCTTTCTCTTCCGCGTCAGCTTTGGCCTTCGCCTCATCAGCTTCTTTCGCTTCAGCGTCAGCCTTTTCTTTCTTCGCCGCCTCTTCGGCATCCGCTTTTTCCTTGGCCTCTTTCGCCTCAGAATCAGCTTTTGCCATGCGGGCATCGATCGCTTTGTTGATAAGCGCTACGATTTTTTCCTCGTCCATCTTTTCAGCCTCATTTGGAATGGAATCAGATTTAACACCAGTAGGGGCAAGGAGCTTGTCCCATACCCCCTGTTCACAAATTGCAACGTGATCGAGCAGCTCGGGGGATGGCTCCACCAGCAGAGACTGGCCGTCGACAATGATTGATTTAGGTACCTCAACAAACTTTACGGTTGGGGAGGTGCTTAATTGCCTGGTCGCCATAATTTCGGCAGCCTCGGCATCGTATACGCGCGCAATCGCCCACACTTCGCCATTATCGGCGACCCAGCTATTCGTCAGGGTGCCGATAACTCGTTTTGCGAACTCATCACTATCGAGCGTATTTTTCTCCGGGTGCAGCCAAATTAGAGGTAACCCGGCAACTCTCTGGAGAAATTCAGGGGTGAGATAGTCATCCGGGTTACGGAAGGTCATCTGTTGATCTGCAGAGCGCCAGGTAACCCCCGTTCCGGTCACCCGGATGGCGAACATCCACATGTTGATAAAGTATTGCGGGCTGCTTAATGTCCCATCAGCGATGAGTGCGGCCACTTCGGTTTCATTGAGCGCCTGCTGCGCCAGCATCTCAGCAAAAGGCTGATGAAGCGGCTTAGGCAGATCGTCAATATGGAACCAGCCGGCGGCCAGCGACTCGTCGTTAAGCTTCGCTTCGAACTTCTCCGACATCTCAGCGCGAAACGTCAGGTAATCACCGTAGACGCTGTGCGGATTCAGCGGGCCATCATACTGATACCCCACCTCCTCCAGCACTTCGCGGCGCGCAGCATCAATAGCCAGTTCCCCCGGTTCAAGCTTGCCACCAGGCTGACACCACGTTCCATCATCTGAGCGTTGGATCAGGAAGACGAACTCACCCTGACGAAACATTATCCCGCTGCCAAAAATAGCCACGTTTTAATGCCCCTATGCTGCTTTCAATGACTCCATGAACTTGTGACCCTTCTGGGTCAACATATATTCAGGAATACTGCGGATGTTGTAGATATAGGTCACATAGCACTGGCAGAAAACTTCTTCACCAGGCTGAGTGATTTCATCGAGATACCCGGCAGGACCGGCTTTCACATACCCGTTTTTTTGCGCCCAATTCCCGCGAATCAGGTAGTACAACTGATCGCGCTCCTTGTGGTCTTCGCGGAAGTCATAACCGGGCCTGCGCCAGTGGCTATGCCAAATCGCCGCAATCGCGTTATTACTCGTTGCGATCACGTTATCAATATTGGCTATCAGCTTGCGGTTCTGGTCGATCATCACGCGGCGCGCTTCATAGTCCACCTTCTCGGCAGCCTTCTGAATATGATCCGCTGTTGCCCGCATCGTCCCCTGAATGCCAGACAGCGCGATGCTATCGGCAGAAGGAATGCTGCTGGCCCAACCGCTAAAACGCGACAACGTTGTGTCGATAGCTTTTTTGCGGTTTAGCTGGATAAGGTCAGCGCTGGACAGGATCCGCCTGTCGAGTTCAGTCCTCAATTTTGGCTCGAGGTAGTTGATCGTAAAGCGGGATATGCCCTGGTGCCGTTTCAGCGCGCCAGCGCGACCAACCTGCAGATCGTACGATTTAGTCAGGTTCCGCGTGACCATCGCCATGTAGTCGTCCGCCGTTTCACTCTCGGCAGCCTGCCGGATGATGCTCTGCCAACGCTCCAGCTCCTCGCGAGACGTGTAGCCGTTGCGAAGAAAGAACTTCACCGCCTCACGAACCGTTCTTGTAAATGTCCTCATAGCATCATCCCACCGCCCGGATCTTCAGCCTTCGGTGGCTCTGGCGGCGGATTATCTTTTAGCGAGTCGTAATCGAGGTTAAGCCGTTGAGGGAAGAGGTTCTCGTTAGCGTTGGCGTTTTCACACGCCCACTCGATCAGCGTTGCGCGGTTCTCGGGGTCAGCGGTGAGTTGCGGCAGTATCGATTCCAGCATGCTGACGATGGCCTTAAAGCGCGTTTCGTCTACCTTCACCTTTTCGCTCTCTGGCTCCTTGAGGGAGGACGGCCAGCGGTATTCGAAGTTATTTATCCACATCGAGAAATACACGCTGTAGGTGTTTTTCAGTTCCGGGAAGTCGGCTCGCAGCGACTGGAAAAACTCTATGCTCCATGCCCGGTACTGGCATACACGAATAAAGAATGCATAAAGCTGATCAAGCCATTCACGGATGTTGTCGATGTACACAGCAACGGCGCGCGCATCTTCAGTGCCTTCCCCGAAGCCCTGGGCGAACGTCTCAGAGTTAAGAATGATCGCCGGCATATCAGCGGCGGCGGCCACGTTCTCCAGAATGTGCTTACGGGCAGAGTCGAGAGGTTTTTCCAGGTTGCTGAGGTCGATTGACTCGATATTATCTTTGTCACCGATTTGCAGAACTTCTCCCGTTTTCCCTCTTTTCAACATCATGCGCTTAATGCCGCTCAGCTTCTGCATCATGTTGTTGACGACGGAGCTTGGCCCCTGAATTTTTGTTACCAGCAGCCCGCCCTTCACGGCCACCATGTCATCAGTGCGCATGGTCTGTATGAAGGATTTCAGCGGATAAAGCGCGCGTTGGTAGACGCTACGCCCTGTGAATCCGAATGCCGCCGGGTTGTAAGCCAAATAGATCGGGTCTTCGTTTTGCACGACGACACAGCGCGATTTGTGATATGGCTTTCCGGCAACCCGAATGCCATCGACTTTCTGAAAGTCCTGCGCATTCGGATCCTGATTCAACACGATGCTGCCCGCGGTGTTCAGCGGGTCGAGGATATTAAAGCTGACGTTGTGTTTATACAGCGTGCGGTAATCGAGCGATTCATTCGGTTCCTGGTTATCCACCAGCATTGCCACCGCCGACACACCGTAAATTCGGGCAATCCGCGCAGCGTTGGCAATATGCTGATTAGCTCCCATAGCTTTCCATTCGCGCTCGAACGCATCGCGCAGGCGCTGCTCAAGGCCATAAGACTGAGCAACATGCACGGTGCGCGGTTCATTCATCGCCATCTTAATGGGACGATCCACCATCTTGCCGCCCAACGGGTGGTAGAGGTAGACCGTTTTGCAGGTCTGATAGCCCGCCGTTGATCCTGGCTGAATATCATCGCTGTCCAGCAATGCCATCAACTCTGAATGAGAGCAGCTGCCGATTTCGAAATCATCTTCGTTCATTGGTTTTCTCGTCAGAAGCCGTCGCCATTGCCTAACCCAAGCGCGACGCCATAGTTGAAACAGTCAAACAGGTCATCGTCCTGATTTTCTTCGCCAATGATGAACTGGAGCACTTGCGTCAGAAGATGGTTTTTCTTCGACTGCTTGTATTCCACCAGCTTGTCATAGGCGTATTTCGAGATGCGTACTTTCCCCGACGCAACATACCCGGAGATATTGATGGCGCGGGACTCTTTGGGCAGCGATGTGAGCTCGCTATCGATTGGGTGAACGTTCCAGCCCTCGTTGGCCCCTTGCTGCAATAGCGTGATACCGGTGGCCTTGTCCTCGATAAACAGCCCAGCCGTACCCATACGTGCCAGACATATTTCGCTGAGGTGTTTAGCTTTTCCAACCCACTGCGGCACTATGTCTTTCAGGAAATACCCGTCAATCTGGATAATGTCCCAGTCAAGAATGACCAGGCAGGGCGTTGGGAAGTTGCTAAGTGCGAACCAGATGCAGGCTGAACCATCGTTCTGTAGCTGGCCTTTCTGGGCGCAATCGACAACGCCATAAACGGTATCGCAACTCGCCGGGTAATCGACCGGGACGCCATTCTCCAAAAGCCATTCCATCTTGAAGAAGTTTTGCCCTCGCCAATCGACGAAATCAGCGTTGTATTCCTGCTGAACCACCAGCGGCGGACGGCCGGCGATTATTCGTGCCAACGCCTCGGGGTTAATGGTCGGGTTCGCTGCGGTAGGTGCGTGGTGCTCTTCCCACCCCATCGATTTATCGTTGCAGGCCTGATAGAAAAAGTTCTCGTCGTCCACGCCCTTCGGCGTACCGGCCATCACAGCGTCGCCGTCATAATCGAGCAGCGTCGGCTCTATCGCCTGTTCCCAAATATCACGCATGCCCTTTTTAACCAGGCTGCCTTCGTCGATGATGACTTTGTGATATTTACGGGAGCGGCCGGCGTCCGGGTTGTCCAGCGTCCAGAACTCCACCTGCCCACCGCCGATCGTTTCGATTATCGAATCCGTCTTGCTGGAACTGGTGGTGATCGGCTTGAGCAGATCCCGAATGGCCTTAAACGAGGGAAGCAGGATTTTATAGGACGGCGCAAACCAGCCCACGCGCATCTGTTTTGCCGCCCAATTGCCGCCAGCCTGTTCCAGCATGGTGGTTTTACCAAAGCGGCGCCCGGCGCGGATCACTTTCCTTTTGGCCGGCGATCGATAAATTTTCTTCTGCCCGTCGTGGAACGGCAGGAACGTGATCGTGTGTTCAGTCGCCATCAGGAGAGTTCACCAATTTGATCACCACCGTCGGCTCGTCGTTTTTCCCTTTCCCCTTGCGGTTCAGTTCAACCTCTTGCTCCAGGCGGTCGGCCTCGGCGGTGCGTTTTCGGATTTCCAGCTCAAGCAGACGCTGCGCCAGTTCTGATTCGGTAAGCCCCATGCGACGCATGATCGCCTCGAACATTTTTTCCCGGCTTATCGCAGAGATCTCGATACCACCTTTGACAACCTTCGTGCCGGAGTAAGCCAGTCGCGCAGCACCGGATAATGTTCGTGTATCCGGGAAGTGCGCCCGCCCAATACCATCACCGTTGCACCGCGGGCAAGCTGGGTTAGGCTCCCTGTTGTGGTCGTAGCCATAGCCGCCCTTGTCTGGTGGTTCCGGCTTGTTCCTGGCCTTGGCCTCTTCGCATTTTTCATCATGCTCGATTGAATCCCGCCACTGGTAGTGGTGGCCGAATCCCCAACAATGCCGGCAGGCGCCGCGGCGATACTGCGAAATCTCGTTTGCATCGAACGTGGCCAGCTGCCACATTTTTTCGAGCACTTCATCAGCGTTTGCCAGGGTGCGCGATACCGACGCAACCAGTTGGCTATCGATGGCACGTTTAACGTTAGGATTCGCCAGAAGCTGACGGCCGTAGTTTGGGTCGCTGTAACCTGCACGCTCAGCAGCGGCAGTGGCATTCTGATCAATCAGGTATTCCGCTACGAAAAGGCTTTGCTGTGGTGATAAGCCTGATTCCGATATCAGCTCTTCTGCGCTGACTTTGGGATCCGTCTTGGTACGCACCTTTGATTTTTGCGTACCGCTTTTGCGTACCTGCGTACCTTTCTGCGTACCGCCCTTTCCCTTGCGTATCCAGCCATGCTTTTTGGCGCGCTTCCTGATTGCCCCCTCACTGATGCCGTATATCTCTGCCAGGTCGCGGAGAGAAAGTTGACCGGCACAGTAATCGCGCTCGAGGCCGCTTTCTTCCGGTTTTGACATTTAGCATGCTCCGTTAGTAAACCTATCAATGCTTTGATGTTATTCTTTCTCCTCACCATATTTACTCATGGAGAATTTTTTATGTCCTCATTTGAAGAACGTCTTGCCGCTTTAGAAGAAAGTAACAATGATCTTAAATTGCAATTACATGCTGCCAAGGTCGCAATCACCACTCTCTCTGTTTGCATGAATGGACTGGCAGGAGATAAAGGGGCTCTGGCTTCTGCGTTTGAAGAGGGAATGAAAGCTCCCCATTGGCAAAACTTCGAAACTGATGAAGAACGCCGTTATCAGGAAGAATTGACAAAACAAATCCTCCCGCTCTTGGCTGCCAAAACTAATTAAGCATTATCGATGGCGCTCAATGAGTGCCATCTGTAATGCCGTCAGGCCAATTGCAGAACGCTGTGCTCTTCTGAATCCGAGTAGGCGATCAGGCCGTTGTACTCAGGAACCGCGCCATCCTCAGCCTCAAACGCTGGAATAGTGCCGGTGGTAATGGTGTAGAACGGCTGGCCTTCCTCTTCAGCGAAGCGTGCCAGTTCTTTAATTTGTTTCAGGATAAGTACGACTTTGTTCATTATTTTCTCCCGGCGGTTTCCCGCCAAGCGTTAAGCGTCTCCACCTGGCCGGCGCAGATTGATAACGCTGTTTGCAGCGCCAGTGCGTGGCTGCCAATATCCCCCCAGGTATCACCCTGCAATTTTGGTTGTTCGCAGGGGGTGAACACCGATTCAGGGGGAAACAACACGAGCGGCGCCGGCGGCGGCGGTGTCCGTTCCGCGCAGGAGGCCAAGAACAGCACCAGGAGCAGTGCGGCGGGCGCACTCGTCATTTTTAATGGCATCCTCATACTTCCTCTGGTAGATTTCGCCCCGCTGGCGCAGCTGCTGCTCTCTCCGTTGCTGTTCTGCCATCATTGCGCGATTACGGGCGTCATCCGCGCGCAGTGTGGCGATCAGCCCTGCCTGCTGCGCCAGCGTCTTCTGCTGTTCTGCAACCTGCTGGCGAGCCAGATCAAGTCGATGCGATAAAAGCGAGCTGTAACCACCCAGGCAGATTGACGCCACCAGCAGGAGGAACATTCCCCCGCCGGCCAGTTTTGAGATCCAGCCGCTCATTTGTCTAATCCCCAGCAAGCCAGCTCGGCCTCCTGATCACGCCGGACTATCTGCCCGTAGCAGTTGTTCGAACGGATGCGGCAATCACGGCCGCCATCGTAAATCCAGCGGCGGATTTCTCGGCAGGCACCGATGCGATCTCCGGCGTTCAGCTTTCTGTAGAAGGTGGAGGTAAAGCATTTGCCGGGGCCGATGTTCCAAGGACAGAACGAAGCGATGCCGACTTTCTGCGGCTCAGTCAGCGTTACCTTGACGTTGCGATCCACCCAATCCAGTGCCTTTTTCTGCTCGACTGCGTCAATTTGCTTGCACTGCTCGGCGGTCAGGCGTTGGCCCTTCACAACCTTCTGTCCGTTGACCATTGTTACACCGCCGCAGATTGTCCAGATGCCGACACCGTCCTGGTATGCAGTCAGGCGTTGGCCTTCTTTTTCATCTTGAAACTGCGCCATCATCACCGGGGCCGATGCGCCGGCAGCGATCAACGCCAGCATAGCGGCGCTAAGTTTGGTTTTTATCGAAGCCACTACTCGCCCCCTATCAGGTCAACGTCCCGCGCGCTGATGTTCTTATGTGAGCGATCAATGAGGTACATTTTCAGCAACCTTTCTCGCCGGCATCGGAACCAAATACCCACAACGCACCCGATGACAGAGCTGAGGATGCCGACGAAAATACCGATCACCATCCACTCACTGGGCGAGAAATAATTTATTGCCCCGAGCAGCAGGCCAACCAACCAGCCGCCATGCGTGGCACTATCTGCGATTTTTTCCGGCATGGATTTCATCCTTCCCCCTCGCCGGGGCTTAGCCCGTTCATCGGGTGATAGAAACGAAAAAGGCCGCACCGAAGTGCAGCCCTTTGCGTATGACAAAAGTCATTGGTAACGTTTTATTTATCTGAATATCACTACAAGCAACATTTCAGATACAGCCACCTAGAAATTTTAAGTAAAAAAATGGAAAATCAATTATTTACAACCACTCGAAACAAGGTTTTAACATCTCTCAGCGGTCGATTAACCCCAAACAACTCTCGAACGAGTTCAACCGTTAATCCTGTGCGTTGAAGAATCTCTATCCAAGCGGAATCGTCCAACATATCTATAGCTTTGGATAGAAGAGTAGGCTCTTCCAATGGGATATTTTCATCTCCAGGCTCACTCTTTGTATATCCCTTTGAGTTCAAATGAATATACCCTCGCCGCGCTTGCTCTTGCGAAAGTAAACCTAAAGCCGTCGCTCGATAAATTGCCATCCGAAGGCTAATCTTCCAACGAAGCTTAAACGCCAACATGGCATTCCAATCAAACTGTTTACCACGGATACGCGGGAACTCTTTTATGAAAGACACTCTAGGTACAAGTAAAGCACTCGAAAATTGATCAGCTTGTGACTCTGTTTTTTTATCACCAGTGACAATTCCTTCATGCATAGCCAAGTGCCCCAACTCATGGCCAATATCAGAACGGAAACGACACATGCTTTTTTTTGCATCATTCCTAATAATTACTGGGCGCCGATTGTGGACAGTAAATGCGTCCACTCTATCATCAACCCCCGTAACATGAGTTACAATTACCCCCACTTTTTCTGCAAGCTTCACCATTGAAGATATCGGTCCAATACCAAGCCCCCAACATCTGCGGCATTCTTCAGCAATTCTTTCCACATCATTCATACTAAAAATTTCAGCACTAGATGCGTCAGGAATATTAAGATCCGGTAATTGAATTTCATCCTCTAAAGCAGAAATCAGTAAGTTCAAGATTTCGGCCCTAGCGAGCACGCTATTGGTTAAAGTTTGCGTCCGCGATTTTTTGCTTCTAAAGTGACAGAGATCGCTTTCCAGGGCATACTTGCGCTCTGTAAATAAAAATTCCGGGCGAATATCAAGAACTTTCGCTAACTCATCAAGAAGCAGCTCTGTCGGTTTCGCACCTTTTTCTAACTTACTAACGAATTGCTTCGTTTTTCCTATTTTGTCAGCTAATTCCTCGCAAGAAAAGCCCCTGGCCATCCTAGCCAGTTTGAGCTTATCCCCGCGATAATCATCATCAAAGTTAATCACTTGATGTGCCATTGTCTTTTACATCCTGATCATCTTCGCCTTTCTTGCGTTTCCGCAAATCAGGCTCTTCAATATCAGTTTCAGAAGGTAGATCTGAAGAATCCACGGACATAGGCGGAATCGACGCGACTGGCTCGTATCGAACCTCACTAACTGCTGCGCCATAGGAGTTGAAGCCAACCAACGCAACAATCCAGCGAGGCAAGGTTATTTCTTCATCATCGTCAATGTCATCATCTGACAGAACTGAGAGGTAAGGTTCAGCCAGAATTCGCCATGTTATATCCTGTTCAGCCTCTGGCTCACTCCCCCCAAAAAGACTTAACTGCTCAAATTCAGCTTTGTTGCGTAACAGACGATGCTTTTTCTTCGGAGCAGCAATACAGTCCTTGGAAAATTGAAGAGGTACCTTATTCAAGGCAAGAACAAAATCTAACCCCTTAGTTACCATACTCAGGCCAGAGATATTCTTTTCATTTTTTATCAAATGGCTCCGGACCCAGTCGTAAGCCCTAACCCCCTTTGACCAGTTACTGTCGAGAGTGTGTCCGTGGTAGTAAAGCTGCTCAAGAACTCCAGCAACCTCTGCCAGCAAGTTCATTACACTCGCCTCATCCAGGTAGGCCTGAAACTCCCAACAAGGTGCCAACTGTCTTTCGCTCATATCAAGTTTCGCTTTTTTCAGGATTCGTAAACCTAATATTTTCGCGTTTTCCTGATTTTGTCAACCAATCTTGTATTTTTTTCAATTTACCGGTGCAAACATCACTACATGCGTAACCCAATTGAATACAAAAGCCCCCGGGGGGGTTAGTCCGAAGCTTTTTATGGATTCCGGCTCCACCCGGTTGCTTTGGCACGGTATTTAGCAACGATGCCGACTTCGGAGTCGGTGATCCTAGCATTGGAATATGTCAAACATCACCGATGACCTAAAGCAAAAACCCCGGCAGATGCCAGGGTTCACAATAGGTGCCGGTCTTTCCCGGCTGTCAATTCATGCCACAACATAGGTTGCACTTTGCTGTCCGCTGTTCAGGTGGTGGCGTCTGAACAAAAATGCAACCTGCATTACGGCATCAACGTTGGAGCGGTCAGCGGGAATCGAACCCGCATCATCAGCTTGGAAGGCTGAGGTAATAGCCATTATACGATGACCGCATTGGTCCGCCATCGAGGCCTCGAACCCCGTACCTACAACTTAATGGTCGTTGCTCTTCCTGCTGAGCTAATGGCGGTTTGGTGGCCCTTGCTGGGCTTGAACCAGCGACCGAGCGATTATGAGTCGCGCGCTCTAACCAACTGAGCTAAAGGGCCGAGGCGCGAATAGTAAAGCAGTCGGCATAACCACACAATACCCATTGATATTTCTTTACATATCAACCTCCACATAGCAAAAAGCCCGCACAGAGGCGGGCTTGTCAACGTCAGGCGCAAAACACCCATCGTTAGAGAGAAACTACCACAGTTTCGGGAAAAGTAAATAGCTCACGATAAAATAACCCGCTATTTTGTCATCCAGTCGTTGTCCGTAATGCCGTATTTGCCCAAGACTCCTCGATATCCAACTGGGTGATCATCTCGTCATAGAATGGCTTCACCGATTTTTTCCAAGTGTCTAATGAGATACTTTCAGTGATACACGCTATCGCTCTATAAGCCTGAGTCGAGGGAATTCGTTCGTATCCCCGCCCTGAGCAGCGTTTGCAGGGTTTCCTTACCGGTACTCCTTGGCGCTCTGACTCCTCTTTGTCGATGGCCACTCCACGACCGCGGCAGTCATTGCAGGCCGTTTTTATCATCCGCTTACCGTTGCATTTTGGGCACACCTTGCGGGTGATTTCATAAAAAGCGTGCTTCACCCGCATTTCCCGGCCATCCATCTGCGTAATCGATGCCGGCAAATCTCCGCGCACAAAGCTGTCGACAGTGTCGTGGGCCTTCGCCAGCTTGTTCATGACAAATTTCCGCTCTTCGATAAAGCCATCATCACATGCGTCGCATGGGACTTCGCTGGCAGCGCTCCGGGAAAAGTCCAGGAAGGCGAATGCGGCCAGGGTAAGTACCACCCGAGCTTTGGTCTCGCCCGGAAGCTTACGAATGGCTGCAACCTTGTCGCAGCGCGTAATACTATGTTGAGCCAGCAAAACAACTGCCTTTACCTTGTCATCCTCGCTGATGCCAACCTTTCCCAAGAACGCCGACAGGCCCAATTGCGCCTGAGCCTGGCACATACCCAGCGCCCCCATAACATCGCTGATCGTTAAAGAATCCGAAGCCGTTGCAGGTGTCGAGTCCCCCAGTACCGGGGATTTCGGTGAGAAGTATTTTACTGCCGACTCAAGATTCATAATTTTCCTTCCTTTCTCAAAATGGCCTGCGTACGGAATACGCCCTCGGCGTGGTAAAGGCGCAGGGTTTCGCGGTCAAATTCAGTTTTCGTGCGGGCGTCGATCGCATCATGGCAACTGCTGCAAGCCCAGGCGCCCTGCTCGTCGTCTGGTTTCATGCCGCTGCCGCAGGTGCCCACCAGGCGGTAATGCGCCAACACGGTAGTATCGGGGTTGAAATTGCAGACGCCTGGGATCCGGATTTGGCAGTCGCGGCCGCGGGCCTCTTTTCGTAAATTGGCCATTATGCGAACTCCATCAACTGCGCCGCGGTGTTCTCGGCCTCTGCGTATGAGCGAAACGGCTTATGCAGGATCCAGCGCCATAAAACATCCAGCGCGGCCTTGTAGAGCTGATGGAACTCGGTTTCGTCCATGTTGGCGAACGCGATGCTGCGGGGGTGTTTGCGGAGAGTGCCGTCGGGGAGTTGGATCGCGTCATAGTGGCCGGCCTCGACCGTCACCCACGCGCGATAGGCGTCAAATGATTTGCACGCGCTGATGCTGCCGGTGCGCCGATCGGCGACGCGCTCAAGATACTGCTCGGCGGCATCGAGCAGCGCCGATTCATTGCCGCCGAACGTAGCCAGGAATCTGGCGTAGCCGGTTACCAGTTTGCGCTCGTTCGTGGAGATAGCGCCGCCGGTAGGCTCCCAGTATTCGAAGCCCAGATTGAGAAGCGCGAAAAAACGACGGTGAAACGCCGGGTTGCGCACCTGTTTGAAATCGGCCACAAGCACGGCGCCGAGCTTGCATTTCGATTGCAGAAATTCGCTGGTCTCCGGCGTGGCCGGGATCAGTATTCCTGGTGATTGCTTGATGAGTTGTAACTGCGCCATGTTCTCTCCTGTGGCGCAGCAGGCACGGGGTGTTCAGGCCCGTTAAGTGAGTCTATCAGAATTTATCTTGCGAAGACCGGCCCGCTCTAAAATTTGCGTTATCAGCTTTGGCGTGCCGACGATGTCTTCTGGCTGTAGCGGCATGAAGGAGAGCTGATCGCCCCGTCGGTACATCAACGCCCGCTCGCAGACGGGGAAATTTTTGAATCTGGCAACCACCGCATCATCCATGCAGCGCACGACTTTGTACCCTCCTGGGGGCGTGTCTTGTAATCCGGTCACCTCAACCTCCTTTGCTGTGTGATTTGTCGGCAAAGAGTGCCATCAATAAAACCAGTCGTCCGCGCTTTCCCAGGTCTCCTGAAGGATGTTCTCTATTCGTTCTTTTGCGCCTTTTTCAGCCCCGAGCACCGACAGATTATCCTGGGCGCCGAGCCGCACGGCGACGCGGCAATCGGGGTACGATTTCAGCAGTCGTTTCTGAAACTCCTGTTCAATCGCCGCAACTGCGCCTGCCGGTAACTCTTTGTTTTTCTGGATTACTAATTCAACTTTCATCATGCGCCTCCGTGATACTGGTTATTTATACAGTATAATTATGGTTAGAATAATTTGAGTTTGCAAGAAAAGAAAAGCCCCTATCGGGGCTTTTGTGTGCTACAGGTCGATAATCAACCAATCTCTTTAAATTTTAGTGGGTTGCGTGTAAGGATATTCAGTAAACCCTCCGTCTCCGGGTTTTTACCGCCGTTTTTAGAATCAACGATGCATAAAGCGCCGGCGAGAAGGCCGCCGGCACGCTGTCAAAGCCGGCTTTCACAAACATTGAGCGAACAATCAGCGGAGCAACAGCCAAATTGCTGATCGCATTGTTGCGCATATCGTTGTCGAGGTGGATCACCCCATATCCCGACGGGACTGGCCCATTCACGCACTCCCACACGTACACATCGAGGCGGACGTGCTTTCCAGCAACCACGATCACCTGCGCCTTGTTTTTCTTTGGCGTTTTTCCGCCTGCATGGTTAAAACGCCATCCGCGCCGCTCCAGAGCGTTCTTGATTCCGTTGGCAGTTCTGTTATCGCCGAAACGATGATTGAAGGACTCCACCAGCTGCGTATAGGGTTTATCTCGATTTGCATACAGGTAGCTGAGCTGGGCATCAGTATACTCCCCTGCTGGTCTGAGTTTGCCGATCCACCCGTTATGCGAAAGAGTTGAACGAATCGTGTGGCGCGACCTATTTTCACCAAACTGCAAATTATATGCGGCGGTCAGCTCATGGCTTGTCATTCCTTCAGCGTTATTTTTCAGAAAAAGTAACTGTTCATCAGTGAATAATTTACGACTCATCGGTGACCCCCAAAATAGCAGGGAGAGTATGCAACGTCCCACCGTTCATATTGCGTTGAGCATCGATCACCACCCGATACGTGGAAACCAGTGCTTGCGATAAATCGACAACAGCCTCAGCACGATCGAGTTCCTCTTTCAGGCGTTCGCCAGTCAGACCGGGATCGTTGATTGTTTCAAGCATGGCAAACTGGTGATTGACCAGGTCCTGAATGCTATTTTTCACGATTTACCTCCGCATATCTGATCCGCCCGTAGTACATACCTGAGCGAAAACGATAATGTTTGCTCTGCTGCCACATGTCGCGTTCTGTGGTGATTTCTACCCCGCGTACCAGGCGCGGCTTGCTCATTCCTTTCATGCCGATGTCCTCCCGCGCAGGTTGGCCAGCGCCCGATCAAACATCTTGTGGACGTTGCAGAACTGCAGCTCTTTGGGGTGGAAGTGCCACAGCGTTTTATCCGGCGTGCCGGTACGGGGATTTGCGCGATAATTCACCTCGGCGCGCTCAACAAATTTGTCGGACACGTTTGTCAGTTTGTAGAGCGCCCTCGGCCCGCAGCCCTTCTTTGTGATTTTTACGTCCGGCGATCTGATCATCGAGCGCAGCCTGAGCGCCAGCTCCTGCCGCGTCATCGTGTTTGCCGGGTGCGCGGCCTTGACCGCTTCCCAGATTTCAGTGGTGCTCATTTCTTTGCCGAGGATGATATCCACCAGCTGCTTTGCGGTTACTCTGTTACTCATTGGTTATGCTCCGATCACTTAATCACCCGCAGGTGGCTTACATTTTTCCGATAGCTTCCCCAGGTGAAGTCCACCCAGATCCCGCCATCCATCGTTAATCTGTCCATGACTCTTGCGCCTAAAACATCGGTTAACTCCCTCGAACTCAGGTTGGTTAAAATTCCCACCGGCTTTAACGACGATAGCCGGCGATCGATAATCTGATTCAAAATCACCCACTCGCCGCGTGTTTCGCGCTGCACGCCGACTTCGTCGAGAACGAGCAGATCGACCTTACACAGGTCGTCGAGTAATGCCCCTTCGGACTCTC
>Ga0308162_1001380_pt1 | contig 19644 bp, 17 predicted proteins | sample PhySR2_FD_201370 | JGI IMG/M metagenome (GOLD analysis project Ga0308162, IMG submission 201370) | Phyllosphere microbial communities from UC Gill Tract Community Farm, Albany, California, United States - DLSLS.R2 | ecosystem: Host-associated > Plants > Phyllosphere > Unclassified | place: USA... | reverse complement strand
GGTTGAAAACGGAGACGGTATAACCACGGCTTTCGATGTTGAGCGCCAGGTTGCGCCCCATCACTGCCATACCGACAACGCCGATCTGTTGCTTGGACATTACATACTCCTGTCAGGTGTGGTCACCACGGCTTATGCGCGGCTACAAATTTGTAATATAATAACCTAAACTGAAATAATATAGAAGAGATAATAAGAATCGTAGAAAATGATTTTATTGTAAAAAGTTACGTTTGATCACAAACATATATCACTTACGCATACTAGGGTTTTTAATCTGCCAATTCCAGGCATGCCTAAGCATATCAGCCAGTTCATATTTGGCTTTCCATTTTAATTCCCTCATTGCTAAAGTAGGATCCGCCCAACATTCGCCAATATCCCCATCTCTTCTTGCTGTAAATGAATAAGGAACAGAAACCTTATTAACATTTTCAAATGTTTTGATTAAATTCAAAACAGATGTCCCAACTCCAGTACCCAAGTTATAAATTTTCAGTTTGGTTCCTGACATATTTTCCAGAGCCGAAATGTGTCCAGTGGCAAGGTCACATACATGAATAAAATCTCGAACTCCGGTGCCATCTACGGTATTGTAATCATTACCATAAATAGAGAGAGATTCCAACTCACCAATTGCAACCTTCGTTAAATAAGGAACTAGATTATTTGGTATTCCTTTAGGTTCTTCCCCTAATAAACCAGATGGATGCGCGCCGACAGGATTAAAATATCTTAAAATTGTTATATCCCATCCTGCATCACTAGTTGAAAGGTCCATCAAGACCTTTTCAATCATGAATTTACTCGTCCCATAAGGGTTTGTTGTTCCACCAATAGGACACTGCTCTGTTAACGGTATTTTTCGGGGTTGACCATAAACTGTAGCTGATGAACTAAATATTACTTTTTTAACATCAAAACAATTCATAACATTAAGCAAATTCAAAGTCCCTGAAATATTATCGTTATAGTATTTAATAGGCTTTGAAATAGACTCACTGACAGATTTTAACCCAGCAAAATGTATAACACTCTCGATAGAGTGAGATCGGAATATTTCATTCAAGACATTGCTATCAAGTATATCCCCTTCATAGAAGCAAAACGAATTATCGCAAATCTCATTTATTCGTTCAATTACCGCTAGATTAGAATTTGATAAATTATCGAGAACTACAACATTGAAGTCTTTATTTAATAACTCAACGACAGTATGTGAGCCAATATAGCCCAAACCTCCAGTTACTAAAACAGTCATAAATCACCTCGAAGAATGAGAATTCAATATTATGTCAAATTGTTTTGTTTTATAAAGCGAGCAAAGGAATGAGAAAGTAAAGAAATATGGCAATGCTGTTGTACCGAGAGACATTGCAGCAATCATAAATGGCATTACAACTATAAATGCACCGGACTTCAAGTAATAACAATTCACTGATAATAATATCAGGAATAGCGTCAAACCAAAAACTCCTGACTCAATGAAAAATGTCACGATCAAATTGTGGGCCCCCATACCAATAGCATCAATGGAGTTACCTATACCGACCCCGAAAAATATATTTGTTAGACTTGCAGTAGAAATATAATCAAGCGTATATGAAATTATATGAAACTTACTAGCAAAACTAATATCGTTTTCAAATTTACTTAGAACGGTCTCTATCACAATAAATAAGAACACAGGTACTAAAAAAAATGATAGAAGTACTAACCTACGATTGCTTAATAACAAATGCATAACAAACATTATAATCATTGCTATGATTGCGGCTCTTGAAAATGAAAGTAAAACACCAAGAATCAAACATGAAATGACGGTTAAATACTTCAAGAAATAATATCCTGAAAGCCTCAACTCCTTCATTAAATAAACTATAACTGAAAGAATAAAAACAGCTTCAAGACCAACAAAATTAGAATCAAGATACATTAGTGAGTTTACTTTATAAATTTGAAACCCAATACCTAGTGAGTCTAATTTTTCTACATTATCTAGATAAGGATGACTCAAACGCCATAACCCATCAATTACGAAAATAACTCCGTATAAAAGAAAAATATTAAGCAATGTATGCGCTTTTATATACCGGTTTCGACAGTAATAGCTGACTATTATCGGAGACATTATAGTTATAATAATATTTACGACAAGACCTGGTGAAGAGTTCAGAAAAAGAAAAAAAGAGAATAATATAAACAGACTGCAGAGCAATGAATATTTTGTCGCTTGGAAATTTGCATTTTGAATGAAACCTAAAACAAGCTTAAGGCAGATTAAAACGAATGCAAAATAAACAGGACTAAAAGGTGTTAACTTAGTTAAGTATATACCAGAACAAAGCAACCATAAAATAGTTACTGATGAAACACTCTTTTTTAAAAAATATTCAGCGCTCATTTATCACCATAAAGCAATTCATAAATTTGACATGTTTTAGTAGCGACAACCTTAAATTCATAATTTTCGGCAATGATCCTCATTCCATCCTTGTTAATATCCATATAGTTATCGATACTGAATTTTTCTGAACCAGAGATTATATATCCACATTTTTCATTTATTATGATTTCATACGCTAATCCATTCATTTCACTTACAATTGGGTAAACGCCCCGCCCCATAGCCTCGAGGACAACATTGGGCATACCTTCTTTTTCCGAGAGATGAATCAAAAAACCCGCTTTATTTAGTGCATTTTTAATCTCGTTATGATTAACATTACCCCTAAATATAATATTGCTGTCAGCAAGAGATAGACATTGTTTTACATACTCCTTATTATATCCATCAAGACCAGAATCGTATGGACCAAAGATCAAAAGCATGTATCCTTTATGGGCAAGATTTTTCTTAAAAAATTCAATCCCTTCTAATATTTTTTTTCTAGGGATTATGGCTGATATTATTACGGCTAGCCTATCATTTCGTCCAACTTTATCCAAGCTTTCCATTTCCACACCATTAGGTACGGTGACCAACTTTGAAGGAGGAAGATAATGGCTGTTGATATCGTATATTTGTTTGGTAAGTGTATTATTTACGTCTATACAATTTAATAGTTTTTTCTTAATCATTCCCTTTGTTGATCTTCCAATTAAGGAATCAAAATCATCGCTTCCTAACAAAGTAGACTTCCAATAGACCTTAATATTAAGGATTTTGCATATCACTAATAACCCAAAATCGGCACCATGAAAATGTGCTATATCTGGTTTAAATTTCAAACAAAATCTAAAAAAAATCAATAGTCTACTGATATTTGAAGGGATTTCAACAACTACAAAATTATCAATAATTTTATCAACCAGTTTAGCTGGTCCATTCTTTAAACGAGTGACAAAAAACTGTTCAGTTGATTTATCGTACTTAACGATGGCTTTTGCCAGATTTTTTGCCTGCAAAGATGCACCACTAAACCCATGGAAATTATGAACTATATGCACTATTTTCATTAATATATTCTTTCACAGCAGTTATAAATTCAACTTCAAGATTGCTTTCAGCTTCTATCATATTCCATTTTTCGTTATCGAATATATAATAGTGTTCTGATTCAGTTAACGTAACTGGACCAACATGTGTCAACTGGAATTCAATAATAGAAGGCTTTCCGTTTTTCACACAAATATCCAATGAATAGATATGCGAAGACAGCTTATTTTTAAAGCTTTTAGCACAATCCAAAACAGTAATAAGATCGTCACCTATATCTCGAGAATGTAGACCACTACCACTAGCCTTAAAATCATTTTTAGCAACAAATCTCTTCAGCACATAATATTTACTACCAAAAATCAATACTTTATAATCATAGAGTAATCCTGGAACAAAAGACTGCAACAGAAACCTGCTCTTCCCAAATGAAATGTAATCGTCCCATTTCTTATTGAATTTTGATCTGAAAAGATATTTTTTTAATAGTCTCTTAATTGTATCTAAAGAAACTGAAATAGGTTCATGAATGCATTGTTGAAGATCATCAACATTATTGATTTTTCTAACTCCTATAGACGAAGCACCATTTGCCGGTTTAAACACCAAAGGGAAATTCATCCTATTAATATTTGACACTTCTGATATGTCACAGTAATAATTTGATTCAATAAGCCCGAGATCATATTTTTTACTCAACAGACATTGAAAGCCCTTATTGTCGTGAGCCAACAAAGATTCATAACTTGGGATTAAAAGATTATTTTCTTTATAATGATAAATGATATCTTCTATATATTTTTTATGTTCTGTCCTTTGTGAAGATGTATAAATTATAACATTGCCTTTTACATTATTAATATTTTCCTTCAAATATTCGAATGTCACAACATTAACATTAATATAACCAGATTTTTCCAACAACTCTTTTATCAAAGAGATATCCATGCTACTCCATGGATATTTATTTTGAGCAAAAAAACCATTTTCAGCTGTTACAATCAATATATCTCGCATTTTTATACCCACATTTAATTGCGTAAATTATAATTCCAAAATTAAAAATCATGCCCAGCATTGAGTAGAGATAAAGAAAATTGATAAATGATAGGTGGTAATAAACAGAATATAAGGCAACTGCACCACGAAATAACAGTAAAACACTATCATATATAAAGAGAGATTTAAAACGCCCCATTATAGTTAGATATGAGGTCGAAGTAACGTTAGCAAAGGCGACTAACAACCACCAGGACAAAACCCCTGCAATTTCCCCCGCATCAATCCACTCGTCACCTGCGTATATCCTAAAAAATGATGCTGCAAATAAATTGATTAAAACAATACCGAATGCACCAAGAATAAGTAGTATAAAAGAACTTATCCACAATATTTTATATATTTTTTGATGGTCTTTTTTATTTTTATTCAGTTCCCCTAAGATATAAGGACGTACAGCATTTGTAAAAAAGGTTATCGGAATCTGAGTGAGCCTTATAGCCAAACCATAAAATCCAAGTGCAGCGAAGCCATACTGTCCAGGAATCACAAAAACGGGCAATTGTGAGGAAAATGAATTAGACAATGACTGCATTGAACTTAGTGTCGCATTCTTTTTCATAAAGAAATTAAAATTAATTTTTGTATAAGAAAAATTCGAAACATAAATACAGTAAAATATACAAATAACTTGTGATAATAAAAACCCTAATGCAAGACCTAAAGATGAGTTTTTGTATAAAATATATTGCAAAATAATTATCGATAATGATCTTAAAAAATTCAATGCTATAATTTTTTTATATTGCCTAGTTAAGCTATAAAAGGAAGTATACAGCTGAATCACAGCAAATGTTAGAACAGAAGGAGGAATCAAAAAATAAACTAAACTAAATTCATCAAAACAATAATAGATTGCACCAAAACCTAAGAGCATCACAACAGACAAAACTAGTGCAATAATTACACCATTATAAAAACATGTAATCCATTTCTCCTCTTGATCAAAATTATACATGATTTGATCATAACGCCCACTGGCAATCACACCTATAATTAGGATAATTGACATGAAGGATGCGTATATACCAAAATCGTCTGGACTATACAGTCGCGTTAGAATTGGCGTACCCAGAATGATAATAATCTGCGCCAGTGCATTGCCTCCAACGAATTTCAAAAGGGTTCTTATAACATTATTCCTAAGCATACTTTCTTTTTTCCAACAAGTAGATAAACATGCTCCGTAAATGCCAATAAAAGTGTTTGCTCAGAAATTTACGATTGTTATGTCGGGCTAAATGCAATGCTTTAATATCAGGAATAAAGATTAGTTTTGCTCCTGCACTTTTCATTCTCATGCAAAAATCAATATCCTCACAATACATAAAATATTTGGGATTAAAACCATTTACTTTATTGAAGTAAGAAGACTTAACTGCCAGAAATGAGCCTGCAGCCCAGTCGACTTCAATTGGTTCAAAAACCTGTGATTTATTCACTATCGTCTTATTTTCAAAACCTAAATAGCTTGATAAAAAATCTTTAAAGGAAGGGAATTTCCGGATGCATGGATCACAAACTTCAAAGTCCACATCTTTATATAGATTGATAGTTGCAAAATTATATTTTTCGCGCTCGATCGTATTAGCCAAAGCATCTAGTGCTTCTAAAGTAATAACAACGTCTGGATTCAATATAATAAATATATCATCTGACTTCATATCTAGATTTTCGGTGCAAAATTTATAAATTATATTGTTGTTCTCGCCAAAACCCCTTTGTTGATCGTAACCAATGTAGGCCATGTTATTCTCATCACAGTACTGCTTAAGGCCTTGTTCCCCAACATTATCTTTCAAAATAACATTAAATTTACATGCAATTTTTTGTAAACACGATAGCTGCTTAATTAGTTTGCCGTGATTATGGGAAACCACAGAAATGAAAATTTTCATTTGCTTTCCTTGTCAGATAAGTAACATTTCCTATAGTTTTTACCCATTGCTTCACCACTATAGTTTTGCTTTGTCTTGTTGTATGCGCTTTCTGTGTCGTTTTCATCTGCATTTCGTACCGCTTCTTCCAATGTGGTAATGTTATCCAATTCAAAAAACGAAACTTCGTTTTTATTATAGATTTCTTTAAAAAGCGGCAGAGAAGAGCAAACAACTTTCTTTTTGGCCTCAACAGCTTCGATCAATGCCAGTGGAAACCCTTCAGAGCGGCTTGGCATAATAAAATAATCAACATAATGCAAAAACTTTCTTGCATTTTTTCTATATCCTAAAACTAAAAAACGTTCTGAAACTTTACGTTCTAATGCTAAGGTTCGTAAATCATTAACAACAGGGCCATCACCAATAAGCATAAACTTGTATTCAGGTAAGTTTACTAAAGCTTCGATAACTTGTTCCAAGCCTTTTCGCGCATTTGCGAGACATAATGCTGCGATTAATTTACTATTAGCTTTAAAATTTAGTATGAGTTCTTTATCTTTTTGATCAATTGATTCAAACGAATTATCTTTCTCAATCCCATTGTAAATGATTAATACTATATTCTCTGATAGACCATTATTTACGTAAAATGTTTTAGCAAACTGGGAAAGAACAATAGCATTATCGAGCATTGACCATATTTTGAACCAAACCCTGGAAACAAGTTTGGATATAAAATATCCATGAGAGTAATACAAGTCATCCGTTACAATGTTATGTATTGTAGAAATTTTTTTACCTTTATAAAAAGGAAGGATGGCATTAATTATATCAGGTCTCAGCATGTGAGAATGAATAACATCAAAATCATAGAGTTGTCGAAGAGTACTAAGTGATAACTTTTCTGTATCACACGGAAAGTTCAATTCTATTTGTTCTTTAATATAAAAGACCTTGAATCTCAATTCTGAAGAATGTAAATTTTCCTTAACAATTGTTAATGCCACTTTGTTCGGACCGACATTTCTCAATGATGGCAAAATGATTGCAATCTTTTTCATTCAGCTTGCCTTTTTATTATTTAAATAACGCCTGAACATCAATCGCCGAAAAATATCCTGTACTGTATATGGGCTAATCAGTGAAAGAATTAAATAACCCACTCCAGCGACAGTTTTCTTTTGTTCAATTGCTTTTTTGAGATATCGAATTGAAATTGTATGCAGCTTTTGATAAATGATATAATGTTGCATATCTGGTATACTATTTAAAATGGCTTCATTATTATTTATTTTGTTTTTTGAATACATTTTCTTAAGATAGTTGAAAATGATTTTTTGCTTTAAGGATGATTCAGTCATCGTGCTGCCGCTTCGAAGCCTGATATATGAACCATAAAAAGGGATATTACTAACTTTAATTCCGTAAGCCAAGCATCTAAGAATAAAGTCATAATCTTCTGCTGGATTTGTTCTCCGATATCCCCCTAACTTATTATAGACTGATTTCCTGGCCAACCAGATATGAAGGATTGGTGACGTGTATTTGATGCAAGAAATGATATCATCATAGTCAGTTGGATATTCGCAACGGGCGGTTTCATTTCCCTGTTCATCAATATTTTTTACCCAACAACCAACAACACCATATTCTTCATTTTTATTTAGGAAATCGACCTGCCGAGCAATTCTTTCTGGATGTTGAATATCATCTCCATCAGCCCTTGCAATAAACTCACCAGTGCAATACGGCAATCCATTATTCAACGCTATTGTTATACCAGAATTTTCATTATTTCTTAATACCTTTATACTTGGATGTTCTAACGACAACCTATTAACGATTTCAAACGTACCATCAGTAGAAGCGTCATCAACAATAACTATTTCAATATTTTTATAAGTCTGATTCAGAATGCTTTTTATTGCTGCCTCAATATATTTTTCAACATTATAGACAGGTATCAATACACTTACCTTGCTCATAATTTATTTTTCATCACTTCTGAATAATTTCTTAATGAAATACCTTTTTCATCTTTTTCAGACAAGACTATACCGTCAAGAGAGGGCCATACTATTCCAATATCTGGATCATCATACTTAATGCTCATCTCGCTCTGAGGAGCATAGTAGGAGCTTGTTTTATAAACAAATTCTGCATACTCTGTCATAGTGAAAAAACCATGTGCAAAACCTTCAGGTATCCATAGCTGTTTTTTATTCTGCGCACTAAGGTTTACACCAACCCACTTGCCAAATGTCCGTGACCGTTCACGTAAGTCCACAGCAACATCAAAAACCTCTCCGACAACGCATCGTACTAGTTTACCTTGTGCATATGGCTCTCTCTGAAAATGAAGCCCACGCAGAACCCCTTTGCATGATTTCGAATGATTATCCTGCACAAATTCAATTTTTCTTCCAACTGCTTCTTCAAAAACTTTCTGGCTAAAGCTTTCAAAGAAAAAACCGCGTTCATCACCAAATACTTTCGGCTCAAAAATGAGTACATCTGGAATATCAGTTTTTACAACTTTCATCGATTAGTAACCTTTTATCATTTTGAGCAGATATTGACCGTAAGCGTTCTTTTTCAGGGGTTCTGCCAGTATCTTGACCTGCTCCGCATCGATGAAACCTTTTCGAAAAGCAATCTCTTCCGGACAGGAAACCTTTAGCCCCTGACGCTCTTCAATTGTCGCAATAAAGTTACTCGCCTCGATCAGGCTCTGGTGTGTACCGGTATCCAGCCAGGCATAACCGCGTCCCATCATGGCAACTGACAGACGTCCCTGCTCCAGGTAAATACGGTTGATATCCGTAATTTCCAGCTCACCGCGCGCAGAAGGTTTCAGGTTTTTAGCCATTTCGACAACATCATTATCATAGAAATAGAGACCCGTAACGGCATAGTTGCTCTTAGGCTCCAGCGGCTTTTCTTCCAGGCTGATGGCCGTACCGTTTTTATCAAACTCCACAACGCCATAGCGTTCAGGGTCGTTAACGTGATAGGCAAATACCGTTGCACCATCATCTTTATTCAACGCAGCTTCAAGCTGTTTTGGCAGGTCATGACCATAGAAAATGTTATCGCCGAGGACCAGCGCGCAGCTATCGTCACCAATAAACTCTTCGCCAATAATAAAGGCCTGCGCCAGTCCGTCCGGGCTTGGCTGCACTTTATATTGAAGGTTTAACCCCCACTGGCTGCCGTCACCGAGCAGCTGTTCAAAACGTGGCGTGTCCTGCGGGGTACTGATGATGAGGATGTCTTTAATCCCCGCCAACATTAGCGTTGACAGCGGATAGTAAATCATCGGTTTGTCATAAATTGGCAGCAGTTGCTTGCTCACAGCCATAGTAACCGGATAGAGACGAGTGCCGGATCCACCAGCAAGAATAATGCCTTTACGCGTAGCCATTGTAATTTCTCTATAAATGCAAATTGCCCGGATCCGGGCAATTATTTAATGATTAGATTGATTCAGCGGAAAAAAGCTCGGCGAGCATTCGCTTAACGCCCACATCCCATGCCGGTAATACAAGGCCAAAGTTATGCTGGAATTTCTCTGTATTTAAACGCGAATTCTGCGGACGACGCGCAGGCGTAGGATACGCGGTGGTTGGAACGGCATTGAGTTTTTCAATTTCCAGTTCAATCCCCGACTTTCTGGCTTCATCGAATACTAACGCGGCATAGTCATACCAGGTGGTTGTGTCCGATGCTACCAGATGATAAAGACCAGCTACTTCCGGTTTAATCATCGCCACACGGATTGCATGGGCGGTACAGTCAGCCAGTAACTCAGCGCCTGTTGGCGCACCAACCTGATCGTTGATCACGGAAAGTTCTTTACGCGTTTTCGCCAGGCGAAGCATTGTTTTTGCAAAGTTATTGCCTTTGCCGGCATAAACCCAACTTGTACGGAAAATCAGGTGCTTAGCGCAATGTGCCTGAAGCGCTTTTTCGCCGTCGAGCTTGGTCTGACCATATACATTGAGCGGTGCGGTCGCATCCGTTTCACGCCATGGCGTTTCGCCATCGCCTGGAAAAACGTAATCAGTAGAATAGTGAATCACCCAGGCACCAATTTTCGCCGCTTCCTTTGCGATTGCCTCGACGCTGGTTGCGTTAAGCAGCTGCGCGAACGCCTGCTCGGATTCAGCTTTATCCACTGCAGTATGCGCCGCTGCGTTGACGATGACGTCAGGTCTGATGGTGCGGACAGTTTCAGCGATGCCTTCCGGATTGCTAAAATCTCCACAGTATTCTCTGGAATGCACATCAAGTGCAATCACGTTCCCTAACGGTGCGAGTGCGCGCTGGAGTTCCCAACCCACCTGCCCTGTCTTGCCGAACAGAAGAATGTTCATTATTGACGTTCTCCGTAATTCTGTTCGATCCAGGTCTTATAAGCACCGCTTTTAACGTTGTTAACCCAGTCCTGGTTGCTCAGATACCATTCAACGGTCTTACGGATACCGCTTTCGAAGGTCTCTTCAGGCTTCCATCCCAGCTCAACGCCAATTTTATGTGCATCAATCGCGTAGCGGCGGTCATGCCCGGGGCGGTCAGCGACGTAGGTGATCTGATCGCGATAGGAGCCTTCTTTCGGCACGATTTCATCCAGCAGGTCGCAAATGGTGTGCACTACGTCCAGATTTTGCTTTTCGTTATGCCCACCGATGTTGTAAGTCTCACCCGGTTTACCCTGGGTTACGACGGTGTACAGCGCACGCGCATGATCTTCAACATACAGCCAGTCGCGGATCTGGTCGCCTTTGCCGTAAATAGGCAGCGCTTTACCGTCCAGGGCATTCAAAATGACCAACGGGATCAGCTTCTCAGGGAAGTGATACGGGCCATAGTTATTGGAGCAGTTGGTCACAATCGTTGGGAAACCGTAGGTACGCAGCCATGCGCGAACCAGGTGATCGCTGGACGCTTTAGACGCAGAATACGGGCTGCTTGGCGCATAGGCTGTGGTTTCTGTAAACAGCGGCAGCTCATCAGAGGCAGAGTGTTCGTCAGGATGAGGTAAATCACCGTACACTTCATCCGTAGAGATGTGGTGGAAGCGAAACGCCGCTTTGGCCGCGTCATCCAGCGTCGACCAGTAAGCCCGTGCGGCTTCCAGAAGCACATAGGTACCGACAATATTGGTCTCAATAAATGCAGCGGGGCCGGTAATAGAACGGTCAACGTGACTTTCTGCCGCAAGATGCATCACCGCATCCGGTTTGTGCTCGGCGAAAATGCGATCCATTGCCGCTTTATCGCAAATATCCGCATGTTCAAAGACATAACGATCGCTATCATTAACGTCGGTCAGTGACTCCAGGTTACCGGCATACGTCAGTTTATCCACATTGACGACTGCATCCTGGGTATTATTAATAATATGTCGCACCACTGCTGAGCCGATAAAACCGGCACCGCCCGTAACAAGAATCTTCACGTTAGCTATTCCATCTATTGGGTATATCGAGATATTGATGCTCTGGAACCCGATTAATAATAACGGCTTCAGAAATTTTGCACGCTACCGCCCCTGGCTTAACAGCTACCAGTGCACTGAGCGAATGTTGAATAAAGGATTTTGAGGTCTGATTACAGACAAAAAACTGGCGTTAATTGTCGTCCTAAATGGACTCGGAAACAAGCACAAATCGTTACAAATCAGTCCACTTTTGAATCAGATAACTCCATGTTATCACTAGAATTAATAACGAAAAACGGCAGTTACCATGTTGGTTATGTTTTCACATACCAAATGATAACTGCCGTTTATTCAAACAGACAGAGACAAATCAGTCGTTTGCCAGCAACTTCTCAATACGACTTCTGAACTTCGCCCCTTCCTTCAGGTTACGCAGGCCGTAGTTCACAAACGCCTGCATATACCCCATTTTCTTACCGCAGTCGTAGCTGTCGCCGGTCATCAGCATGGCATCTACGGACTGTTTTTTCGCTAGTTCAGCGATCGCATCGGTCAGCTGGATACGGTCCCAGGCGCCTGGCTCCGTTTTTTCCAGCTCGGCCCAGATATCCGCGTTCAGAACATAGCGGCCAACGGCCATCAGGTCGGAGTCCAGCGTCTGAGGCTGATCCGGCTTTTCGATGAACTCAACAATGCGGCTCACCTGCCCTTCCGTCTCCAGCGCTTCTTTCGTCTGAATGACAGAGTACTCAGAGAGATCGCCATCCATGCGTTTCGCCAGCACCTGGCTGCGCCCCGTCTCGTTGAAACGCGCCACCATTGCCGCCAGGTTGTAACGCAGCGGGTCCGCAGATGCGGTATCAATGATGATATCCGGCAGAACGACGATGAACGGGTTATCACCCACGACCGGACGCGCACACAGAATCGAGTGGCCCAGACCCAGCGGCTGCGCCTGGCGCACGTTCATGATAGTTACGCCAGGCGGGCAGATAGATTGAACTTCTGCCAATAGCTGACGCTTAACACGCTGCTCAAGCAACGCTTCGAGTTCGTAAGAGGTGTCGAAGTGGTTTTCAACCGCATTCTTCGAGGAGTGCGTGACCAGAACGATTTCTTTGATCCCTGCAGCAACAATCTCGTCGACGATGTACTGAATCATCGGCTTGTCGACGATCGGCAGCATCTCTTTAGGAATTGCCTTGGTGGCTGGCAGCATATGCATGCCCAGACCCGCTACCGGAATGACTGCTTTCAAATTAATCATTATATCTTCCACCTTAAAATGGTTGACGAATTATAGCTTTTAAACCTGTTTTCGCCAGTACGTTTTGCTGTAATTCTGGATTCATGTTACGCCCAGGCACCACAAATTACAGTAGTTGTAATCTGAATAGATCACATTATCCAACCAGGAATCGTCGCAAAAATTACCCGCGGTGATTATCTACTCGGTAGCGCAAAATTCAGCCGTTCCGTATTCACAACATGCTGGTCAACCCGGTCAATATCCACCGAGCTTTGCCCCTTTTCATTGACGGCCTTAATGTTTGCCAGCGACAGCAGCGTTTCGTCTTTGGCCATAAACTTGCCCCGCACGTCCTTACGCAAATCAAATTTGATTTTCAGCGCCGGTCCCACGGCCGCTTCCTGCATCACGTTGATGTTACGCAAGAAAAGATGCTGAGGCTTGTTGTGCAGCTCAAGCGTCGCGCGCTGCATGTCAACGTTGGTGATGGCGACAAACGAGGTCGCGTTGCCGGATGAAATTTGTATTCCGCGCAGCTTATAGGCAAGTTGCCGATTATCCAGGCGAATATCGTTGAGCTTAAAATTCTGCGGTATCGACAGGTAGTTGCCTTTAATTACGCCGTAACCGATTAACATTCCAGCACTATTGACCATGTCGACATTATCAATAACGAAATTATCACAGCCGTAAATCGCTACCGTGGCGTTATCTATTCCCGCTTTTTTGCTGAAGTCGGGGGTAATGTTTTTAGCCTTAATATTGCGAATAACAAAGTGCTTACCGTTTTCGACATGGACTAACTGACGACAGTTGCTGCCCGTTATATTGGCCACCACGAAGTTCTTCACGGTCTGCTTTTCAGGGTAGTCATTGTCGTAGGTACTGCCCGCAAGCCCGATGCCAATCCCCCAGTTGATTTTGCCGTTGGTGCAGTTGATGTTGTCGATCACATGGTCAGAGATCAGAATGTTACGGTCGTTGATCGCCACGTTCCACTCAATCGCGTCACCCTGCAGGTGGCTAAATCGACTGTTGGTAATGCGCGCACCGTCCACCTGATTATGGAAACCCTGTCGCAAAATGGCGTAGTTGGCCTGGCTCACGTTGATATTGTCGATGAGGAGGTTGCGCATCACCCTCGGCTTTTTGCCGCCGATGTAGATCTGCGTGACGGGGCCAAAGCCGCTCATCGCCAGACCTTTGATGACGCAATCGGAGCCGCGGACATCCAGCGTGATATTGTGCGTGCGCCCTTCTCCCTCACCGATGACTTTACTGCTTTCCTGAAGCACAAAGCGCCCGCGCCCGTTGCCTTTGAGCCCACCCCGTATCAGGAGCGTTTTACCGTCGGGGATAAAAATCCCGGTATTGATGTTATCGCAGACGAGATCGGCGGGTACCACAACGGTGTCGGCTTCGGAGAACGCCTGCTTAAAGGCGGCGATCCAGTCGCTGTTGTTGTACTGTTCCACAGAGACCGTCCTCCCGGTGGCTGCCCGCGCGGCGCGCGGCGACAGCAGCGGCATTGCCGCCAGGACGGATAAGGAAGAGACAAAATGGCGTCGGGTAATCTTTTTCAGCATACAACCTCGGCGTTACAGCGTTTGCAGCAGGCTCGCTAGCTGGCGATTAATCACCTGCTGATTAAATTCTGTTTCGACTTTTTGTCGGGCATTTTGCAGCACCGGTACCAGCTCCTGCTGGTCGATGTCGCTGAAGGCCGCTAAGCGATCGGCCAGGGCGAAAGCATTATTTTCAGGCACCAGCCAGCCGGAATACTCCGATCTGATCAGTTCCGGGATCCCGCTGTGCAGCGTCGACACAACAGGAATGCCCACGGCCATGGCCTCCATCAGCGCGACCGGAATACCTTCCATATCACCGTCCGCACCGGTCACGGAGGGCAGCAGGAAAACGTCCGCCTCGTCGAGCATCGCCTTCACCTCATGGCTTGGCTTGAAGCCCGGCATCTCCACGCAGCCTTCCAGCTGGTACTGTTCGATCAGCGTGCGCAGTCGGCGCTCCCAGGGGCCGATACCTAAAATGCGATAGTGGAAATCCACCCCACGCGCTTTTAGCTGACGACAGGCTTCAATCGCGACGTGCAGCCCTTTCTTCTCGGTTAAACGCGCGACCGAGATAATCTGTAGCGGTTTCCCCGGCACCTTCACCGGGCGCTGGGTGAAGCGCTCCATATCGACACCCATCCGCGAAACGGTAATTTTTTCGCTCGGGCAGCCCATCTTTTTCAGCCGACCGGCCCACAGTTCGCTGATGGGCAGCATCATGTCACCGCGGCGGAAAAGCTGCTGATACTCCGGGGTATAGTGGTTCAGCACTTCCCTGCTGGAGATATCGATACCGTGGAAAATGGTCGCGATTTTGCCGTCAATGACCCCCAGCTCGCGGAGCTTCGCGGCGGTCACGCCCGCCGGGCCGAAGTGGGCGATAAAGACATCCGCACGATACGGCTGCGCCGTTTGCCCGCAAATGGCGGAGAGGATCAGATTGCGGGATTCCGCACCATAGCGTGACACGTTCAGCGCCCGCCACGTCGAGGGACGATGCAGCCCGCGCAGCGTCTGGCTGGCGCGGTAGCGCAGTTTGTTCAGCCGCCCGCCCGGCTCATCCTGCAGCCAGCGGGTTTTGGCTTCCAGCCCATACTGGGTGTACGCCGCATGGGTGTTTTGCGTATCGCCCTTTTGCAGGGCGATAATCTCCACGTCATATCCCATATCGATAAACGCGGTGATTTGGTTCAGTACAAAGGTCTCAGACGACAGCGGAAATTTCAGTAAGAAGAAACCAACCTTCATTTCCCCTCCCCGACGCGGTCGAGCACCGATTTCACCATGCCGATCCCTTTTTCGCGCTCGGCTTTCACCGCCACGGCCAGGCGTTCGTTAATCGCAGGCAGCTGTCCCAGCGTGTCGCCGACCATGGCACCCAGCGAACCGTCGAGAAGATGACGAATATCGACCGCCATTTCCGGCATGCCAAGCTGCTGCATAATGCCCGCTGATTTGTGCTCGTAGTTGATGGCAATCGCTGGCGTGCCAAAGTTCATGGAGATAATGGCCGAGTGCAGGCGCGTGCCGACGGTGAGGTCACAGGCGGAAAGCAATTTGCCCATCTCCAGGTCGTTCAACTCGTCCATCACCACGTGGTAGCGCGACGGGTCGTTCACCAGGTGACTCAGGTTAAGCGCCACCATGCGGTCATCTTTGTTGTAGCTGTCGATACCGGTACAGGTGGAGAGCGCCAGCACCTGGTAGCCGCTGTCCAGCACGCGGTTCACCACGTCGGCGAAGGCTTTCTCATACGCCGCCTGCGTGGTGCCAAGACGTTTATCAAATGGCGCGAGCTCGCGCAGGGTGATGGCGACGGTTTTCTGTTTCGCCGCCACGTCGAGCCAGTGCTGTACCGCGTAGCTCGGCTGGAAATTATCGACCTGGTGATCCACCAGCCAGGCGGTGTCCACGCCGTGCTCAACTTTTGACGTGTCGATCTCGCTACGCTTCATCAGGTCCAGACTCACGGACTCGCGCAGGATCAGCGCGTCGCAATGACCAAACACGTAGTTCGCCAACTGGTTAAACTGCGGATCCTGGAAGGGCCCGACGCTGTGGCCGATCATAAACAGCGGCTTTTTCGCCATAAAGGTGCAGAGCGCATGCTCAAACTGCGGCACACCGTAAAGATCGACGAAGAACGAACCGCCGACCTGAATAATGGCGTCATAGCCGGAGAGCAGACGGACAAAATCCGTAAAGCCCTGGGCAATGGCGATATTGCGCAGCTTGCCGGTGTCGGTCACGCGGGAAAGCAGCACCTGATGCTGGTAGCGACGGCGCAGGACTTTCTTCACACGCCCCATCACGCCCGCGGCGTTGTTGTGCTGTTTCATCTGGCTGTAGAGCGGGTCGCCCATTACCGGGCGGTTCAGTAACCAGGATGAGCTGACCGGATAACGGCTCATCACATCCACTTCTGTCTCAGGCTCAAGGGTGTTAATTGCATCCAATAAACCGCGCAGGATGGCGCTGTCGCCACGGTTGCCGCAGGTATGGTTGCCAAGAATAAGTAATTTCATAATGGCCTCTTAAAATTAGCCTGCGCGAAGCAGCGTTTTCATTTTTTCGTTACGGCAAAACTGGCGCTTCATCTCAACCACCAGCGCGTTGCGCGACAGCACAATCATCACGCCGAACGCCAGCGCGCCCGCGGCGACCTGTACCGCCAGCAGCGCCGCCAGCGGCAGATGGCCGCTGAGCACCACGCCCAGGCCATAGCTGACCGCAAGCGTGGGTAAGGAGAGATAAAACGGCAGCCACAGGCTCAGGATGTACTGACGGTAGCTGGAGCCCAGCACCGGCTTGATCATCACGAAGTAGCTCAGTACGGTGTTGATAATTTGCACCAGCAGGAACCCGAGCGTGACGCCGATAGCGCCCGCCATGTGTCCACCCACGATAATTGCCGGAATAAACAGGAAGGTTTTGAACACGTTGAACTTAAAGCTGATGTCCACACGCGCTTTTGCCATCAACAGGGAACCAATCGGATTTCCCACGGAGCGCAGCAGCCCTACCACGCACAGCAGCTGCAGGATCGGGATGATGCCGTTCCACTTCTCACCAAACACCAGCGGCACGAAGTTGCTGGAGACCACCATCAGCCCCAGCAGCACCGGGAAGTTAATGATCCCCACTACGGAAAGCAGCTTGTAGAAGTTAACGCGCAGCTTTTCGGTGTCGTCCTGAATCTTGGCAAACGCCGGGAACAGCACGCGGGTGATAATCGGGTTCAGCTTCATCGGCGGTACGACCGCGACGTTGTAGGCCAGGTTGTAGCCCCCCGCCACGCTCGCGCCCAGAATGCGCGCCAGCACCAGCGTCGAGAGGTTGGTATTGACGTAGTTGATAATGCTGTCCGCCGTCAGCCACGCGCCAAAGCGCAGGTTGGACGAGACGGAAGCGAGAGAGAAATGCAGTCCCGGACGGTAGATCTTGCGGCCAAAGTAACCGAACAGCAGCGTGCGCACGGCAGAGTTAACCAGGTAACCGAGGATGGCGGTCATCGCCAGCGGCCAGAAATGGGCGCTCACCACGGTGAAGGTAAAGCCCGCCAGCACGGCGCTGGTCTCGATCATGCCGATCTTGTTGAACTCCAGCTCTTTTTGCATCAGCGCGCGGAACTGCTGCCCGTGTGGGATCACCACAAAAGCAAACGACAGCGTGCGCATCAGCGGAGCCAGATCCGGGTTGTGCAGCACGCGGGCGATGGTGTCGCTCAGCAGGAACACCAGCACGAACACGAAGATCCCCAGCCCGACGTTCAGCCAGTAGAGCGTGGTCAGCTCCAGATGGCTGATCTCTTTGCGCTGGATAATCGAGTTGGCGATACCGAAGTCAGACAGCGTATCGGCCAGCGCGATAATCACCAGCGAGACGGTCAACAGACCGAACTGGTGGTTATCGATAATGCGCGCCAGCACCGTCATCTGCACCAGCCCAAGGCCGATGATGACGATGGTGGCCATGGCCGACCACTTAGCGCCGCTGATGGTTTTTTCACGTAAGCTCATCTTAGTACGCCGCTTTGTTCACGAAACCTTTGAAGATGGTCAGAAAAACAATCTTGATATCGAACCAGAGGCTCCACTCACGGATGTACTCCAGATCGAACTCAATGCGTTTTTCCATTTTTTCCAGCGTGTCGGTCTCGCCGCGCCAGCCGTTGATCTGCGCCCAGCCGGTGATGCCTGGCTTCACCTTATGGCGCAGCATGTAGCCTTCAATCAGTGAACGGTACTGCTCGTTATGGGCTACCGCGTGAGGCCGCGGGCCAACAATCGACATGCCGCCGGTGAAGACGTTAATGAACTGCGGCAGCTCGTCCAGCGAGGTCCGGCGCAGGAAGTTCCCCACGCGGGTCACGCGCGGATCGTTCTGCGTTGCCTGGGTCACTACCTTGTCGTTTTCCATCACCTTCATGGAGCGGAATTTCCACACCATGATCGGCTTGCCGTCCATGCCGTAGCGGGTCTGGCGGAAGATAATCGGCCCGGGTGAACTGATTTTCACCGCCAGCGCAATGCAGCACAGCACAGGCGAAATCAGCAGCAGGATCAGCGAAGAGAGAACAATATCTTCCACGCGCTTGAGCACGCGGTTAATGCCGGACAGCGGCGTATCGTACAGCGGTACCACCGGCACGCCGTTCACTTCTTCAATGCGGGAATGGAGGATGTTGAAGGTAAAGACATCCGGGATCAGGATCACCGAACAGGTGGTATCCGCCAGCTCGCGCATCAGTTTCTTAATGCGGGATTCGTCTTTCATCTGCATGGCGATATAGACGTTGTGGATCTTCCCTGCTTTCGCGTCGTCGATAAGCTGCTCGTAGTTGCCAGCCCACTCAGACGGGACGCCGCCCGGCTTGGCGTCGTGGTAGATCCCCACCACTTCAAAACCTAACCACGGCTCTTTGCGGAAGCTGTCGAGCAGCACCTGGCCGACGGGCAAATCCCCTGCTACGGCCACATAGCGTCTGTTGTAACCCCGATTGC
>Ga0308162_1001379_pt1 | contig 19660 bp, 16 predicted proteins | sample PhySR2_FD_201370 | JGI IMG/M metagenome (GOLD analysis project Ga0308162, IMG submission 201370) | Phyllosphere microbial communities from UC Gill Tract Community Farm, Albany, California, United States - DLSLS.R2 | ecosystem: Host-associated > Plants > Phyllosphere > Unclassified | place: USA... | reverse complement strand
AACAGGCCGAACAGCGCGCAACGGGAAAGCGTTTCCTTTTGGTGCCCGGCAGCAAAGCTGACAATCTGCGCGGGTTTTCCGGCCGACAACTCGCGTGGGATCGGCTGGAAGACCTGCGCAAGCTGGCCGAGCTGCGAGGTGGTGTCGGTGAAGGCAGCCGGATGCAGCACTTGTTTTGGCGATTGAATTTCCTGCTGCTGTCCGGGGCGACCAACAGCAAGCAGATGTACCACGAAGCGGCCGCGCTGGCCCGCGAACTTGATCCGCAGTGGAATAGCCGATCGAAAGAGCTTATGACCCTGTTCAGCAAGGCCAAAGCCTACGAGGCCGGGGAGAAAGTCAGCTTTGGCGGTAAGGACTACGCCCCGCTGTACACGCCGAAGAACGACACCCTTATCAATCTGTTCGGGATCACTGCCGACGAACAACGCCAGCTCAAGACCATTGTCAGTCGGGTCGAGGCTGCAGAGCGCGATAGGAGGCGCCACGAGCTTAGTAGGCGAGCTGCCGGTTCAGTAGACCGACAAGCCTATCTTGATACCGCTAAAGCCAAGCAAACACAGGCACAGGCTCTAAGGCGCAAGGGGTTGAGCGTACGGGCTATTGCTAAGCTAATGGGTGTATCAGTTATGGCAGTGTCCAGGTACATAAACACGTCGGAGATTCAGTGTACCAAGTCCGTCCGTATTACTAATGGCGAAGCCCCCGCGCTTTGACGGTGGCCCATCTAAGCTGATGGTCCAGTGTTCAAAGTCCGTGCGTATTACTAATGGCAGAGCCTTCCGCGCGTTGGATCAAGGCTGTCTGGGGTCGTCGTTCTGATGGAGTGCTAGTAGGGTGCTGGTCCGAAGTAATAGGCGGCCTGGATTTCGAACTCAGGGGGAGATTACGCTTACGTGCGGGGGGCTGAAGGGGTGAGCTGAGACAAGTCCGTGCGTACTACTTGGATTTGGTGGCCCCAGGAAACAAACCCCCGCACTCTGGCGGGGGTTTGTAGGGTCAGCGGTTGACGGAGGAGTCGAGCCTTTGGGCTTCCTGCGCCGCCCGGATCGCCGTCAGAATTTGCTGGGCTTGAGCAGCATTGCTCTTGCTACCCAATAGAGGGAGGCGATTCAGATGTTGCACTCCAGAAAACATGTGAAAGGAAGCCGAAAGGGCCAGCGGGCTAACTCGAAGCTGCAACGCGGTGCATTGTCGATCCAGTCTATCGAGCAATGGCCCGTAGCCTTTGCTTCGCAGCCAACGGCCGAACGCCCACATGCCGATGGCTAAGATGGAGGCGAGCACTACGAATCCAGCGAACATTAGAATGCTATTCATGATTATTTCTCCGGTTGGTCGTTGCTTGAGGTTATTCTCGAAACGTCGAGGCGGCCGGAACTCGAACTGGTGTTCGTATCTGGTCGAATGACGTTGGATTCCATGCCTGCGGCTTCTCCAGCTGGCTCTGCGGGCGTGGGCGAACTGGAGTCACTGGGGGCTGGCAATGGAAGACCAGTGCCAAGCGACGCTGAGTGGGCATTCTCCATGCCCGGCACTGTCAGCGAGGCGATTACGCCAAGCGCTTTTGCACCACCATTGGCCGCTTGGTACATTGCGTTGCCGGAACTAACAGTTCCCCCTTTCGGTGTTGCTTTCTGATCATTGTCACCGCCGCTCTGTGCGGCCTTCCCGGTCTGCTTAGCGGTCTGCTGGACGCTGTTGCTGGACGTAGCCGATGGGGTAGCTGCACCGCCGCCAGTCTTCGCACCTGGGGAGCTTGCCACCTTGGCCGCTGCGCCGCCGCCAGTGCTGGCCCCTACGCCGGGGGACGTAGCGCCACCTACTGGCGAGGTAGCACCAGCGGAGCTTGCACCGGCAATACTGGAGTTGATCGCCCCTGCCAGGCCGCCGCCGCTTATGCCTCCGGCACTCGCTGCACCGGCAGCAGCAGGAGCTGCCGCCCCGGCTGTGGCGATGGTTGCAATTGCCGCCGCTGCACCGGCAGCACCGGCGGCCGCCATACCACCGATGGCTGATCCGCCACCCATCGACGTGCCGCTAATCATGCTGCCGATCAGGTCGGGTATAGTCTTTGTCAGATAGCAGCACACCAAGGCCAGACCCACCATCGTCATCAACGACGCTTCGTCATCGGTGTAGGCGGCCAACCACTGCTTGGCCGACTGAACGATCAAGCCGACGAGTAGCGTTAAGACGAACAGCTTGGCGCCGATTGCGACGGTGAAACGCATTGGGGCAATTGCAAAATCACGCGTCCATTGAGAGCCGCCAAAGCCAAAGAACAGCACCGAAGCATTGATGATGACGTAAGACTCTACGAGAGTTACGAACATGAATGCAGCGATGAAGGCGAAACACGCCAATACAAGGATTGCGCATACTGCGATCAAAAGTCCTTTGGCCGGAGAAAACACTGATATGCCCTTCACCATTGTGCGGCCAAAATCTAGCGCAACCGCCAGCATATCGCCGGGTTCTAACGCGCGCCCGAGGCCGCTAGCGGATGCCGCTGCATCGCGGAAACTATCGACAATGGCAGATGACCACTCCACCGAGTACTTCATAACAGCTAGGAAGAAACCGACCACCAGGACGAAGCGCAGCAGCTCGCCGACAATCTCACCGAAGTCGGCTTGCTTGATGACCAGAGGTATGAACGTCCAGATAAACTGAATCGAGGCCAACAGCCAGAATAATCTGATCGCATAGTCATACAGCTTTCCGGACCACCGATGCGACTGCTACAAAACGAGGTCGAGTAGGCCCTGCACCGATGTATCGGCATGGGAAAGGTCGGTCGCGGCCATAGCTTCTCCGCTCACGAACGCACTCGCCAAGGCGAGGAGCAACAGTAGGCGACGATCCATATCTAGTACCCCTTGACTCCGCCGCGAGTGTTCGGGCGCGCTTCAAACGAGGCATCAGCGCCACGCTGTTGCCGTTGCTGCTCAGTCACTGAGGTACATTCGCTGTTGCTTTGAACCGCCACGGTGACCATAGAACCGATTAGTGCAGAGCCGGAGCAGATCAACGCGATGAGCCATTTCGAAATAGTCATTCTCAGTACCCCTTCACGCCACCGCGAGTGTTTTCACGTGCTTCAAACTGCTGTTCCGTTGCCTCGCCCGCAGCCTTTCGATCAACCTGCTGAGCCATGTAATTGCCCTGCATGTTGATTTGTGTGGCCAGCAGATCGCGCAGCTTCTGCAACTGCTGGACATTTTGTGAGGCTATTTCGTTGCCTGCCTGAATCGCCTGCATCCGGCCCACGGCTGACTGTGAACGTGAAACCATGCGCGCGAGCTGAGCGTCTTCAGACTCGAAAGCTCCTGTATTTAAATCCGCTGCTTTCATTGCCGTTTTCACGTTGTCACGACCCTGCACGGACCACTGTTCATAGCGATCACGGTTCGGAGCTTTTACCGAGTTCGCAGCTTGATTCAGGTAAGACTCGAAGCCTGGGAAGGCCGTGTTGAATTTCGAATCCATGTCCTGGATTTGTCGGCCTAGGGCTTGCGAGCGGTTGTAGATGTTGGCCACATTTTTCAGATCGGCCGCGATGCTGCCAAACATCGAATTAGGCAAGCTCGTGCCTTGCGAAACCATGTTTTGATACTGCTGAATCTGCGTTTGCAGTTGCTCGGCGGTATTCAATGCCGTATTGACCTGCTCGACGTACTCGAACATCTGCTGATAGAACGTCGAGCAATTCGAGCAATAAATTGCATAAGCACGGGCAGGGAAGATGCATACCATCCCTACAAAAACGATTCCGAGAATCTTGGCGCTGTTGGCCATTTGGCGAATAAGCTTCCCGAACGGATAAGCGGTCGTTCTGTGCGAAGTATCAGCTGACAGCGTTCTGTCTTTGATGGGCTGTGAGATTATTTGGTGCATATGCCGACCTCAATCAGTCACTATTATTCGTGCTTGATCGTGCCCCGATATGCCGGTTGCATCGATGGAATGATTGGCTAATTAGGTTGACATGGAAGACGCCGATTGGCGGCGAATGCCGATAGGTTTCCTAAAAACTCTCAAAGAGCTGACGGAATGTGATTTTCAATCAGTCGGCGTCGCATGCAGGGGGAGGGGCAAATCTTTGCGTCGTCAATGGCCGTGTACGCTTGAGAGAGTCGAGGTCGCTGAAACTCTCGCACATCCGCCAAAGTTAGATCAGGTCGTCACGATTGTTGCCACTGCTAGGATCATGCCTGAACCCAGGTTGACGCTTTGACATGGTGCTTGGCTGCATCGTCGCGTCAGACTGCGTTTGTTCTACCAGTGGCGTCGTAGAACGTAGTGTCTCGTCTGCAACCTTTGGGCGCTGGTCTCCGCGCTTGGTCGGCGTGCGGATGTATTTTCCGACATATCGGGCGAACTGGCTGTAGCTCAGACCAGTGTTATCCCCACCGTGGTTCTCGTACACGACCGTGACCGGCCACCCTGCTTGGATCAGGCTACGGAATTCCTCAAGACGCGCTAAAAATGCGACCCGGCCTGCACCTGTAGGCCCTTTTTTTGGTGTTTTTGTCATCGCAGAGTCCGCCTAAGCATGGTTGCGCAAGTATGCGCATAAAATTGCATATTTCCATGCGTAATCTAGCGTAGGCATGCGTAAGCATGCTTATGGTCGCTCCTTCTGAGCTGTTCGCATAGATACGCATCTGTTTGCGCCTAGCTGGACGGCAAGATGTGTGTTGTACGGGTACGGGCAAGCCCGCACCCTACCAACACCACCACTTATTCGCCTTCGGCTCAACGTATCTTGCTCTGCGAGGCCCACAGCCGCTGCCGCGTCTAAGAGCAAAAACAAAGCAACAACAGGAACGCCCATGACAGGCGGCACCAAAGAAAAAACAACCGCTCGCCCACGCGGCAATCCAATCGAGTTGTGGGTCACGGATGAGGGAAAAACGGTCATCACAGACAAAGCCAACAATGCAGGCATGTCTAGGCCGGGCTACCTTCGCGCCCTTGGTTTGAATATGCCAATTCGCTCGGTTGTTGACCTGAGAGCCGTGGGCGATTTGGCCAAGGTCAATTGAACCTCGGTCGAGTCGCTGGATTATTGAAATTGTGGTTATCTGAGAAGCGTGACGAAGGAGGGCGGGCTATAGATGTTGAAATGCTGATGCTTAAGTTTCGCGAGCTCCAAACGCAGACCCGGCGTATTATGAGTGAGGTGGTTTATGAGCAAGATGAATAGTTCGGAATAAAATGCGTTAGTTAGCTCCTACTCGTTTAGATCTGGGCTGCTCCAAGCAGCCCTGAATGCAGCCATTGTAATTAGGTTTTACCCTCGCTAGTCAATCGTAGGTATTCAGAGTCAGCGATACCTATTCTCATCCAGTTACGGACGAGGCCTGCCATCTCGCTTGCTGCTCGGGTGTACCTGATTTCTCCGAGCCAGTGAAATTCTTTCTGCTCAGAATCTCGAAATTTGAACTTCGATTCCCCTTCTGTGATAGCCAATACGCGTTGGACAGATTCATCAGGGGTAAAAAAGAAGGTCCTAATAACAGGTTTTTTTGAGTCTAAACGCAGTAGGGTTTCAGTACCTTGTTCTTTTAGAACAATCCCATATTTTTTATTTTCAATTTGCGCGCGTAGAAAAACGAAAGGTGTTTCTGTATCGAGTCGTAACGTATCACAAGCCGGAGTTAGGCATATTAGATATTCAAATAATTCCGGTATTTCTCCTCCATTGTCATCACTCCGAGCCGGTGTTATTACATATTTCACAAGCGTGCCGGTAGTTAGCGACGGACGCCAGTTTTCAGTGCTATGTAACTTTGAGCGGCCGTAGGCTTCCCGCTTCAATGAAACCAGTCTTGCAAATTCGTGTTGTGAGCTTTTTGAAGCCTCTACTGAACCTGCCAGTGCGGAAGATATTAAGTGTCGACGATCTTTTGATATTTTTATTTCGTCTTCGTCGCCAAAAAAACATTTCTCGTCTTTTATGCCATTTCTAAGAATTTCATCAAGTAATGTATGGTCTATTTTTATTTTTCCAGCATCCTGCACAAGAATGTTTTCTTCGTTGGCGGCTATCCACTTTGAGATCGGTTGAGAATCTAAATATCTATCTGCCACCGATTCAATTCCCAAGGCAGCATCACATTCCGCTACGAATAGTTCTCGCAACATCTCTGATACGTCGCCTGGGGGATTCGTAATGAGATAGTTGGATATATATGCCGGGTCTAGCCAATTTCCGAATCTTGTAAGCATGTGATGCGCGCTTTTTTGGATAGCTCCTACAGCGGCCATAGAAAATGCTGGGATTAGACCATTTGCAAAACGAGAAAAGAGATTTATGAGTTCTGAGGGGAGTGCGGCAGCTGGTGTGGTTGCTTTGTTCTTCATTACAACTATAGTGCTGGCACCCACTGCACAGAAATCATGCCCTTCAAGATCGCTGAGGGTAATACCCCCTCTGCCCATATAGTTCTTTGCATCTTCGAATATTGCTGATTTTAACGGCTCACCTGTATATATACATATTAGTCGGAGCCGGCCGTTTTCAAGTGCGTCGCATTCGGCGATTTTTTGTAAAATCTGGAGCGTTAGGGATTCATCCTGTCTTTTTAAGTACCAGTCGATGATTACTAGGTCTGAAACCTTCGCCGCAGCAACTGCTCGATGGATTTTTTCTTCATTTTGCGCATCATTGTCATCAGGTAAAACGAATGCGCACGCTATTCCTTTTGAGGCGAAGTCATCGGATATCGCGCGAACATCTAAATCGTGTCGGTGCTCTTCTACTGTATTTTCAGGCGCGGCAAGGGGGGGAACCACTTCTCCAAATCCATCATCTACGGCAGCTGAAGTGGCCATTGGCTCTACACTGTTGTCGCGCACCCACGGCTCATTGTCGATGACTACTGCAGTTTTCAGGAACTCTTTCACCGCAGCTTGAATATGCTCGCCCCAGATCTCAGTAGGGCTCAGGGGGGGCACGTCAGTTACCACCGCCAAATTTTCCATGTCATTCATCGTTTGAGTCCTTCGGATAAATCTTAAATTGGGGATGCTTATTGATGCCCGATCGGCTCAGCGCAATGTCAAATCCTTCGCGGCGTAAGGTCTCTCGGGTTATTGCAAGCCCCATCCCCCTGCCTCCGGGCTTTTGGGTCTCTCCAAATTCGAAGATGCTTCGTTGCATTCTATCTTCAATGCCAGGGCCGTTATTGGATATTAAAAATCCTTCTTCATCTGCATCTAGGGTAATTGTTTTATTTCCCTGTGCGCGACTTTCTAACCAGTAAATGGCATTGTCAATAATATTTATGAATGCTCCAATTACTGCTGAAGACTTACAGCGAACCTTGAATCCGCGAAATGGAAGAGTTGCATCAATTGTTATCTCTGCGGAGGAAATCTTTTCTTCAAACACGTTACGAATCACGTTCAAGATCTCACTGCCTGATATCTCAATTGTGGTTCGGTGCATTCTGCGGCCTAGGGGGTCTAAAACTTTCAGATATCCATCTAGATGCTCGATGTGTCCGCGGAGTTTTTTATAGATTTTCTCCAGAGGTGGATTTTTGTCAGCCCAAGGCTTCAGCTCTGACATCGCACTACGAATTCCTCGCGCAGCGCCCTCGAATTCATGCTGAAGAATACCTACTGACATTCCCATTTGTGCAAAATCTGCGTAAAACTCAACTTGCTCTTCTAGTAGCTGATTTTTTGACTCAAGTGCTCCAAGTTGGTCATCCAATGTCTCGCGCACTTTCACGCTATCTGACAGCTCTAACATCTGTCGTTTTAGTGATTCAAGTAGTCCAGCCTCACGAGATCGTAGGACAAACATTTTCTGCTCAATCTCGTGCCTTAAAGCGTCCAGCTGTTCAGGTTTTTCTGCAGACTTTTTCGCGAATTCGCTGACGAGTTCTTCCATATTGGCTCGCAGCTCAGAAAACTCTTCCTTAAGAACATTCTGAACAGTGCTTTGCATATTTTCGCCGGCACTCGCAGCCTCTCGGCGTAATGTAACTAGGTCTCGAACAGTCGCTTCTTTCTCTTTTTCAATATCTTGAAGAGCGATCGCCCTGCGCTCAGATGCTGTGATTCTACCTTTATTAGTTGCTGAGATCATTTCATCAATTTCTATCCTAAGCGGGTCTAGGATTTCATTGGCTAATTCTTTAGTGATCTCTTCGTATGCAGCCCAATCCCTATTCAGCTTCTTTGTAAGCTGCAATCCTCGTGGAAGAGAAAGTTGGGTTTGTCGGGTCAGCTTAATTATTTGCAGTTTGGCTTCTGCTTCAACTAACCTTGAGTTGTGCGCAAACTCTTCAATATTTGTAATTGCCGATAAGCTCGCGAGCTTTTCCGATAAATCTTCTCGAATCCGCTTCGACTCTTTTTCAAAATTTCCAGAATTATATGAATCAAAAAAAGATTCCAGTTTGTTTTGGAATTCTGTTCTGCGGACATCTGCCTTTGCCTTCTGCTTTTTTAATAGTTCAGCTTGAGCTGCAAAAAGCTCCTTTCCTTCGTTATAATCTTCGCCCTGTGGTGATGTATGTCTAAAAAATTCATAAGCAAGCTGTTTGAAAAAGTTGACCAGTATTGAGCGGAAGTCACGATATGCTAGATTTTCCCTAAAACCCTCTCGGCCAGCTTTTTCAGTAAGCGCGTCATTTACAGAATGTTTTATTTCAACGTAACCGAAGCCGCGACGGTATGAAAAGAACCAGTCTCTAGCCGAATAGGTTCGACGCTTTTCGATGTCTAGCCAGTCTACGTCGGAGTTTCCGTATGGTAGAACTCGTATTCCGTCTCTATATATATATAGCCCGCCGACGCGATCAGTTTTTGACGTCATTTCTTGCCAGTCTTCTGGTGGTAGGCGAGACTCGACACTGCGTCCTTGAATATATCCATATCTGAATGAAAATGGCCCGCATTTTGGCGCTCGGCCTTTTCCATCTATCCAGTTGCAGATATAAGGGCGAGGTTTTCCATAAATTGAAACAGTGCCTACAAACTGACCTTGCTCATTGAAAGAGCCTTCAAAATATTGGTCCGTTCGCTTGAAGTCTTCACTATTAAAAAAGCTTTTAGGACCAATGCGTTCGTATACGCCGTCAACCGCATGGTCACGAAACTCAGTTTTAATCACTGGATCGACCACAGACATTGCATTGGAAAAACCTAGTAGATTTCTCTCGAGTTTAGAGGACTCTCGATCACTGCCGCCATCGATGTCATCATCTATCTCTGGTACTGCGGGAAGTACAATAAAAGTAGTGCCGTAGCCGTTTTTAGCGAGGGTGAGCGGATCTTCCCTTTCGCTACCGTCTATATTTTTGTTCAGAGTCTTATCTAATAAATCAGGACTTATAGTCCTAACTTGATCCAGTGTTTCGTTTAGTTGTTTGAAAGCTCTATTCGATATTTTAGGCTTCAGCCTCTCTAAGTTTTTCGCAACCTTATCCGCTAGACGACCCATGTCCTCCCTAGTTGGTAGAGTTCCATTTGGGTACTCCTCCAAAGGGACGTCAATCGCGCTAATATCTATGCCGGGTTGTTCAAAAAGACCCCAATGAACAAGTGCAACCACCAAGTTGTTAAGACCATCTGCGCGGCTTGCCCTTGTCATGAGAATAGTAATTGGGCCTATGACCGCAATGGCAAGGCGTCCAATACCTTTCTCGCCCATAATTGCGCGTTTAGGTAGGTTTTTTGGACCACGCCACTCCTCCTCGGTAGGTTCATCGCCTTCAACGTTCGCATTCACTCGAGATTCGGTACCGAGGGTCAGCCAGCGATTTTCCACATCCTGACGAGTCATTCCGTACCCATCGTCGCGGAGAACCAGGACGCGGTTGCGCCTGAAATAGTCGACCTCGACTCTCTCCGCGTAAGCGTCGTGCGCGTTCTTGAAAAGTTCGTGAATCGCGTTAGGAATGCCTGCGATTTGCTGTCGACCGAGCATGTCGACGGCTCTAGCTCTAACCCTGAGCTGTGTCATAAAAGGCCCCTAGATCTTGAGGATTTTAGATGCGTGACTCAGCCATCTTGGCTGAGGTGTCTGTAGGTAGCTCTTGGCATAAAGCAGTTGCGACCACCCACTCTGCACCGAGGATATTTTTAATGAGCTGGTGCTTTTCAGGGCAGTCATCAGTTCCCTCCCGTTGCGATGCGAGATCGTACCGTGATCCTGCGAGCTCCGCCAAAACATCAACTCATAAAACGAGTAGATTGAAGTCGGCGTGGGTGGACGAGACGTTTGTACCTTAGGAGAGGAGGGCAGCCTTCAAGCTACATGCGATGGTGTACATCATCTTGGGGGGAACAGCGTTGCCTATCTGCATAGCTACCTGACTAGCATTGCCAAAAAAGACATATTCGTCTGGGAAGGACTGCAGTCTCGCTGCTTCTCGAAGGGTTATAGCCCGATTTTGCACTGGATGAGCAAACCTGCCCCGGGTAATGTCCGTGCAGCCAGTCGTGAGAGTGGGCGCGACATCAGACCAACTCATCCGGCCGTAGGTGTCAGAAAACGCACTTTTTTTGGCATTTTTGTGGCAGGCAAGCTGGAGATGCAAGGGGAGCGATTCACGGCCGCCGCCATCAATCGGGATGTGCCTGAGACGTTCAATATTCAATGGTGAATGCTTGCGCGCATAATGCAGCGGGTCCGCCTCTGCCGCTGTTCGGCCAATAGGTGGCTCAGGAAGGTCTCTAATTACATGGCCAACAGTCATCCTACTCGTTCGAGCTATGGTGATCGCCTTTTGGAGAGACGCTCCCTTGGCCGCTACAAGTATCATTCGGGATCGCCGTTGGGGGACCCCAAGTTCTGCAGCGTCTACTCGCATTGGGTCAGCTACGTCATATCCAGCTTCATCACGAAGCCACGAGGTAAACTCATCAAAAATGTCGGTCGAGGCTAGACCAGGTACATTTTCCAGAAATACCAGTGACGGATTAAACCGGATGATGAATTTTTTGGATTCCGCGACAAGATCGTTTCGACTATCGGCATCACTCTTGTGACGGTTTTGACTGCTGAACGGCTGACATGGTGCACACACCACCAGCAGATCCAGCTTGTCTGGTATTAGGTCGGCAAACTGATCAGGATCCACTTGTCGAATGTCTTGCTCAAGCAAACGAACTGAAGAGTGGTTCGCCCGATACGTGCGGCACGCCCCGGCCTCGTAATCGACAGCACCGACTACTTCAAATCCCGCCTGCCTCAACCCCAAAGAAACGGCGCCAGATCCGCAAAACAGATCCAGAGCAATTGGCTTTTGGGGAGACTGAACCATGAGATTTCCCTGAGAGGTTAAGGGGGGCCTACACCTAGGTTAGGGACAGGTAACGAGGGCGGTATCTTGCGGGGATGTTATTCGTAACTGGCTGTAGAGTCTAGGTTTTTTTAGGTTGGACACATTTGCCGGTATTCGTAGATCGGTCAAAAACTCGATGGCCACAAAGCTTTCGAAATCGCCGCTGTCGCTAGCAGCTTTGTTCAGCAAACCGCCCAGAGGCCTCTTATGGTCAGTCGATCTGCAGCGTATTTCGCCAGTTAAGCTGTCCTATGCTTCGGGATTTAGGAGCTTCTAACCCAAAGAGAGGAGGAAGGGGTGATGAAAGACAGACCTCACGATGATGTAATGGCTGCACAGTTCCTAGCTGATCCAGCTTATGCCGAGCAGTTGCTCAATGAGGTAGTCCGCGAAGGTAACCTCGCCTAGCTGGCCATTTTAGTACGCCAGCTACCCAAAGGTGCTATTCAAAATCTCCATGACGGGGATGGAAAAGACGATAAATGATCATGGTATTTTTCATGGCTTTATTTCTTTGTTGTTTTATAAATGATTGTTTTTAGTAATTAAATTCTTTTATTTATAATAGAGTGGGAGTGATGGGGCGTCCGGCATTGTCCAGCACGAGCTAGCAAAAAATGCTCTGGAGCCCGCGTAATTGCGGGCTTTTGGCTTTTTGGGTCTGGCAAGTATTGGGGCGTTTTGCATCGCCAGGCATGGTATCGAAATAGCCAAGACGCCCGGTTTTACCCAGGAGAACGGTTTCTGCGACGAGGCTTCAGCCTCACCCCCGCTCGGTGCGTGCAGCCGTCACGGCAGTGCGTAATCCCAGCAGGTAGCTCTCGACACCAAAGCCACTGATTTGCCCACGCACCACTTCGGCGAATACCGAGTGGTGGCGGAAGGCTTCGCGAGCGTGGATGTTGGACATGTGGATTTCCACCACCGGCACGGTGAGGATCGCCAGTGCATCGCGGATGCCGTAGCTGTAGTGGGTCCAGGCGCCAGCGTTGATCAGCACGGCGTCGGTGCGCTCTAAGTAGGCACGGTGGATGCGCTCGCACATGGCGCCTTCGTAGTTGGTCTGGAAGCTCTCGATTTCCACGTCCAGGGAGGCGGCCAGATCGCCCAGGCGCGCGTCAATTTGGTCCAGCGTGATGGTGCCGTACTGCACCGGATCGCGCTTGCCGAACATGTTGTGGTTGATGCCGTGCAGCATGAGTACTTTCATCGTCTGCGCCCTCACGTCAGTGGCACGGTGAGTCGCTGGATCACCGCCCCGGTTTGCGGGCGCACGCCGCGCCACCACTCGAAGGCCTCGGCCGCCTGCTCGACCAGCATGCCGACGCCGTCCGCCAGAGTGTCAACGCCGGCTTTCTTTGCCACCTGTAGAAACGGTGTCAGTCCCCTGCCATAGGCCAGTTCATAGGCCAGCGTTGCGTTGGTGAATACCGATTCCGGCACGGGTGGCAGCTCGCCAGTCAGGCTGGCCGAGGTGGCGTTGATGACAAGATCGAACCATTGACCGGCCAGGTCTTCGTACGTGCTCAAAAGCAGGCGCGGATCATTTACTTCGTTCTCTAGCACCCGTGCCTTGACCATGTCGCGGTTAACCAATACCAAGCGAGCCGGGCTTGCCGCCAGGAACGGCAGCAGTGCACCACGCACTGCTCCGCCGGCGCCGAGCAGCAGTACCCGGCGCCCGTCCAGAGGCTGGCCGAGGTTGTGCTCGATATCGCGCAACAGGCCGACGCCATCGAAGTTATCGGCCAGCACTGCCTCGTCCTCGAATTTGAAGGCGTTGGCGGCCCGCGCCAGACGGGCCCGCTGGCTGGGCTGGGTGGCCAGCTCGAAGGCCTGCAACTTGAACGGCGCGGTGATGTTCATGCCGCGCCCGCCCTGGGCCTTGAAACGCGCCACGTCACCGGCGAAGTCGGTGGTCGAGCCTTCGATGGCGGTGTACTCGATCTGCTGCCCGCAGCTCTCCGCGAACAGCCGGTGAATCACCGGTGACTTGGTGTGACCGATAGGGTTACCGATCACGGCGTATTGGTCTGTCATATTTTTTCTCCTTGGCTGTACAGCACTCCGTCGGCCTGTAGCTGAGTGATTTCCTCAAGGCTGAAGCCCAGCTGCGCGGCAACTTCGGCGTTATGCTCGCCCAGGTCCGGCGCGACGCGGGTGACCGTGGTATCGCAGTCGGAAAAACGGAACGGCAGGTTCGGCAATCTGAGGGTGCCGTAGCGCGGATGCTGCTGCTCCATGATCATGCCGCGCGCCTGGATCTGCGGGTCGTTGATCACTTCGTCAATGCGCTGCACCTTGGCACTCGGCACGTCCACCTCGTCGAGCAGCGACAGCAAGCGAGCGACCGGGTTGGCACCGACCCAGCCACGCACGATGGCAAGAATCTCTTCACGATGCTCGTTGCGGCCGCCAGGAGTATGGAAGCGCGTGTCGCTGCCGAACCCGGCCACGCCGGCATCTGCCTCGACCAGGGCGGCAAAACGCTTCCAGGAATCGTCGACCTGGGCGGCGATCACCAGGTCGCCGTCGGCGGCGCGGAATACCCCATAGAGCGTGGAGGTTGGCATGTCATGGCCGGTCTGCTGCGGCAGGATTTCCCCGCCGGACAGGGTGTAGCACTGCACCGCGTACTCGTGCATCGACACCAGGGTGTCGTAGAGCGCCATGTCGATATGTTGGCCCTTGCCGCTGTTCACGCGCCCCAGCAGGGCGGCGTTGATGGCTGCCACCGCATGGATGCCGGTGTACATGTCGCCCAGGGAAATGCGCAGCAGCGGCGGCGCTTCACCGGGCGTGCCGACCATCTGCATGATGCCGCTCTTGGCCTCGGCGATCAGCCCGAAGCCGGCACGGTGGGCATCCGGGCCGGTGTGGCCGTAGGCGGAAATCGAGCAATACACCAGCTTGGGATTGCGCTCGGCAAGCTCCTTGTAACCCAGGCCCAGCTTGTCCAGCGCGCCGGGGCGGTAGTTCTCGATGAACACGTCGGCACTGTCGCAGAGCTTCTGCATGAAGGCTTTGCCGCGCGGGTCCTTCATGTTCACGCTGACGCCCTGCTTGCCCATGTTGAGCTGCAGGAAGTAGCCGCTCTGCTGGTCGTCGAGGACGAAGGCATGCTGTCGGCCGGCGTCACCGCTGCCGGGCCGCTCGACCTTGATCACCTCGGCGCCCAGGGCTGCCAGGCAGCGCCCTACATAAGGGCCGGCGAGAAAATGGCTGTAATCGATGACGCGGATGCCTTTCAGCGGCAGTGGCTGGCTCATAGGCAGGCCTCCCGGCGCGGCACCATCAAGCGGTGTTCACCGCGCTGCACCACCTCGCCGTTCTGGTTGATCAACTCCGAGGGCAGCACCACGATGCCCCAGCCCGGTTTGCTCTTGCTTGCACGCATGGAGCCGACGCGCATCTTCACGTGCAGCACGTCGCCGACGCGGATCGGCAGCAGGAAATCCCAGGTCCAGCCCAGCGACATGCCGGGCAGAAAGCGATAATCGCACTGGGTCTTCAAGCCATCGGCGATAGACAGCCCCATCAGTCCGTGGGCGACCAGGCCGCCGAAATGGCTGGCCTTGGCGTATTCCTCATCAACGTGCACCGGCGTGTAGTCGCCGGTCAGGTCGGCGTAGGCCCGGATGCGTTCTCTGGTCACGGTGTAGCTGGGGGTGATGGCTTCGTCGCCCTCGCGGGCATCGTCCCAGTACTTCTCGACGATACTCATGCCGACACCTCCACGCGGGCATTCACCGCCAGGGCTTCGGCTACCGCACTGGCCGGCGAGGCCTGGATGAACTCCACGGCCAGGCCATCGGGCAGGCGCAGCCAGTTGTGGCCTTGCGGCATCTCGGTCATCCCCTCGAAACACCGGGCGGCGGCCAGCGCCGCTTCCATGTCTTCGCACATCATGCCCAGGTGGCCCATGCGCCCTTCCGGGCCGGTGAAGTCCGGCTGGCTGATGAACTGCATGCCGCCGAGAGTCCAGTACTGGGTCGGCTGCTCGAGTGTGCCGTGCACCTCGCGCATGGTCATGCCGAACACCTCGTGGAAGAACTTGATGTACCAGTGGATATCACTGACCCAGAAGGCCACGTGCTCGAGATAGGCTTTGGGGATACTCATCGCTTGGTTTCCTCTTGTTGTTGATCGGCCATGGCGCGTTCGATGCCCTTGACGCACGCCACCAGCGTGGCGTTGACGGGCGTGGCGATGCCATGGCGCCGACCGAGCCGGACCACTGCGCCGTTGATGAAATCGATTTCGGTGATCGAGCCCTTTTCCAGGCTCTGTAGCATGGAAGTCTTGAATGAAGACGGCAGCCCGGCGCTGGCCAGGTTCCACACCTGCTCCGGCTCGGTGAGGCTGAGAGTGGCGCCCGCAGCCTGTGCCACGGCAATGGCTTCGGCCACCGCGGCCAGGGCGGTTTCCCGCATCAGCGGCTCGCTGTAGAGCTGGCCGTAGGTGAGCATGGTGATTCCGGTCAGCGCGCCGGTGGAGACGTTGACCAAGAGCTTGTCCCACATGGTGCCGCGGATGTTTTCGCTGACTGTGGTGGCCAAACCCGCACCGCGGAACACCTCGGCGATATGGCTGACACGCGCGCTGACCTGGCCATCGAGTTCGCCGATGAATGTCTGCTTGCCTTCCAAACCGCAGCGGATGCGTCCCGGCGCCAGCAGCACGCCGCCCACGTAAGTCTTACCAGCGATCACTTTGTCATGGCCGACCGCTTCGGTGAGCAGGTCTTCATGGCCCAGGCCATTCTGGAGCGATAGCACCACAGTCTGCGGCCCTACCAGGGCGGTGGCGTCGGCGATGGCGGAGGCAGTGGCGAACGACTTGACCAGCACGATGAGCAGGTCGACAGCGCCGACCTCTTCGGCACGCGAGGTGGCGTTGATACTCACGCTACGTTCGACGTCGTCTTCGATCACTACCAGACCGTTGTGCCGCATGACATCGATATGCGCGCCGGCGCGGTTAAGCAGCCAGGTTTCATGGCCCGCCTCGCTCAGCACAGCGCCAAAGGTGCTGCCCAGTGCACCGGATCCGAGGATGCAAATTTTCAAGGTGAGGCGCTCCTGTTTTTTTCTCACCTTAAACACGCCACCATTGTTAAGCTATAAAATGGAAGTAATAGCGCTATCAGAAAACTAAATAGTGATGTCCATAGACGCCCTTCCTGAACCCAAGTTGCTGCACCTGTTCGACGTGCTATACGACACCCGCAGCGTGACCCGCACCGCCGAACAACTGGGCCAGAGCCAGCCGACCATCAGCCTGTGGCTCGGCAAGCTGCGTGAGCAGTTGGGCGATCCTTTGTTCGTGCGCACGCCAACCGGCATGGCGCCCACCCCCCAGGCCGAAGCCTTGATCACCCCGTGTCGCGAGGTACTTGAATCACTGCGGCGGCTGACTGCCTGGGAGATCGGCTTCGACCCGGCCAGCGCACAGCGACGCTTTCGCCTGTGCCTGAGCGATGCCAGTCATATAACCCTGCTGCCGCGTATCCTCGAACACCTGCGCCGCCATGCCCCCGGTATTCGCCTTGATGTTGCACGCATTGACGGCAACACCGAACGAGCCCTGGAGACAGGTGAGGTGGATCTGGCAGTAGGCTTCGTACCTTGGCTCGGCGGTGGCATCTACCAGCAAATGCTGTTTCCACAGGATTGGATTTGCCTGGTCAGCCCAAGGCATCCAAGGATCGGGAAGACGTTGCCGCTCAAGACATACATACGCGAAGGCCATGTGTTCGTCAGTGCCGGCACCGGACAGAAGCTGCTCGAAGCAGCGCTGACACGCAACAGCATCGAGCGACAGATCGTTCTGGAACTACCCGGTTTTCTCGGCCTGGGTGCGGTTATAGACAGCACCGATCTAATCGCAACGCTACCCCGGCAGATTGGCGAGACGCTGGCGAGCACACATGGGCTGACAGTTCATATCTGTCCTTTTCCAATCGAGACCTTTGCCGTCAAACAGCACTGGCATGTCCGCTATCATCAGGATGCGGGCAACCGCTGGCTGCGAAGTACGCTCTTGGAGCTGTTTCAATGCGGCAACAAGGTGGTGTCTGACCAACCCGAGTCGTGAGGCCAAATATGTAGGCCAGGCGGGTCTGGGGCAGTGACCATACTCGCAGCGCCTTCAGAAACCGACCTCTTTGACATGACCGATGCACGTTCCGATACGCACCTGAGCGACGTTCTCGCCGGGCTCGCGCGGCAACTCACCCAGCAGGTACCCAACCTCCACCAAATGGCCGTAGACGCGGCGACTCGGCTGCTCAGTTCCATGGGCATCGCCACCCATCCCGACGCGTTTTACTGGCATCGCTTCGACAACGCCCAATCCAGCCACCGTTCGTTCAGTGGTTACGCGCACATGGGGCCGCCCAGCGAATCGATGACGTTTACGCAGCTGGTGATGCAGCGGTTTCGCGCGAGCGATCAGGACAATGCCGACTTGCTGCATGTCATGGGTGGGTTCTACACGGGCGATGCGAAGACGCTGTGGTTCGATGAGCGCAACGAGGTGCGGTTGGAGCCGGACAAAGTGTTGAGCGCGTTATGGCACATCGATTTTGCAACTTCGTATCACCAGGCGCTGGCGACGTTCTGGACCGATAACGAGCAACGGGTGCAAACGCTGATTCGGATCAACTGCCTGCGTGCGGCGGTGGATGCCTGCCAGGCCGGTCACTTGACGCGCCAGCAGGTGCAATGGGTGTTCGATGGCATGGGCTGCGCGGATGCCATGGCGCCCACGTTGGATGGCCTGGATGGTCAACGTCCAGCGATCAACGGCGTCACCGTCAGTGCGCTGCAGATCGGCAGTTACGCGTTCGCCAGCGTGCTGGGCTTCAACTGGCAGACAGGTGAGCGATTGCTGTATCTGGCGGGCCGCGATACCGCGTTTCAGGTGTTCGCCGACCAGAAAGCCATGCAGGCGTGGTTATATCAGCAGGTGAAGGCCGAGCCCAGCCGCGAACGTCTGCTCGATCACGCCAGGCTGATCGAGGCTGCAGCCGCATTGGCACGGGCCCGAAGCTTCGCGCTGTTGGCAAAGAAGCCGGCGGCGCTGTTCGCTGCAAAGGTGACGTGGCAGCCCATCGCGGTCGACGCGGCGCACTGGCTGCAAGTACAAACCCGTGAACAGATGCTGGCCGAGGCTAACCTGCAGCTGCACAGCAACAGCCAGCTGCGCAAGCAGTTGTGGATCGGTTATCTGGGCGCCGGCGCGCACCTGTTCGGTGCGGCGGCGATGGTGAGTTGGCCGATCGCCTTGATCGTAGTGGTGGCCAGCGCCGGACGGTTTGCGCTGAACGTGGAGCATGCGGTGAACGCGGCAGAAGCGGGAGACCGGCGTGCTGCACTGTATGCGTCGATCGTCAGCGGCATCGAGCTATTGTTGAACACGACTTTATTGATTCCGCAGCAGGTGCCCGAAGTCGGCGACTTGCGGCCTCTGCAAGCGCCCGCACACATGTACGAGCAGATCCCGCTGCTGCCTGACAGCCAAGGATTAATGGACGTTGCCGGCCAGCCGACGATCCGTTTGCGTGGCAACCTGTATCGCGGACGCTACGATACGAATCTGCGCTGCTGGCTGATTGTCGATCCGCAGCGCCCTTTTTCCTTTACGGGCAACTACCCGGTGCGTTTCAACGAGCAGTTGGAGTGGGAGCTGGTGCCGCCCGGTTGCCTGCGCGGTGGCGGGGGCTGCGTGAGCGTGTCGGGGGAAATGGAGCTGGAGCCGCCACCGGTAAGCTACGTCCAGTTCGAGCGCTCGCCCAGTCGTTACGAAGTACCACTGGTGGCCCGTGCCGCAATGCGTGAGCTGTTGAGCGAGCAGTTTCGAAAGATGCTGTCGGGTGACTATTTCGACCCCTATGCGCCGCTCAACCCGGTGCTCGACAGTCTCAACCAACTGCGTACCGAGTTGATCGAAGATGCCAACGCGTTCATCGCCCATTGGCGCTCGACCAACAGATCGCCATTGCATGTGCCCGACCCTTCACTGCCGCCATACATCGCTGTGCGCCGTCTGCTGGATGAGTCCCGGGGGCTGGTCATCGGTGAGTCCCATCAAGCCATCGCCAGTAAGCGCTTTTTGATCGAGAACATGCCGGCGCTTGCCAGGGACGGGGTGGAAATCCTGTACATGGAGCACCTGATGACCGATCTGCATCAGGCCGAGCTCGATCAGGTTGCCAGCGACGGGCGTCTTCCCAGTCAACTGCAGGACTACCTGCGCGACCTGGATCTGGGCCATCGGACCGACCCTGGGCAACAATACACCTTCACCACGCTGGTGCAGGCCGCACGTCGCGAAGGCATTCAGGT
>Ga0308162_1001374_pt1 | contig 19743 bp, 12 predicted proteins | sample PhySR2_FD_201370 | JGI IMG/M metagenome (GOLD analysis project Ga0308162, IMG submission 201370) | Phyllosphere microbial communities from UC Gill Tract Community Farm, Albany, California, United States - DLSLS.R2 | ecosystem: Host-associated > Plants > Phyllosphere > Unclassified | place: USA... | reverse complement strand
AAACGGCAGGCAATGCTGCATTAATTCGGCATGCGCCCGTTGCTATTTTTAGAAGGAAATCTTTTATTGATGGCTGGCGTGATGCCAGTATTCAAAGTATGTCAACGCATTGTGCACCAGAGTCAATTGATGGCTGCAGATATTTCAATACTATTCTGCATTATCTGTTAAATGGTTATGGTAAAAATGAAGCCTTCGCGCCTCATAAAATGTCTTTACTGGTAAGGCTATTAATCATCAATGCCGGAGAATATAAAGAAAAGCATCGTGATCAAATCCGCTCTTCTGGCTATGTCATCGACACCCTTGAGGCCGCATTATGGGCCGTCTGGCATACAGACAATTTCAAAGATGCCATTTTGCTGGCGGCAAATCTTGCTGATGATGCTGATAGCGTGGCAGCCACCGCAGCCCAGTTAGCGGGCGCATTGTATGGACTGTCAGGCATTCCTGCAGAGTGGGTTGACAAAATAGTCGATAAAGACAGAATCCTTTCGATGGCAGAAGAGCTGTTTCACCTCGCACCGGAAGAAACGGATTAATTTCGACATCCTGTATTTCAGGTAGCGGATTTTTTGTTGCCCTGATATAACCCGGCAGGGTCGCTGGCATTCGTCATAAATGCTATCGCCAGCGGCCCGGTGTTAACTACTTCAGGCCGGCCCTGATAAAAACGTTATCAATATAGGCGTCCGGATTGGTTCAACATTACTTCTATTTATTCTGAGCAATAAATTGCGAGACATTGATTTGTTTGCAGGTTTCCAGCCAGCTAGCGGCATCAATCTTACCGTTCTCCAGATACTTCTGCTGATTCTGCCAGTGTGCTGCGAGGAAGGGCTTCAACCCTGAAAGCCGTTTGTTGAGTGTCAGCATTTGATCGAACACCGTGACTTCATGTTGCAGCCCGTCTTTGCCATACAGCGTGGCCGCATCCACCAGGCTACTGGCGTAATATCCTGTCAGTTGCTGCAGGCTGGCGGATTGCTCACCAAGCTTGGTTTTACGCATGGTGCAGTTGGCAGCGTTGGCGTCTTTGTTGTTACACAGCAATTCATAGTTATGGTTTAAGAAATCGAAGAATCGGCCATCATCCTGCAACTTAGTGCAGAGGAAGGAACCTAAGTTCAGGCTGGCGCGGATCGACTGCTCGCGCTCTTCCTGTTGTTTCTGATTGCTTGCGCGCAGCTGATTTTCCAGGTCTTTAAGCTTCTGCTTCAACGCGGCATCGTCGACATTCGACGCAAGACTGCCCAGCTCTTTGACCGTATCTTTGGTTTCATCCTCTTTTTGTGTATTAGCCTGACTTTGAGCCCCGAGATTTTCCCAGCTTTTTTCCAGCAGCTTAACTTTATCTGTTGAGGTGATGGTGGGTGCCACTAAAACAAGACGAAGGCCAGTGGTTTTGCTGATGGAAGGGGTGGCTTGATCGTAGTAATTTACTTCTTTACGCGTTGCGCTGCGAATTTCTGTTGGGTTTGAGAGGAAGTTGCCGCCACGTACGACGAAGCCACCTGCCTGACCATGCAGTCGGTTGAGCTTGTTGAGATAAAATGGATTGAACATCATCTCTGACACATTGCCCAGGATGTCATATAAACCCAGTGGATTGGGCTGTAATAATCCAATGAGTTGCACTCTTCCATTGGATGATTGCGGCCCTGAGTACCACTCATAGTTTTTCATGTCATCCATCATATAATGCTGGTCGCGAAATTCAGCGCTGTTAACCTTTAGACCGCCACGCGCGGCAAATTCCCATTCAACTTCTGTTGGCAAGCGCAAGAAGCCAGCATTACCGTCCTCCTTTGGCAGCTTATCCATGGTATGGCTGCGCAGCCACTGGTTATATTTATCGGCGACACTGACCGCGTCAAACCAACTTATTCCGGTCATGGGTAAACTTAGCTTGCGCGAAGGTGTAGGGCACGTACCTTCTGTTAATGCCTGATACTGCAACGTCGTGAGTTCATATTTCGCGACCAGATAGTAGCGTCCTTTCGACTTTTTATCCGTAAAGCTACCGGCGATAAAGGCAGGATAACTGTGTTCAATTACGCCCCAATCCCCGCTGTCCTGACCCAGGGTGATCGGCAAATCATCAAGTGGGCCTGCCATGGGAATCTCGACACGACGGAACGCCATTGAACCTTCACAGGGCATAGGCAGAACGATATCTTCACCATCGGGTTTAGGGTTCCAGGTGTTCTCTGTCCAGGGCTCCGCCAGGACAGAAGAGGCATTGGCGAGCAAGCCGAGAGCTAACCAGCAGGGCAGTAAAGCAGGCGTTAAGGTCACGAACAATCTCCGCTAATCTTCCGTTAACTAAAAAGTGGGTAGGATGAATCACACCTCACGCAGACTCTGCGCAGGTTCAATTTTAATGGCACGATAAGCGCCAATACTGGCAACCACCAGCGCCACGACTACCGTGATGAGCATGGCCAGCAGGCTGTGCATTAAGGTTATTTTGCACAGCATCTGATCGGTTGCCTGGCTACCTGCCAGTGCCCGATTAAAAATCTGGCTGGCGATCAGGTAAATGCCATAGCCACCGACATAGGCAAACAGGCTCAGCAGGCAACCCTGCACGATGATATAGCCCCCAACTGCTGGGCTGGTAAAACCCAAAAGCCGCAGGACGGCAATATGTTTGCGTTTGCGATCGACGTTAGCGATAAAGGAACCGATCAGCGAGGCGATGCAACCCACCAGGGCGGTGGCGGCAATAATATTGAAGATGAGCCCAAGCACTCGATTGATGCTTTTCACATTTTCAATATCTGCCAGCCGGCTTGAGGTTTCGATGCGTTGGGCGCGAAGATCGCGTTCAAGGCTGGCAACGTGGTTGATGCTGCTGGCATATAATCTGGCACGTGCATAACGCGGGGGATTGGCGTTTAACTGCTGTCCGCTGCTTAACCCAAGGGCAGGGATTGCGTAACCGTCTCTGAAATGCTCAAGCGTTAGCAGAAGAGAAGAGTGGGTGAAAATCGCAGCCCGATTAAAATATGTGGCGGGTAATATGCCTGCAACTACCAGGCTTTTTCGTCCCCACTCCTGGCGCTCATCAAGTTGTCGGCTTACGCGTAGTGTCACGCTATCACCGGCTCTAACCGCTAGTTTCCGTGCAGCTTCCTGCGTTAACACCACCTCATTTTCCTGCTGGATCCTGAGATTGCCTAATAAGGGATCGCCAATATCGGTCGGGATCACTTCGGCATTTTCAACGAAGTGGCTGCTGTCCACTTGCAGGTCCGCCAGCGTGTTCAGTGAACGTGTCTGTCCAATGGCGAATCCCACATCGGAACGTTTGCGCAGCTGTGCTATCCATTCGGGGTCATAACTGCCGCTGCTTAACATTCTAATCTCAAGGTTGCGAGGATCGTTAGCGAGCTCATCGTGTAATTGGCTGACAATGCCAAACCGTAATCCAAATAGCAGCAGCAGTGGAGCGATCACTGCGACCAGCGAGGAAGCGATACAAAATGAGATGATGCGGTCGTGCCACAGATCTTGCAGTGCCAGTCGTCCTAGCAGTAGGGTACGGTTACAGGACAAAGTGAGTTCCCCTCTTAGCTTGATCCTCTGACAGGTCTGATGTATCTGAGCCAGTGCGGGCAACTAAACAGGGTAGTTTGAAGCGATTCACCAGAGGCCAGTCGTGACAGACAACCAGGGCCATCATGCTCTCCTGAGCCACCAGATCGATAAACAGGCGGAAAAGTTGCTGGGCATTATGAGGATCGAGTGCGGCAGTGGGCTCGTCAGCCAGGACTAATCCAGGCCGATGCAGAATAGCGCGGGCAAAGGCGGTGCGTTGACGTTCGCCAAAGGATAATTGGGCGGGAAGCTTACTTAAGAGCGGGCCGAGTTTTAACGTATCACTAACCCGCTTCAACATCGCTCTGTCTGGCTGCTTACCCAGCAACTGACACGGCAGTGTGATGTTATCCTGCACATTAAGAAAAGGGAGCAGACCGCCATTTTGCAGCACAAAGCCCAGGTGGCGAGCACGGATGTCGGCCAGCTCGGGTTGCTGATTATGGGTGAGGAGTATGCCCACATCGAGCAGCGTTTCAGTCTCCAGTGTGAAGCGCCCAACGCTGGCGGGTCGCAATAACAGACCGATCGCTTCAAGAAGTGTGCTCTTGCCGCAACCGCTTTCACCAGTGACTGCCATCACTTCACCTGGCCGCAGGCTAAGCTGCGGCAGGCACACTCTGTGCGACTGTTTTCCTTCACCACGCACCACACATAAGTTCTCTATATGTAGCATCAGGGCATCATTTCCAGTGGCACTGGATAAACGCGGTCGCGAGGATCGCTGCCTTTGGCGAGTTCTACCCAGCGGTCGACGTCGGCATTATATTTCTGGTAATAACGTAGTTTGGTCGAAAGCGAGCGGATAAATTTCTCCTGAGAGAGTCCATCCCAGCTTTTCCAGGTCTCTTCATCAAGATTGAGCACGTCGCTACGATAGGGGAGATCGGCCAGATATTCACCCAGTACGCCAAGATCGTTGATTCTGGCGTTGTCCTTTTGTTTGAGTTGGTTAGGATCGGCACCCATTGTGGCGGCCACAGTGCGCAGGCGTTCAAACATTTTATCGGGTGAGATGATCCCTTCGTTAGCCGCTTGCAAAATCTGGCTCACCACATCGCTGAGATCGCTTAACTGCCCTTTAGTCAGCAGGACGCGTACATCCGTTGTAGGGATATTTTGCTTGATAAGATCGCGATCGCTGATCCAGGCCCTGAATACAAGCGGAGCCTGCGTATCATTTTTCTTACCCAGCCATGCCAGCTGCATTGCATGGCCAATCAGCGCGGTATCTTCGAGCAGTTTATTTTCTGAAGTGGACTTTTTTCCCTCATCCTTAGCGTAGATTGCACTGCCGATGGCGGCATCCCCCATATAGGCAGACTTAACCTGATCGGTAATCGCGGCTGCCAGCATATCAACCTGTTGCCCAAAGGCTTTCAGGTCGCCTGCATCAACAGATTGATAGAGACTGGACTGCGTACTGTCAAAGTTGGACAGATCGCGGTATTGGCCCTCGGCTTTGGCATGGTCGGCTTTACCTGAAAGCGTTTTCAGGTGCAGAGTATAAACTGCGATGCCTTTACGGCCCGCCTCAAGACGCAACTGCCGGGCATCAAGACCGGTTGAGGAGAGCTTGTTACTGCTATCAATGGCGCCCGCATCAGTGATTAATACGATGTAACGTGCGCCAAAGGGACGCCAGTTTATGTTGTCAATGGCAGAAAGGATACCTGAGTAGGCGTCCTCATCGACCAGCGAACTGGACACCTTAGCTTCTTTCAGATCGGCAACTTTTTTCAGGAAGTCAGCGCCATCTTTTACCTGATTAGGATCGGCGAAAATTTTTGACGTAAATTCCAGGCCAGGGACGGCTTTGGTGTTTGAGCGATAGGAAACCAGACCAAATTTAACCTGATCCTGCAGATGTTCCTGTTTGATCTGGTCATAAATTTTGTTTACCGCTTCTTTCGTCCGCTCAATATAGGGGCCCATTGAGATGGTGGAGTCGATGACGAAAACCACTGAGGCGTTAAAGCCTTTAAGCTGATTCACATCATCTTTCTGCTTCGCGCCGGGATCCGGCTTGCTGACAGAGGCGACATTCAGCAAGCGTGTATAAAAACCACTTTCTGTCATGACCTCTTCACCGCTGATAATCGGCAGAAGATAAAAATGTTTCTGCAAATCAACAAAATACTCGGGTTCTTGCGCTAATACGCCTTCAGCATTACCGTCACGTTTAAGATGGGCGCGCAAAGGAGCCACTACTGCAACCGGATCGGGGGCGTTAAGAATATCCTCCACGTTTTTTCTATCTTTGAAGAATAACAGGCGGTCACGATTAGCCGGATTGGTAAAAGCCAGAGTTAACTGCATTTTCCAGTCAACCGTGCAGGACTGAGGCAACCAGCCGATGGTTTTTCCGTAGCTGTCTGGCCCCACCTTCAGCCAGCTTTGCCCGCCTGCCTCTGCTTTTTGATAAACATAAAAACTGGTGAAGGCGGGTTGAAGCGATCCTTTAGCATCACCCGCCGCTGTGCTCAGTTGACAACCTGGAGTAGTTAACACACGTTGAAATAATGTTTTCTTTCCCTCCTGCAGCAGTGGCTTTCCGTCTTCTGCAGCAAACAGTGGATTACTTAAAAGCAGACCACACAAGGACAAAGCGAGTTGAAGAGCATGTCGGGTCATCATTTTCTCAGCGCCTCCAGACGTTGCTTCGCTTTCTGGTTTTCGGGATCTGTCTGCAGCACGGTTTCATACCAGTAAATCGCGGTATCCGGGTCTGGCGTTTTGAAACACTCGCTCGCTTTATGATCTAGCGGGTCATATTCAGCGGCATAAGCAAGCGCGATTTTAGTGTCGCCGGCCTGAGCACTATGTGCATAGAGGCGCTGCGTTACGCCGCACTGTTTTGCTTCTTTAGCTGCCTGAATAATTGTCAGCATTTGATCGCTATTGAGCTGCTGCTGCACGCAGTTTTGAACAAAATCGAGTTCACTCTGGCTTGTCAGGTTTGCCGGGCTGCACCCGCTGGTTTCAGATTTAGCTACGACACTGGCGGCCGGGACAGCCGACTGTTTCTCGGCCGAAGCGGGCATAGCAGGGCTTCTTAACACGAACCACCAGACCGCAATGGCCGCAAGCAGCAAGACCAGTAGCACTGCAGCAATGATCGGAATTAGCGACGAGCGCTTTCTTACCGGGGATCGTTCTGGCGCAGGATACGGTCGATTGGGAACGGCCTCCACTTCTGGCACTTTTGTGGTTGCAGGTGAAGGTGCAGGTTCTGAGGTGGCAGCAACCAGCACGCTACTGCCACCGTAGTTGGCGGTTTGTCCACGGGCATCCGAAGAGAAAAGCTCATCACGCACCAGCTGGAGAGTAGTGCTACGGGTTTCACTGCTGGCTAACTGAGCCTGAATCTGCACCTGGCTGCTGCTGACCAGCAAAGGATCGAGAATATCTGGTCCAATACGAAAGCCGCTACCGTTTTTAAATGCGTAACCTCCGCTGATGGTAAACAGATGTGGTTCCGGACTCCAGCGGCCATCAGGCTGGAGATAGTTCTGCTCATTGTTACATAGCGTAAAGCTGAGATTTGACAGCAATGCATCTTCACCACGCAGGCGAACCATTAGTTGTGCAAAGCCCGGCTCAGCCGGTTGGCATGCGAAAATTTTAGCTAGCATGGCGTGTTCTCTTGTTTCATTTTGCTAATAATCTGGCCAAGTCGCCGGTTTTGTTCGACGGAGATGTCACGGGTGGCGCTATGGCCAGCATTGTCCAGCGTGATTTTCATTAATGCTGAAAGCCAGTCACCCATATAGGCGACCCCAGGCTGTGGGGCTACAGCAGCCAGTTGCGGTAACTCATCGCTCGCCAGCGAGACCTGACGCGCAAAGACTTTCTTCTTTTCACCGACATAACTGTCAGGAACTTTTTCCGCGGGCAAGGCGAGATAGCCAAACCAGGCAGTGAAGTCTTTGATCACCAGTTCGGCGCGAAGGGTCTGTCGCGCCACTAACTGCTGACGTAACGCTCCCGCCTGTTCCTGACCGGCAAGAGCGCGTTTCAGCGTGTCTTCTAAATTCAGACGCGAGGCCGCGGCTATTAGCTCTTCACACAACAGGTTAATAGCCTCTGTTTTTATTCCTGTCTGCTGCCAGTAAGCGGTTTGCTGTGGCAGTTCCCTCAGGTGGCTGACCCAGGCTTTGAATGCCTGATGTGCAAATTCATCATCCTGACCGATACGCTCCGGTGTCGGTTCAGCGGCGGCGGCAGTTTCCTCAGCTGGCTCATTGCCAAATGGATTACTACCGAACAAATCCGCAGCGAAAACATTCTGTATACGGGCTTCACTACCCGCGGTCGGCTCCTGCTCCTGCGCGCGAATGCTTAGATAGATATTGCGAAATTCGGCAGTCGAGGGTGCTAAACGGTTGATGAGTTCTCCCATATTCTGAGGCGCAGCGGACAGGCCTTGCCAGAGCGCTTTAGCAATCGCCTGTTTATTACTGAACTGGTCATCCCCGTCATGCTGAAACCAGCGACCGAGACGTTGTTGGGCAGTTGCGATCTGGCACTGTTTGAGTTGTTCACGTAGTCGCTGCAATTTGTATTCAGAGGTGGCGACGTTGCTCAGCCCCTTAGCCAGATAGGTGATCCCGCCGTCGTCAAGCTTAAGCATTTCACGCCACGCCGTTTGCGGATCAGCAATATGCTGAGCAACCTTTTTGCCAGCTATGAAGATTCTGCCCATAGTAGCAACCACCTCACCATGACGCTCGGCGATACCTGTCTCTTTCACGCTCCCCGGGGTGGGACCATTTACCAGTGTCAGGAATGGCGTTTCCATTCCCGGCTTGCGCACCAGAAAACAGTTATTAAAGGGCTTACCCGTTGACCATTCAGTTAACCAACCGTACTGCTCAAAACGCTCCAGCAAGGTCATTTGCAGCATGCCTTCCCATGCCTCCCGAAGCTGACTCTCGTTTTTTTTCAGGTTATCTGTAATGCGCATATCACACATGGTGATAGCCCAGAATAAGCCTGGTGCGTTTTTTCCTCGCTCATCGGCTTTGTACCCCTGGGTTTTATTCACCCAGCGAGTGAGAACCGGTCCCACATCAGACACATCGCTCTGCTTGACCGAACTGGCGCACACCACCAGGGCATTCATTTCCTGGTCGTCGGTGTAACGCTCAAAGAGATAGGCAACCTTACCGCGGAGCAACAGTTGTGAAACCGGATTCTGCCCACCCTGAACGGCATCCTGCATAGCAAGTAACTTTAGACGTCCGCGATAACCGGGGAAGTCGAGTAAGTCGACCTTTCCCATTTCACTTCTTTTGGCGGGTTCAGCCAGCGGAAAAACGAGTTCTGCGGTCAATGCCGCCAATTCAGCCTGAGTGAGGATTGCTCTGCCGATTTGGCGGTTTTCCTGCAAATAGCAAACTTCAACAGAACGATCCTGGCCTGAACCGATACGACTAAGACTGTCGACATTCATAATGCTGCCGCTATTGTGATCAGTCAGTGTCTCCAATGGGGCAAACACCATGGTGGCGTGGTTGAGTTTTGCCAATACCTGAGCCAGCGAACGATAAAGTTTCGTCAGTTCACGCTGTTCACCCCATAACAGAGAAAAGAAATCAGCACGTTCATGTGAGGTGAGTGAAGGGGCGATGGTCAGAGCCTGTTGTAACCAGCCGTGCTCAAGAGTGCTGACTGATTTTTTAAACGATGCATTGACGTAATCCCATAGCGACACCACATCTTCTTTGCTCACACCGTTATTGGCAATCGGTCGACCGGCATATTGCAGATAGGGGAGCAGATGTTCTTCAATTCGCTCCTCAATGTTGTAATTCAGTTGCTCATGATCGAAATCATTAAACCAGGTATTAGCCAGTATCTTTGCCAAATCAATCTCACTGAACAAGCGTAACGGGATCGGATAACCTTCCGGGGCCTCGGGTGCATGTCGGGTGAAACGCGTAACCAGCCCGGTCGCCTCTTTACCTCCACCGACCGGATTAACCTCGCGAATAAAGTTGACCACTTTACTGCCATAGTGAGCCTCAAGCTCGCCATTGCTTCCTGCAGCTAACGCTGAAATCAGATAGGATTTACCTGCCTGAGAGATACCAAAAAAGCCCACCGTCATCGGCGTGGTGGAAACCCGGGAAAGGCTGTTGGCCAGATTGCACGTGCGTAACAGATCCAGGCTGAGCTTATCAGCTTCGTTATCCAGGCGGCGTGAACCGCTGCGCACATCACTCACCCAATGGAGCGCATCCTGACAGCCCTCAGCGATAGCCGCCCATCCCTGTTGCAGGATCTTTTGATCATCATTCATTATTTTTTCACACTCCCGCTATCGAGCCAGTGTCGGCTGTCAATGAGCCCGGTATCAGGCATTGTATTGAGTTCTAACTCTATATCCCGTTTAGAAAAAGATTTATCGGTGTTGCTGCTGACATCGGCGATCGTCAGACGGTCGCTAATCAGGCCCAGCTTGTTCGCCGCCTTGTCTCTGTCAATGATCTTTAACCTGACCCTGAGATAGGGGGATTGGCCGTCCGGAGAGGTGGCTGCTGAGAACTTCTCTCGTCCCGACTCGCTGAATCGTAGCGTGTAGAGGGGTAAGGCAGACCAGCGCTCTGCATCCAGCTGGCGATAACCCAGGCGCATATCCCCGCGCATCACGATGCTGGCGGTAGTGGCTTCACCCTCTTCATTCATGACGACCGGCAACGAGATCTGACCGTTTTCAGATTTGATATGACGATAAATTACATCGGCATCGTGAATCAGATTGTCCATATCAATGGTGCCGATATGGCGAATTGTCGAGTAAGGCTTCAACACCCCAATGCGGAAGTGGAAGTTAGGAATGGTATGGTTAGCACAGAGTTGAGACAGCATCGCTCCAACGGAAGCTGTGCTCTTAGGATCGTGAATATGACCATTTTTATGGAACGGATACCAGCTTCCAGTTTGATAGCCATGCAACGGCAGAATACGGCCTGGCGGCAGTGGCAGATTGCGGCGAACAATCGCCTGAATGCCGGGAAGTTGTGACGGACGTCCTGTCAGCAGCAGAAGATCGCAGTGATAACATGAAAGAACTTCACACAGAGCTGTGAGTACCTTGTTGATGTTAAATTTACCTGAGCAGACATCGTTGTGCATTTTCGTCAGGCTGAGGTTTAGTGTGATAGTAGATAGTTTGAAATCGGCGCCGCCCGACTTTTGCACTTCACGGCGCACAAAATTATCAACTTCATCGCTGATTCTTCCAGCAGGAAGGATTTCAGCTACCGACTGACTAATGGAAAGATGCGTCTGCTCATTTTGTGGATCGTATTGTTCATAGCGCGACAAAATGTGCAGCGCCAGCGGCACAAATAGCTGGAGACTGAGTTGCTGGCGCAGGACGGCTTCAGCAGCACTGACATTTTGCGCACCGCATAAATGAGAAAGGGAGGTTTCGACTGAGCGTACCCCGGCCTCACGCAATGCTGACTCAAAAGCCGGCAGCACATAAGATTGGATTACATCCAGCAGGATGTCGTCACCGGCAACCTTAAAGCTGTCCCGGAAACGCTGTTGTGGAACGATATGCGCATTGGCACCGTTCCCAGCGGATCCGCTTCGGTCGAGTCGATAGTCAGTTATCACCAGGTCGGTTGTGCCGCCGCCAATATCAATTGAGGCAATAGTAATCGCTTCCCGATCCTGCCGGTCCGGGCGGGCCAGCGTGTTGAAAAAGAGTTCCGGATGACCGGCGAAGTTCTGATTAATTTCAGTGTAGAGATAAACCAGTTGAGCGCAGGAAGCCTCATCCCACTCAACGCGGATTTTAGGCAGTGGGATTTTGATATTCGACTTTTTGCGTTCGTCATTTTCATCCTCGTAAGGATCATTTTCACCGTTGTGCCAGCGCAGAGATTTCCATACCAGGCCGACGGCCTGACGCATTCTCTCATCCAGAATGCAGCGTTCTGCCATGGGCAGACCCGGCGGAACGGTCAGAATGATGTGACGAAGCTGGCGGGGCAGACCGGCATGCCCCTCGCGAATCCGCTGCTCTGGGCTGTTGATCTGGCTAATGGCCTGAGTTAAAACCTCCGCTAACATAAAGGTCATCAGGGAGCTGCGAGAGTAACGTGGTGTGAACACCGGAATCCGATCCATCTCATCTTCGATGGTATGCAGTGCATCGCCTTTTTCGTTAATTAAGTTAGCGAATGGAGCCGCAGTAGCCAGGGGATTCGTATCCTGAACATAGCCACCATTAAAGCGCCAGCCCTGTCCGTAGAATTTCTCATCCCACAAATAACGTTTTGGACTGGATAAACCGGTAGACCCCTCGCTTCCGCGACGGCGTGCGGCTAAACGGCTCGCTTCAGAGCCAATGCGCGCGAGCGTTGGCCACTGAAACGCATCATGGCGGCCGCTACGAACGGAATAAATTTCTTTGCCAAAAGAGGCCTGTGAGAATTCAACCCGGCTTTCAAACGGGTCGGTATAGACCTGCTCTGGCGCACTGAGATCGCGCAGTTTCAGCACGTAGTTGTGCATCAGGCCAGAGCCAGACTGCCCGTGATCCTCAATTAAAATTCCACAGGTCCGGGAGTTGCCCACATCAAGGATCAGATCGACCGGAATCGGTTTGATGGCGTTGACTTCACGGTTGGCCACCACCTTAAAATGAGGGAGTTGAATAGCGGCTTCTGTCTGCGCCTGCAGACCCTCAAGGGGCCAGGCCATGAGCGAAAGCAGGTTGAGATAGTGTGCCAGCGGATACTGCAGTGCAATCTCCTCCTCACGTTCATCAATATCCCGACCTTTACTGGCATCATTAAAGACGTCGACAAGCCACTCTTTCACCCACTCTTGCGTCAGATACCAGCTAAGTGCGTAGGTCGCGGTAGCTACGGAGAAGGTTGCACCGGCATTCACATCTTCATGATTAGGGCTGAGATCAGCGGCCGATTGCTGTTTAGCCATGATGCGGGTATCAATCGCCAGCGTCATACGGTGACTGTGACCATCCATATCGGCTTCAGGCAGTTTTACAATCCGAAAACGCGCCCAGTTTAATGGTCCTTCCTGATAAATGTTGGGCAAACTAAAGCGGAAAAGTGGAAGTGGTAACCAGACGCTATCCAGCAGCTTCAGGCTTTGTGCAACGGGAATATCATACTGGCTCTTTGCCTTTTCAATTTCATCAGGAGCCGGCTGATAGAAGTGATAGTCGCGAGGTTCGTTGTAAATCAGACGGGTCAACACGCCGTTAGCCAGCTTCACAAATTCGCCAGCAGATTGATTTTTCAGGGTTAAACCGAAATCCATAAACTGGATCCCTGAATCGCCGACCAGAGTGACCTGGCGATCAAATGAAACAATTTCAGGCAGCATAATCTCTTCGTCCCTGTTCAGGAATGGGGTTGCAGCATACGAATCGGGAACGTTTTGTCCCCAGCATTGTTACCGACACAGTTGGTGTGACCGGCAGTGGCCGATTTGCACTCTATCGTTGGACCAATAAAGTCAGAGTTATCACTACATTTCATCTGTTCAGGATTGGTGATACTGAGTGCACCCTGAATAACGCGTCCCTGAGCCTGGCCTTTGCAGATAACACCGTCAGATTGACGCACGCTGACTGTGCCGTTTCCGTGCCAAAAATCATATTGCAACTGCAACGGACGGCCGGTGAGCTTGTCCTGGATTCCGCCATTCACACGCCATTGTCCGTTCAGAAATTGGGCAGGACCGTCGGGCAGTTGGGCTGGAAGTGTCAGCGGTTCCCCCGCAGCAGGCGTCACCGTTGGTGCACCCGGGTAAACATCTCCAGGATGTTGCGGCTCACTGACCGGTAGCTCTGCAGCCGGTGCTGTGGCAGCCGATAGCTCAGCCTCAGTATCCGCTTCTGCTTCGCGCTTTTGTGTCGTTGCGTCAGAAGCTGTATCCGGGGCGGTAACCACCGCGCTGTCAGCAGAATGATCAATATTCTTCTGAGCAGTTCCAGTAGCAATTCTGCCCAGTGTGCCGCTGGCCACGTCAGGTGTAGCCGTTACTTCGACGCCTGAAGTGGTGGAATAATCCCGGTCAGAGCTTGCCGAAATCTGATGCCCGACAGTCGTACCGTTGTCTGTCGTACTGTTCGGCTGACTCAGATGAGGCAAATCAGGCAGCGAAAGTGAGGGAACGCAACCTCGCAGCAGTCCCAGAATCAGAGCCAGAAAGAGCAGGGCAAGCAACAGCCACAGTAGCCAGCGCCAGTTCCATCTTGCCGGTTTGCGACGGATGTGTGTTAACGTCCCAGGAGTTTCAATACTCTGTGCAGGAGTCGATAGCGACTGGCTGAGGGCGCCAGCCGCCATCGACTCCTGCACCGGGACCGAGCCAGGCTGCAGCCAGTGCATTGGGTTATGCTGCTCACTATTAGGATGCACAAATCCCCAGAACGTGATTACCAGCACTCCGTTGACCAGATAGAGGTACTCATCATCGGGAAAATTCACGACAGATTTCAACAACAGGGCGAAAACACGCCGGTCACCTCCGGCACCGCTGTTCTCTGCGTTAAGCATCTGTTCGCTTAAAGCCTGGACGGACGTCTGAAATTCGGCAAATTGCTGACGGGCTGAAGCACGTTCCTGCTCAGATGCGCTGCTCCAGGGGATCACATCGCCGGCGAAACTGCTGTACCAGTCTGTTCGATCGCCACCCTGGTCATTTTGTGGAATAGCAAGATGACGCGCTAAATCGCGCCCGGCATCCAGGCGATAAATCGCTTCACGCAGCTGAAATGCCATCCTGAATACCGGATAGCCTGTTTCACCCAGCGCCTTAAAGCTGGAGTTATTCCCGGTGCGCAACAGGGGACCCTGAATTGAATTTCGCATTGTTTGACCTTCCTGTGCGGTTAATTAATGCGGGTCACAGTTGAATGGTTAATTTTTGTGGGCACCGGGTGTCCATTCAAAATTCCAGCCATAGTGCTTCGCGAGTGTTTCCCGATTGGGAAAGAAGTCATTGAGTCGTTCAACCCTGATATTTCCATCCACGTTTTTTAAACGTGCAATCGCCGTAACGTCATTATGCTGACCACGATTAATCACGGTGGAGGCGACCGGCACCTGACCTGGTACTGATATCGTGATGGTGGCATCAAGTCCGTTCCAGCTGTGTGCACCGCCATAAATGAAGCTGTAAATCAGAACCTCATCAATCTGTTGCCACTGGCTGCCATTGATGAAAAGCCATTCGCCATCCTGGCTATTGCCATTACGCAAATCCCTTTTCAGAAGCATGAAAGGGGCATTGTCATATTCACCAAAGTATTGGCTGAGCGCTTCAACCCCGGTATTACGGCCATTTTTCAGGCGGATAAATGCAGCCACGTCGAGGTCAACTGGCTTTTTATTCTGGCCCTGTTGCCAGTTGAGATTAACGGTAATTCGACCGAAATCGATGCCTTTTGCGAGATTCACGCTTGGTTTCGCCTGCGTTAGCTCGATTTTTACTGGTACCGGGGTGTCAGCCACTGCAGACGTTGGGGTTGTAACACTCAGCGCAGGGGACTCGCGTTTAAGTTTCATAAACCACCATCCAGCGAGCGCGAGAAGTAACAGCAGCAACAGAAGCAGGACCAACCACGGAAAATGTCGCCGTGGCCCTCCTTCGGGCGGGCTCATTGCAGGCGAAACCTCTGGCGGAAGGGTCCAGTTGGCTAATACGGGCTCACCACCGACGCCATAGCACGGCAGCGTTTGTGAGTGCGTCAGCAGCGTCTGTAATGCATAAGCCGATTTTGTTTCGCCTCTGGCGGTTAGCTGTTCAGTCAGGCTGGCAATCGTATCCATATATTGCTGACGTTTAGCCTGAATTACAGTCTGTTCCGCATCGCTCAGTGAGGACAGCGGCGCAGAAACACCCTGTCGCGCGGTCCACCACTCCAGATTTCCTTCGGAATTCTGACGTGCTGTAGCAAAAAGCAGGGCAAGGGAAGGAGGAAGATGGCGATGGATGATCGCAACGGTCTCCTCGTAGCTTTTGAGGGTCACGTCGTCAATGGGCGCTGATCGGGTTAATCGTTGCATAGCTCAGATTTAATGTGTCAATAGCAGCTGATAGAAGCACGATGTGGCGAGCCTGTCATGCCGCCACATCAACAATGATTTACTGCGACATATTTGCGTTTTCGAGCGCAGCGACTCGTTTTTTCGCCGCCGCAATTTTTGCCTCAAGGCTCGCGACATCACTGGCACTGTTAGCCTGCTGAGACTGACGTTGCAATGCTTCCAGCTGTCTAATCTCTTGCTGACGTTGCAAATTGGTAGATTTAACTGATTTCAGTTTTTTCAGGGTTTGTGTCAGATCAGAACGTGCTGCCGCTAAACGGCTTTTCTCATCTGCCAGCTTCTGGCTTGAGGTCTGCTCTCTGGCTTGCGTGTCAGCAAGATTTTGCTGAGCAATGCGATTATCCCGCTGGCTTTGTAAGATTTGGCGTTCCTGATCGTCGACTTTCTGCCGATAACCGCCAGAGGTGGCGCAGCTTAATTTAGTGATAAAACTGGGATCCTGTGCATGCAGATTGCAATCCTGAGGAGTGGTAGCGCACCCGGCAAGCAGCAGCGTAGCAACTAAAGCATAAAATTTCATGAAGGCATCCCTGTATCTATCATGCAGAACTGAAAAGGTAGGAAGTTAAACGCATTAAACAGGGCTGATGAAACCATCAGCCCGTCATGATTAACCCAGGGAGATAGCCTGGCGCTGGCTATACAGACCGTTGGTTTCAGACTCCAGTACGGCAATCTGATTATTCAGGTTGCTATATTCATTGTTCAGCTGTTTAAGTCTGGCTTTATCCGTTGTGCTGGTAGCGCTCTGTCCTTGCAGCGCGACTTTATAGGCCTCGCTCTTATCTTTCATCACTTTGATTTTGTTCTGCATAGTGCTGATGTTGGCATCAATTTTAGCCAGGTCTTTTTTGGCATTCGCCTTATCAAAGCCAGCCTGGTCTTTTTTGATGCTGATTTGCGTTAATGTTGCCTGATTATCACTGATCACGGCTTTCATCGCTTCAGTGGTTTTGGCGACATCGGCGGTGTCTTTTTTGATGTCAGTGTCCATTGCTTGCAGGCGATCGGCAGTGGTGGCGTAATCTTTTTTCAGACTGTCCAGATAATAGTTTGCTGCCACGCCAGCGGCACACCCGGCAGCGCCACCAATGGCGGCACCGGCCAGCGCTTGTTTACTATTGCCTGCCAGCGCACCTGCCAGAGCACCCATGCCTGCACCCGCTAACGCACCCACGCCACAACCCTGAGCCGCTGAACTGCTGAATAACTGCGACTGTTCACCACTGGTCAATCGTGGGTCAGGTTTAGTACCGGAGAGCATAGAGCTACCCGTGTTGGCACAACCACTAAGCAGAAGGGAAACAGAAACCAGGAGAGCAGTTGAGGTATGTTTAAACTTATTTGACATCATTTTTATCCTTAAATGACCAAATGGAGCAGCGTTTAAAAGAGTGTGCTGTCCATAGACACGTTGCTGTTTGAAATAATTCAGGGTCAGGCTGCCAGAGGCTAATCGAAATCTCCATCAATGACGTTCAGATTAAGATAGGTACCTGGAGCTCACTGTTATTCTATCCCTGTGATGAAACAACTATCATCAACTCTGAGTCTGGAACAATATCGGCGTATGTTTTGAGAACTTTAGTTTAAGAAAAAATTTATTACCGATTTTTATTATCCGAACAGTTCGGCCGCTAACTGAAAAATCCTGCTCAGGTAATATCGCGGCTGGGGAATGAAATTTCTTCGCGGGCCAGTCTTGTTGAGACGCCCTAAGAATTTTTAGTTTCGGATCGCAATCATTCCATGTCTGCAGTGGAATAGAACTCCACGCTCCTGTTCTTAACTGAACGCTTTACTAAAAAAGTGTCATAAAGCTAATGTGATTATGATTGTATATGAATCGTAAGGGTGTGTGAAATAATATTTTTTGATATTTCAGCTTGCGGTAATTAGCATTATATACTGATATAGATTATATTTTAGTTTATTACTCTGATTTTGAAATGAATTTTAATATTTTTTTATGTTTTTTAATTTTGTCAAGGAGGTTAAGGGGGGTAACGGTAAATAATTAATCGCTGAATGCTTAGCACCATCTCAGTTTTCTTATGATTACACATAAAGTAAACCTGCAAGAATTTTCAGTAGGTATTACCACAAGTCTGGGGGGATGGTGATAGTAGTGTCTATTAAAGGCTATTTTCCTGCGGCTTCTGACGGGGTGACATAGGCAGCAAGCTGCAAAGTAATCTGGAAATAGCGGAGGGATAAGTGACCCGCTGGGAAGTCTGACAGCCGGGGAAAATTCCTTAATCCGGTGTAGCAATAAGCGTGGCAAACTGCTTCAGAAGCAATTGTCAGAACCAGCCTGGTAAAAGGAGATTTTAATACGACTCGCGATATTTACTTCAGTTGTACTTACGTCATCGTTTTTCAAGCGAAAAAGGGAGGGTTTAAGTGTTTATAAAAACTATCCAGGAGATTGAATTCGGTTGGAGCCTGAAAGTTTTTACTTAATTCCTTTTAGGTTAGGCTTATTCTTATGTAAGCGCAACGGCGGAAATGAACTAAAGTGATGGATGATCGGCACTTTTTATTTTTTTTTGTGAAATTTTACTAATGTTTGCATGTGGTTTGACGATAACACTGAGTACAGTGCATAAGGGTTGTCTGGATAGTAAAAGAGAGCCGTAACGACGATTTTGTTATGATTGGGACATAGGAGTTCTTAAGGCCGCAGCCATTTACTACACAATGTGGTGCAGACCAGCATGCTGGCATTTCTGCCACTCAAATTAGTGCCAGCGGGTCTCAGTGGATGTCTGTAGTTTCATAGGTATTCGGTGTTATTTGTCTGTTTTCACTCTGTGATGAATCTGAGTGTGAAATGATACGGTCGGTGGCTTGATGATTTTTTTGGCTATTGGTCTGATATCTGAAGTAATAACGTAAGCGCAAAAAAATGTGGCCATAATATGGCTGCTGTGGGAAATCTTCTATCAATTTTCAGTCTTCTGAATTTGGCTATTTAGTTTTTTTAATTAAGGATGGATTATGAATATGGTTTTTTGCCGCGGATGCGGCAAGGAAATTCACATTACTGCTAAAGCTTGTCCACAGTGTGGTGCACCTCAGACTAGCCAGCAGGTAGTCACGGTTGATAATACGGGTGGGGCCATACATCAATGGTATCTGGGCGTATTAAAAAAATATGCGGTGTTTTCAGGCAGAGCAAGAAGAAAAGAGTATTGGATGTTCACTTTATTTAACATCCTGATTGCTTTCCTTCTTGGTGTTTTTGAAACGATAATTGGTGCTGGAGATATCCTTTCAAATCTTTATAGCCTGGCCGTATTAATTCCGGGCATTGCAGTTGCGGTTCGCAGACTGCATGACACCGATCGCAGCGGATGGTGGCTGCTGTTACCTATCGTCAATATCGTGTTCCTGGCACTTGAAGGACAATCCGGCATCAACCGATTTGGTTCGGACCCAAAAGAAATCGCTTAGTCCCTGGATAGCGTGAAACCAGTCTTTACCACTTGCTTAATATTTGATCCTGTTTCAAGACTAATCCATTTAGCATCTGGTTTAGACGGTAGACGGTAGACCCTGGCCGCGTAATCACGCGGCCAACAGAATCAATTTGATTTCTTCCATCTGCATGATGCAGGTGTCGCAGCGATAAAAAAATCCACGCTATTGCGTGGATTAAGTCAGGAAGGCTGATTGTGCTGAGACTCACTCAAATCTAATGGCTCAGTCAATCAGACGTTGAACAGGAAGTTCATCACATCGCCATCTTTCACGATGTACTCTTTACCTTCTGAACGCATCTTGCCGGCTTCTTTAGCACCTTGCTCGCCTTTATAAGCGATGAAATCTTCAAACGCGATGGTCTGGGCGCGGATAAAGCCTTTCTCGAAGTCGGTGTGGATTTTACCGGCTGCCTGTGGAGCCGTCGCGCCAACCGGGATGGTCCAGGCACGTACTTCTTTCACGCCAGCGGTGAAATAGGTCTGCAGGTTCAGCAGGGAGTAACCGGCGCGGATAACGCGGTTCAGGCCTGGCTCTTCCAGTCCCAGCTCTG
>Ga0308162_1001359_pt1 | contig 19892 bp, 17 predicted proteins | sample PhySR2_FD_201370 | JGI IMG/M metagenome (GOLD analysis project Ga0308162, IMG submission 201370) | Phyllosphere microbial communities from UC Gill Tract Community Farm, Albany, California, United States - DLSLS.R2 | ecosystem: Host-associated > Plants > Phyllosphere > Unclassified | place: USA... | reverse complement strand
TTCGGACGCGGGTTCAACTCCCGCCAGCTCCACCAAAATTCTTGGTTGATGGTTACCAGAACCATCATCGAAGTCCTGAGAGCCCGCAAGGTGAAAACCTTGCGGGCTTTTTTGTGTTTGTGATCTTACGGGATAATCCGCCTGAATCTGGTGATAATTGGTACACGTTTAGGTACGCACTGTGATTTGTACCAAAAATGTGTACCCATTTTGGGCGGAAATCAGTCATGGCGCGGATGACACGCTCCTCACCAATAACGAAATCCTCAAAGCTAAGCCTCAAGGGAAAGACTTCACGCTGCATGATGGCGATGGGCTTTTCCTGCTCATCAAAACGTCTGGTAAGAAGCTATGGCGTTTTCGCTATCAACGTCCTAAGAGTAGCAGCCGTATAAATCTTAGTCTTGACTCCCACCCTGCTCCAACACTCTCTGCCGTACGTCAGATGGGTGACCAGTATTTGTCGCTGCTGGTACAAGGGATCGACCCACAAAAGCAGCAAGAGGAAAGTTCTGAGCAACTCCAAATAGAGCTAAATAGCATTTTTTCAGTTGTGGCCGCGAGGGGGTTCCAACTTATAAGCAAAGGCGTCACTGAGGATTATGCGTAGCATATTTGGCGATCACAGGAAAAGGACATCTTCCCTACTATCGATGAAACAGGCTAGAACAATTGTAGAGGCGCTGGAGCCGATTAAAACTCGCGGGTCACTTGAGACAGTCCGTAGGTTAGTACAGCGTATTAACGAAATCATGATTAATGCAGTCAAAACGGGGGTAATTGATGCAGATCCTGCTTTAGGTGTTGGTATCATTGTCGAGAAGCCTAAGAAGCAAAAAATTCCTACGCTCCACCTGAGCAATTGTCAGAACTAATGCGCTCGTTGGTAACGTCTAATTTATCAGTTCCAACTCGTTATCTAATCGGATGACAGCTACTGACACTTGTTCGACCTTCAGAGGCATCAGGTGCAAGATGGCTAGAAATCGATTTTGAACATAAGCTATGGAAAATTCCTTCCGAACGGATGAAAGCAAAACGTGAGCCTATCGTTCCTCTATCCAAATAGACATTAGCCATTTTTGAGATAATGAAGGCTATAAGTGCTAACCGAGAGCATATTTTCCCTAGCCGGAATGATCCTAAGCATAAGATGAACAGCCAGACTGCCAATGCTGCTTTGAAGCAGATTGGGTATGGCGGAAGGTTAGTTGCACATGGTTTACGCTCAATTGCCAGCACAGCTTTGAATGAAAGTGGATTTAATGCTGATGTAATAGAAGCAGCATTAGCGCATTCAGATAAGAACGAAGTACAGTGTGCCTACAACAGGTCAACATATTTAGATGCGCGCTATGAGTTAAAGCAATGGTGGGGAAATTTCGTAAAAGTTACTATCGAATAGCAAAGGCGTGTATAAATAAACATGTGAATATACACAGTTTAATTTTTCCATAAAAACTATATCTTTAATGGCATACTGGGTTAAAACCCACACCTACTCTACTTAGCTGTGCCATAATTAAGGTTCATATGGAATTTGACATCATTTTTGATAACAGCCTCTCATCCTTTGTTACCGCGAGTGATTCAAGCTTGGGTTCAAATAACAGTCTTGTTTCAATAGTAAATGATTTTGAAGATGGCCTATGGAGAGATAAAAAGTTTCATAGATTCATTTGGGATAACATACTCTTAACTGCGCTTTCAATTAAGGAAAGAAATGCATTAATTGATGTCACACATAGCTCCCTTGCTATTGCTGCACAAAATCTTAGATTAACTGATAAAGATGGAGATATTGGAAAAGGAAGTGAATTAGCAGAGATTTTCCTATATGGAATAATGCGGCATCACTTTAAAGCATTACCAGTAGTTCCAAAAATATTTTATAAGCAAAACGCTCAAGATAATGCGAAGGGCGCAGACAGCGTCCATATAGTATTAACTGGAGAGAGCGATTTTACACTCTGGTTCGGAGAGGCTAAGTTTTACAACAGCTTAGATGATAGCCGATTTGACTCAATTATTACGTCAGTTGTAAATTCACTTAACACTGAAAAACTAAAAAAAGAGAATAGTCTCATCGTTAACACTAAAGATCTCTATGAGCTTATCGAAGCACCTTCATTGAAAGCAAAAATATCAGAAACCCTATCAGAGAGGAATTCAATAGATAATATAAAATCCATTATAAATATTCCAATTTTTATTTTACATGAGTGCAGCATAACTGAAAAATGCAATGATCTCACCATAGAATATAAGAACTCGATCATTGACTTACATAAGAAAAAAGCATTATCATATTTCAACAAACATAAAGAAAAAATAAAAAGCATTTATCATCACGATAAAATAAAGTTTCATTTAATACTCTTCCCCGTACCAGAAAAGAAATCAATAATCGAAAAGTTCTTGCAGACGGTTAAATTTTATAAGGATCTGTGAAGATGGACTTAACAAATAACAATGATATCGAGACTGAGATTTTCGAGTTCTGTCATGAAATAAATTATTTGATATCCAAAGATGATGAATCCAGTGCGCGAAACAAATTAATTTTACTATTAGACTTTCATAAAAAAAACAATTTAGATTATAATCCAATAGTTAATCACTTGATTAGAACACTTGGTCTCTACCCTTATATTAAGACTGATACATCACAGTGGCAGGATGCTTTTATTTATGAAATATTCAAAGTTAACGTCGGCCTGAGTGAGCCAATCACATTACATCGCGAACAATCAATCGTTTTAAAGAAATTACTGGAAGGAAAAAACCTCGCAATTAGTGCCCCTACGAGCTTTGGGAAAAGTTTTATTATCGACGCATTCATATCCTTAAAAAAACCCGATAATGTGCTGATAATAGTTCCTACAATCTCACTTACTGACGAGACTCGGCGTAGATTACATAAAAAGTTCTCAAGCGAATATAAAATAATAACAACATCTGATGTTGAGTTGGATGAGAAAAACTTATTCATATTTCCTCAAGAGCGAGCAATCAGTTATCTTAATAAAATTAAAAGTCTAGACTTACTTATAATTGACGAGTTTTATAAAGCAAGCGAGAGCCATGATAAAGATAGAGCGCCTGCATTACTAAAAGCCATGATGATGTATAGAAAGGTTGCTAAACAATGCTACTATCTGGCACCAAACATCAATGAAATTCGTGAAAACCCATTTACTAATAACATGGAATTTATGAAGATAGACTTTAACACAGTTTATCTGGAAAGACATGACTACTCCGCCAAAATAAATGAAAATGAAGCTCTTAAATCTAAATATTTATTGGATATCCTAAGAAACCACAATGGCAAATCACTCATTTACGCTGGAACATACCCAAACATAGAAAAGGTATCAAGAATCCTGTTTGAAAATTATCCATTAACGAAAAAAGAGCTACTGCTCCAATTTTCCAGTTGGCTTAAAAAAAACTATGACTCAGAATGGATGTTAACTAAGTTAATTGAGAGAGAATCTGGAGTTCATAACGGTCGTTTACATCGCTCGGTTAGCCAAATACAAATAAAGCTTTTCGAAGAAGAACTTGGATTAACAAAAATAATTTCAACGTCGTCAATAGTTGAAGGTGTAAACACTTCCGCTGAAAATGTAATAATTTGGAAATCAAAAAATGGAAACAAAAATCTAAAAGATTTCATGTTTAAGAATATAATCGGCCGAAGTGGAAGGATGTTTAAGCATTTTATTGGGAGAGTGTTCTTGCTATCAGCCCCACCTAAAGAAGAATCAAATGATCTCGAACTAACCATTCCAAACAATTTAGTTCCAGACATTGACGAGGATGAGTTCAAGAATGTTCTAAGTAAAGAACAACTAGCTAATATTATCGCTTATAAAGAAGAGATGAATTCTCTTTTGGGTTATGAGACATTCCACAGACTTCAAGCTGAAGGAGCATTCAAGACTAATGATCCTTTACTAATTAGGGAGATTGCATCAGACATCGCAATGAACCCTAGCGACTGGCTCAGCATTACATATCTCAACTCTGAAAACCCTGATGAATGGGATCATTTCCTTTATAAAATAATAAAGTTAAAGCCTGCTGGATGGGGCGTTGAATATAGTAAATTTGTAAGCTTTATTAAAATAGCAAGCTTGAATTGGCATTTAACAATACCTGAAATATTACGTAACCTATCCTCTAGCGGCATTACAATTGATAATTTCTTTGAATTAGAACGCAATTTAACCTTTAAACTCTCTTCGATACTTAATGATGTAAATGTTTTATTATCCGAGATGATACCTTATAAGAACACTGATATATCACCTTTTATTTTTAAAACATCGCATGCGTTTCTACCTCCTATAGTTTATCAACTGGAGGAATATGGTTTACCAAGAATGATTTCAAAAAAACTACACATACCTCTTCATATAGACTTCATGAGTGATTCGCTCAATCTGCACTCAGTAATTGTAAAACTCAAAGATTGTAATACCATGTTTGGAATAGCCAATTCAATTAATGCAAACAAAATAGAGAGATACATAATTGATCATTTTATTGATGGAGTCTCGAAATCTGAGAAATGACCATATGCTGTTATGCTAAAAATTGACTAGCTATTTGATGTTATAGTGTTTTAAGCCGCAGCATGAAATGCTATCCTCACCACGCCTGCCCGCTTTATGCATCGCTTTTCATGCAGGTGCAGGCCACATGTTGTCAGTAATACCCGCATCAAAAAAACCGGCTCAGGCCGGTTTTTTTAAAATCTTCGACATATATGATGAAAAATTATTATTCACACTTACAAATCATACAATCTCATATCAACTAGATATAAGACATTAAGTTAAGTTATTATAAAAAAACCTCATACTAACTTCACAACTCGAGCACTATTTTTACCTGCATCTTTTAAAATGAAATCTTGAAAAACAGCAGGAGCATCAAGCGACACTATATTATAAATTTTTTCAGAAACCATCCTCATTTCATGGTCCCCTTCAATAGCCCCTCGCATTTCAAGAAAGTGCCTAATTGCGCGAGCATTGGCTGTAACAATTATTTTTGTTTCAGTAGAATTTGGCAGAATTGATCTAGAAGCAGTTCTTAAAGCTCGTAACTTTTCTTTTTTAGACAAGTCAAAATTTTTATCTTTTTCGAAAATATCGTTAATTGATTTTTTATAAAAACTCACACAATTCTCTACATGAGTCCTCCAGGCTAAAAACAATTCTTCATCTCCTGCAACTTCAGGAGGAACAACAAATTCAGCATCAGACTCATCATGATACTGTTGAGAAAGCTGGCTATATGCAAAGCCAACACGATGCCTTACCAATTGATGAGTAAATGCCCTAGAAACGCCAGTTAATAAAAAAGTCCAATTAATATGTTCCAGAACACTTTCATGCCCTTGGTTTATTAAATTTAAAATATATTGAGAGTTATCTCTGGGGGATTGAATCATGGGGCCAAAAGACATGTAACAAAGTCTTCCTGATGCTTCTACTAATTCTTCTGCACTGGTAGAACTTTCGGAACGAATCCAAGTAAGTCCTTGAGACTCAAGAAAATCAATAAAAGTATCAACATCGAATGTTGGATGTGATAAGCAACTAACTGATAAAGTTGAAATTTTAATCATTTTTAGTCTCCGAATCTCTATGTCTGGAGCCTAGGCTATCACTTTTATTTATTACTTGCACATTACTCTTTTTGAGATTTTCCACTTCCTCTTTAAGACTTTTTAATGCTAACTCTTGCTGATTATTCTTTTCAATCAACTCTTTATTATCACTTAAGCGGGATGACGTAATTTCATACGAGATTGGAATTGCAATACTTATTATCGAGATAATTACCGCAGCAACAGCTATTAACATTGCAGACCAGTTTCTTAGTATCTTAACAATTAACCCTGGAATTCGTTGATCCAAACCAGCAAAATCCTTACCCATTCTAGATAATTGATCTTTGCTAACGCCTAATCCAGCACGAGCACTATAACCAGTTGTCGGCGACGAAGTTTTAAACAAAATCAATCTAGCTATTTTTTCATTGATAATTAAAGAAACTGGTTTTTTAGACATATTAACGAGATATATTGTTAACTTACCTTTATAGCCAGGATCGATATGCCCAGGATTAGTCATGATAATCCCTCTTTTAGATAATGAGTTTCTGGGAAAGATGATCCCTCCAACCTCGTTATCCAACCTAAAGACTTCATTTAAGACGATTATTACGGTTTCTCCAGGTTGCAAAATATGGTCTTCTACTGGTACATCAAGTTCTTTTGCCTCAGGAACATAAATTTCACAAATTGACAAATCTATAGTGGAAGAATGAACATCAAACTTGTTTTTAATAATAGTTGCTTGGTCAAATATTTTGCCTTTTTTAATTAACTCTTTTATTTCTTTGTCAGCTAACATGTTCATCCTTAACTTGATATTAAAATAATTGAAAACATTAAACTAGCAGCACCAAATTCAACTACGACTTAATAAAATAAGACTAAGCCTATTACTAGACATGAATACCTTAGGGAAGATTTAGAATGGCTGCATTTACGATTTGAGTTGATATTGTTTTATTAGAATCCTTAATAAGATTAGCTAGCCTTAGCTTATGTGATCTACCTGTACCACCAGCTTAAAGCCCAACAGTTTCAGGAAAAAATCTCATCAAAACAGAATAGTAAAATCCCGCGTGTTTAGCAATTAACACTTGTTGTAAAGCCTTCTCAACTTATTCTATCCAATTCAAAAAATGAACAATGTAAATAATTTTCCTTGAAAAAAATATGCCTAAATTATAAGCCAGATGGCCTTTATCCTATCGTTGCCGTTCCGGGGTCTAAGCTCTAATAATTGGTAAATATTTAGGTACACGGAAAAAATCCGAACTAGATAAAAACATTAAATTACAATAGCTTGCTAACAAATAATCAGGTCCGCCAGTTCATTAGAACTCATAAAATGAAATTTTTGCGGGCTTTTGTGTCTGCGATCCTACTTAAAACATACCTCTCGACTGACGCAATGCCTGCTTAATCGTCTGACTAACTCTATAAACCAATGAAACTAGCTTGCGCCTCCCTGTGTGAGTTAGCCCCCAGAGTTAGTGACCTGAGTATATTATTTTAAAAAAAAATAATAAATAATTAAGTTAACGAAAATTTAAAGAAAAAGTATTTATTTAAAGTAGACCTAATGCAGGCACATATCTGCATGATTTCAAAAGAATGTCATTCACACAGATGGAGTTAAATCATGGATGATGGGTTAAGGATAGTATTGTCTCCTGTCCAGCTTGCTGCTGCCCTTTCTGACAAATCAGTTACCGAATCTGAGACAATGTCTAACCGTCTTATGGGCGGGCTGGGGTTGGTAATGGGAACACTGGAGCTGGCCGGGGCAACTGCGCTTTGTATGGCGCCCGAGCCTACAGGTTTGACAAAGGCGGCCTGCATCGTTGTTGGCGCGCACAGCATGGACAGTATCAATACCTCAGCAAATCAGGTTCTGAGCGGCAAGAATGTTCGTAGTGCAACATATCGGGCCGCCATTGAGATGGCAAAACAGTTTGGCGCTGATGATGATACAGCATGGAAAGTAGGCCTGACCGTAGATGTGGGCGTGCCGATAGCTTTTTCTCTTGGACTTGGCGCGGCGAGAATTGCTGCCGTTCGTGTTGGACGAATCAAATTAATTGAGCATGAATCTGTCTCTGGATTAAAACCGGGCGGGCATACGCTTTTAAAGCATATTGGAAAATCACCCCAGGAACTTCATGAAAGAATTATCCAATCCAATGGGGTATTGGATCTATCTGGTTCGTTCTCGTCGCTGGAGATTGCCGAAGCAGCCATATCAAAGGCACTTCATAATAATCGGGAATGGATAAAACTATGGGCTGCAAGTAAACCACGACATAACATGACGATAAGTTACGATGTGGGTAAAACCGTTGGTTATGTTGTTCAGAAAGGGAGCAACACTGCGTATAAAGCAACTAAAATCAGAGTTGCGCTGAAGTATCAGACTTACAATAACAAACCTTATTATATAATTACTTCTTTTCCAGATAAGTGAGTTGATCATGAGCCGTGCACCTCTTGCCCCAAACTTAGATTTATGCATTGTTGGAACACTGAATCAGGACTTCGACGTTATCACTGGCGCTGATACGATGGATGGTGCCATTGATGTAGTCGTTGACGAAGCTTCTCCAGAAGAAAGATGTGATTTACGTAAAGAAATTACTGACTTTCTCAAGCTGTCAGAAGAAGAGATAAAGGAAGAGTTTTCTCAGCGCTGGCCAGATATTTCACCTGATTACGCCAGCAGTTTTTTGCTCTATTTCCTTGAAAGCATCAAAAGATACGATGAAAGATGATGTTGCGTGCACGCCCATTCGTGAACTGATTGGTAGGTTTAACCTTCGATGTTGCTGTACCTGTTGCTCTTTCTCTGGGGGCAGGAGCGGCGAGAATTGCAGCCATTCGCACAGGACGCATCAAACTTATTCAACATGAATCAGTAACTGGTCATACGCCCGGAGGCCATGCAATTTTAAAGCATATTGGTAAAACCCAGCATGAACTAGCAGCCCGGTTAAAAAGCATAGAAAATTTGGCTCGCCCGCCAAATGCCATTAGCTCTTTCACCAATATAGATCTGGCCGAAAAATCAGTATCCGATGCCATAAAGGTAAATAAAGAGTGGATAAAGATTTGGGCGGCAAACAGACCAGGACATAATTTAAATATCAAATATGACACCGGAAAAGTCATTGGTTATTCCCTGTTCAGGGGTAGTCAAAAACTGACTCCGGCAACGAAAGTCAAGGTTGTTCTTAAATATGAATTGTACAACGGCAAGCCTTACTATATTCTGACTGCATTCCCGGAGGTTTAAATTATGTTACTAACTACTAATATAGATATTCTGATTGAAGGGACATTAAATCAGGACTTTGACTTTATTACAGGTGCTGACACCATTGATGAAGCTATTGATATTTATACAGCTGAATTAACACTCCAGGATCGTGAAGACCTAAAAAAAGAAGTGATGAACTTTCTGACATATGACGATGAAATGATAAAATCAGAGTTCAGAGACAGGTATATTAATACCTTTGCACCGGAAGATGGTAAAGGGTTGCTTCTGAGAATACTCGAAAGCATCAACAAGCATAGTGACCATGGCAATCCCTTATAAACGAGAATTGGTGTTCGATGGAGGGTTACAAGAACTTCGTCGAACGCCTCAGAGCCCGCGAGATAAACGTACTGCGGGCTTTTGTTTCTGTGCAGCCCTGCGGCCTTCCGTGCGAATGCGCTTCAGGCATGTATATCAACACTTTCTGCAACGTCATTACTATAGTTCCTTCCGCCTCCCCACTCCCCCTTTACAGCCCCAACCCAAACACGAAATAATACCCCTCTACGCCGGGCCACAACGCCCTGCCAACGCTTAAACCCAAACTCAACTCTGCGGACAATTTATGAATAACGAAATCTCTCTCAAATACTATGATGTCGCAGATGAGTATGCGACGGAGTCCGCTAAGCCGGTGAGCGAAGCTGAACGTACCCCACTGGCGCATTACTTCCAGCTGCTGATCACCCGTCTGATGAACAACGAAGAGATCAGTGAAGAGTCGCAGCAGGATATGGCGCGTGAAGCGGGTATCGATGAGCAGCGTATTGATGAAATTGCCGAGTTCCTGAACCGCTGGGGCAACGAGTAACAGACACTCACCGGCAGACGAGCTTTGCGCAGTTTGCCGGTTAATCTGCCTGACTCAGTACCTCATTCGCCCGCCGGTATTCTCATAAAAACGCACAATGCTGACAGCCACGTGTCTCACGTGGCTGATGTCCGTTCCCAGCTCTACTACCGACCCATCTTCGTCTTTATCTGCCGCTACACACTCCATCGCTCTCGCCTTAACCAGCCACAAAGTCCCCTTCCGCCCCACATCCTCTGGCGCACCTGAAAATTATCATCCAGACTTATATAGTCTGCGCAGGCATTGTGTTTTACACTGCGCGCTGTAAAAAACTGAGTAGATTAAGCAGGCAAAAATGGCGATGAACGGAACGATCACAACCTGGTTTGAAGATAAAGGTTTTGGCTTTATCAAAGATGAAAACGGTGATAACCGCTATTTTCATGTGATTAAGGTCGCCAATCCTGATCTGATCAAGAAAGATGCGGCGGTGACGTTTGAACCCACCACCAACAACAAGGGCTTATCCGCCTATGCGGTGAAGGTCGCGCCGACAAGCAAATACATCTATATCGCAGGCGAGCGGCTCAAGATCACCTCGATTAAGTCTTATCTGGTCTACAACGAAGAAGTCCCGGTCGATGCCGGTGTCGATAAAGAGAACGCGGTGTTGTCAGTGGGTCTGTTGCTGAATAATATCCGGCCGAAAACTGACCCGAACGCCAATGAGATGCGCTCGCTGAAAAAGCTGGCGGTCACCACCTTCCAGGGTACGACACTGATCTTCTCTGAAGATGAGATCGACATTGAAAGCACGGTTAAAGTGCTTAAAGGCCTGAAGTAATCCCGCAGGCGGGCCGAAATTCTGTTGGCAGGATTTCGGCCTTCAGCCTCCTGCCAGCCTGCACTTCAGGCACATTTCTCTGACACGAAATCCCCGCCCACAGGGCTGATACATGACAAAGCGTTCCTCTGGCGGATAAAACCGTCCTGCTCTCCCCTCTAATCCATTGTTTATGATAAAACAAAGGTCAAAAGCGCAGCTCATCAAGGTTCATCCCCACAAAGCGACTTTCCAGGGTAGAATTAGAAACTTTGTTCAGTCATTGCCAATGTTTTCCATCATCGCAAAGTGATACGAAAAGCGGGTGAAATAAGGTATAAAGCCGCATGAAAATCCCAAACAGAATCCAGCCCCTGGTCGATGACGGCCTGATTGACGATGTCCTGCAGCGGCTGAAAAGCGGCAAAGAAGCAGACGTCTATACCGTGCTATGCGGCGGCAAGGTGCAGTGCGCCAAAGTCTATAAAGAAGCGACCCAGCGTAGCTTCAAGCAGGCCGTGCAGTATCAGGAAGGTCGTAAAACCCGTAACAGCCGTAACGCCCGCGCCATGCAGAAAGGCACAAAGTTCGGCCGTAAGCAGCAGGAAGAGTCCTGGCAGACCGCCGAAGTAGATGCCCTGTTCCGCCTGGCGAACGCCGGTGTTCGCGTGCCACAGCCTTATCTCTGCATCGACGGTGTGTTATTGATGGAGCTGGTGACCGATGCCAATGGCTCGGTCGCGCCACGTCTCAGCGATGTCTCTCTGTCTGAAGAGCAGGCGGTGACGGATTTCCACACCATGATCCGCAACATCGTCCGCATGCTCTGTGCCGGTATCGTTCACGGTGACTTATCCGAGTTCAACGTGCTGCTGGATGACCAGGGCCCGGTGATTATCGACCTGCCACAGGCGGTCGATGCGGCGGCCAATAACCATGCCGAGTCGATGTTTGAACGTGACGTAGACAATATCACCTCTTACTACGGTCAGTTCGCTCCGCAGCTGCTGAAGACGCGCTACGCCAAAGAGATCTGGCTGCTCTATGAAGATGGCAAGCTGACGCCGGAAACACCCCTTACCGGGAAGTTTGTGGAAGAGGAGCGCGTGGTGGATATGGATTCTCTGATGGATGAGATCATCACCGCAGAAGATGAATATTACGAGCGCCAGCGCGCCAGCCGTGAGCGCGACGAAGAGTAACTGCATCAATAAAAAAAGGCAGCGAGTCGCCTCGCTGCCTCTCACTTACCGCACTATCACAACGCCATCACCGCACGATGACCGTCAGCGCAATCAGAGTTAAGCCGATGATCATCACGCCGACAAAGACCTTATCGAGCCTGCCTTTTTTCATCTTCTCCTCCCTAGAACCACTGACCAAAGCGACGGATGTAGAAACGCTTCATGCCCTGTGCCACCAGGCAGTAGCTGAACAGCGTCAGCACCAGCCACGGGAAATATTGCCATGGCAGTGGCACCAGACCGACCATCGCACCCAGCGGTGAGAACGGGATCAGGATGCCCAGCGCCATCACCGCCAGCGTAGTCAGCATCACCGGTAAGGTGGCGCGACTCTGGATAAACGGAATCTTCCGGGTACGCAGCATATGCACCACCAGCGTCTGTGACAGCAGCCCCTCAATAAACCAGCCGGACTGGAACAGCGACTGCACGCCTGCATGGTTAGCGCCGAAAACAAACCACATCAGCGCAAAGGTGGTGACGTCAAAAATTGACGAGGTCGGACCCATCCACAGCATGAAGCGCTTGATGTTGCCGGCATCCCATTTACGCGGCTTATTCAGAAACTCACGGTCAACCTTGTCCCACGGCAGCGCCAGCTGGGAAACGTCATACATCAGGTTCTGAATCAGCAGATGAATCGACAGCATCGGCAGAAACGGAATAAAGGCACTGGCCACCAGCAGCGAGAAAACGTTGCCGAAGTTGGAGCTGGCGGTCATGTTGAGATACTTGATGATGTTGCCAAAGGTCTCGCGTCCTTTGAGTACACCCTCATTCAGCACCTGTAAATCCTTCTCCAGCAGGATGATGTCCGATGAGGCTTTCGCCACATCCGCCGCGCTGTCCACGGAAATCCCGGTGTCAGCTGCCCGCAGCGCAGGCGCGTCGTTAATGCCATCGCCCAGGAACCCGACGGTGTGACCGTTCTGCTGCATCAGCCGCACCAGACGGGATTTCTGCAGCGGCGTCAGCTGAGCAAACAGGGTGCAGCGCTCGGCTTCCTGCGCCAGCTCATCATCGTTCATCGCCTCAATCTGATCGCCGGTCAGCATCGCCGGATCGGTCAGCCCGACATCGGCACAGACCCGCAGCGTCACCAGCGGATTGTCACCGGTCAGCACTTTCACCGTCACACCGCTGTCACGCAGGGCTTTAATCGCTTTGCCCGCGCTGGCTTTAGGCGGATCGCGGAAGGTCAGCATTCCCTGGATAATCAGATCGCGCTCATCACTGTCGCTGAGCGGCGCGTGTAGCTCGCCATCACGGGTTGCCACCAGCAGCACGCGATAACCCTGCTGATGATAGTGTTCGGTCTGCGCCAGCAGCGCCGCACGCTGTGCCGCATCCAGTGCGACCACCGTGTCGCCCTGCCGCACGGCAATGCTGACGGCCAGCATCTCTTCCACTGCGCCTTTACAGATCAGTTGTGAACGATGCTGAGTCAGATCCTCCACCAGCACCGACACCCGACGGCGGGTAAAATCAAACGGCAGCTCATCGATCAGCTGGAACTGGCTGCGCTGAGACTGTGAAATGACCTTGTCGCCCGCGCAGAGTAAGGCGCGATCCATCAGGTTTTTCGCGCCACTCTGGCTGCCGCTGTTGAGCCATGCCAGCAGCAGCACCTGTGCATCTTCGTTGCCCCGCGCATCCAGATGATGCGCCAGCAGGATGGTGTCCTGGGTCAGCGTGCCGGTTTTATCAGTGCAGAGCACATCCATCGCGCCGAGGTTCTGAATGGCGTTGAGCTTTTTAACGATCACTTTGCGACGTGACATCGCAATCGCGCCCTTAGCCAGGTTGGCGCTGACAATCATCGGCAGCATTTCCGGGGTCAGTCCGACCGCGACCGCCAGTGCAAACAGCGTGGCATCCATCCAGTCGCCTTTGGTGAAGCCGTTAATCAGCAGCACCACCGGAACCATCACCAGCATAAAGCGGATCAGCAGCTTGCTGACGCTGTTCACCCCGCGGTCAAACGCGGTCTGCGGACGGCTTCCGGTCAGCGATGAGGCCAGGGAGCCGAACCAGGTTTCGCCGCCCGTCGCTACCACGACTGCGCTGGCTGTGCCGCTGGCCACGCTGGTGCCCATCAGGCAGATATTCGGTGATGCCAGCCGCTCCTGGGCGGTCTGACCTTCGGCATCGATACCCGCATCGCTGCTCTGTTTCTCAACCGGCAGCGACTCGCCGGTCAGTACTGCTTCACTGATAAACAGATTACGTGAACTCAGCAGACGGACATCGGCAGGCACCTGATCGCCGGTGCTGAGCAGAATGATATCGCCCGGCACCAGTTCACTCATATCCACATCCTGACGCTGCGCGGTTTCGCTGCCCGGCTCACGCCGCAGCACGGTGACCTGGCTGCGCACCAGTGACTTCAGTGCCTGCGCCGCACGGTTGGTGCGAAACTCCTGCCAGAAGCGCAGCAGCCCGCTCAGCATCACCATGGTGAAGATGATGATGACGCCGGAGAGATCGGTCTCCTGACCGGCGCGCAGCGGCAGAATATAGTCGGTAAACAGGCTCACCAGCGCCAGGACCAGTAATACGTAGATAAACGGGTTATTAAACGCCATCAGCAGCTGAATCAGCGCCGGTGGCGCTTTCTCATGCGCCACTTCATTACGGCCATACAAAGCCAGTCGTTTCGCCGCTTCAGCCTGGGTCAGGCCCTGACGCTGACTACGCAGGTTCGCCAGCGTCATATCAATGTGCTGGTCTGCCTGCTGCGCAACGGCAAACATTTTTTTACTTTTTTTATCATTACGGTTGCCGGATGAAGTGATCGCAACCTGTTCCAGTTTCATGTCGCTCATTTCGACATCTCCCTGATTTAAAGCAATAGTTGTCCTGCACGGGAAATAACGTGCATGGATAAAACCTGGCGTGGCCGGGTTATTTAATGGGGTGACTTTCAGAAACAGTCAGGTTATTCCGCCGGCGCGCTAAATAATGACGCGCGCAGGGTTACCTGACGCCGGTTATACGCGGCGTTTTAAAAGTCTGATATCAGCGATTGGGCGCAGCCTGGGCTACGCCAGACGGGGCGGAGGAAAAAGAGCGAATATAAACAGCAGCATAACGCGCACTCCTGGTGATAGCAGGATTAAAAATAAGGAGCGCGATCGTTAATTAAAGCGGGGATCGCTGCTCGCCGGTTGGCAAGCAGCAGAGGAAACTCAGCTTGCCAGAATAAAGGTTAATCTCGGGTGACTGTCCAACTGAATTCTCCTGAAGTTATCTGCCGCCATTATAAAGAGAGGCCGGCTTCGGTAAAGCAATAACGTATTGAATAACGGTTTCGTTGAGGATTTGTTTCTGCTCAGGTTGCCGCTTCGGTAACAGCGTGGCGATCTTCTTATAACCGCCAGGTAATGCTTATAACCTTTTGGCATATGATTAGCCCATATTCGACTATTCTTCGCATCGGCCCTTTCGTAAACTCGCGTAACTTTTTAGAGGCAAGGAAATTTCATGAAAACTATAATTCCATCACTGCTGGCGCTGACGCTGGCTGCCGCCTTCACAGCCCAGGCCGCAACACCAAAAGATACGCTGGTGATTGCACAATCAACTGACGACGCCGACAGCTTCGACCCGGCCAAAGGGTTTGAACTGACCAGCGTTCAGGCTTTTACGAACATCTATCAGCGCCTGGTACAGTCTGACCCGCAGAATCCGGTGGATCTGAAACCCACACTGGCCACCTCGTGGCAGCCCGGCAGCGACAACCGCAGCCTGACCTTTGAACTGCGCAAAGATGCGAAATTCTCTACCGGCAACCCGCTGCGTCCGGAAGATGTGATCTTCTCGCTGGGCCGCGTGGTGAAGCTGAACCTCGATCCCTCTTTCATCCTGACGCAGCTCGGCTGGACCAAAGATAACGTCGATGGCTTCCTGAAGAAAGTCGACGACAATCATGTGCAGATCAGCTGGACCGCCAACGTCAGCCCGACCTACGTCCTGAGCCTGCTCTCTGCCCCGGTTTCATCGATCATTGATGAAAAAACCGCGATGGCGAACCAGAAGAACGGCGATTTCGGTAACGCCTGGCTGGCCACCCACTCGGCGGGCAGCGGCCCGTATCAGATCCGCAAAGTGGTGATGCATCAGGTGGTGCTGCTCAGCGCTAACCCGACTTCACCAGCGGGCGCGCCAAAAATGAAGAACATCCTGATCAAGAACGTGCCTGAACCGGCTGCGCGTCGTCTGCTGCTGGAACAGGGTGATGCCGATATCGCCCGTAACCTGGGTGCCGATCAGATTGCTGCGCTGAACGGCAAACCGGGCGTGAAGACGGAAGCGATTCCCATGGCGTCGCTCTACTACATCCAGTTCAACATCGGCGCGAACGAGACGATGAAGAACCCGGCCTTCTGGGAAGCGGCACGCTACCTGTGGGATTACAAAGGCATCGCCAGTGAGCTGCTGAAAGGCCAGTTCGACGTGCATCAGAGCTTCCTGCCTAAGGGCTTCCTGGGCGCGATCAACGACACGCCATACAGCTACGATCCGGAAAAAGCCAAAGCGATTCTGAAGAAAGCGGGCCTGAACAACGTCACCTTCAAGCTCTCCACCAGCAACCAGCCGCCTTATCTGGATATCGCACAGGCGCTGCAGGGCAGCTTCGCCAAAGCGGGCGTGAAAGTGGAAGTGGTGCCGGGTCTGAGCTCCGAAGTGTCGACCAACGTGAAAGCGCATAAATATGAAGCGACGCTGAACGCCTGGGGCTCCGACTATTTCGATCCCAACACCAATGCCGCCTCGTTTGCTTACAACCCGGAAGATGGCAGCAAAACCATCGCCTTCCGTTCAGACTGGCACATTCCTGAGCTGAACAAGCAGGTGATTGCGGCGACCGCCGAGAGCGATCCGAAGAAACGCGTGGCGCTGTATGAAGCGATGCAGCGTGAAGTGATGAAGAACTCACCGTATGTGATTGGGATGCAGGCGAAGAACCTGATCGCCCTGCGCGACAACCTGAAAGGCTATGTGCAGGGCATTAACCCTGACATGGTGTATTACTCGCAGGTCACTAAGTAATGGCACAGTCTGTTCCTTCAGCCGGGTTCGCCCGGCTTTTTTGGCAGCGTGGCGGGCGCCTGATCGGTAGCGTACTGTCGCTGCTGGTCACGCTGCTTGGCCTGCTCGCCTTTACCTTTATGCTGTCGCATCTCTCGCCGATCGATCCGGTGCAGCAGATCGCCGGCGATCACGCCAGTGAAGCGACCTATGAGCAGGTGCGTCATGACCTGGGTCTCGACCAGCCGGTGCTGATGCAGTTCTGGCGCTACGTCGAACATCTGGCGCAGGGCGATCTGGGTGTCTCCCGCCTCACCAATCAGTCGGTGAGCGGCGACCTGATGACCACCTTCCCCGCCACCATCGAGCTGGCGACCTGTGCGATGATCTTCGCGGTGGTGTTCGGCGTGACGCTGGCGCTGCTGGCCGCCTGGAAACCGGGCAGCTGGATCGATAATCTCGCCCGCTTTGTCTCGCTGCTGGGCTACTCGGTGCCGGTGTTCTGGCTCGGCCTGCTGGGCCTGCTGCTCTTCTATGCGGTGCTGCACTGGTCCGCCGGACCGGGACGGCTGGATGATATCTGGGTCTACACCCTGGAGCCGAAGACCGGCTTTGTGCTGATCGACAGCTGGCTGTCGGGTGAACCGGAGATGTTCCGCAATGCGATTGCGCACCTCTGGCTGCCGGTGGTGATCCTCGGCCTGCTGGCGATGGCGGGCATTACCCGCCTGCTGCGTGCTGCGCTGCTGGAAGAGAGCAGCAAAGAGTATGTGGTGCTGGCGCGTGCTAAAGGCGCGGGTCGGGTGCGCATCCTGCTGCGCCATATCTTCCCCAACGTGCTGGGCACGCTGGTCACGGTGATCGCTCTCTCCTACGCTACGCTGCTGGAAGGCTCGGTGCTGACTGAAACCGTCTTCGCCTGGCCAGGTGTGGGTCGCTATATGACCAATGCGCTGTTCTCCGGCGATGTGCCGGCGATTCTGGGCTCAACCCTGTTAATCGGCAGCTGCTTTATCCTGATTAACACCCTGGCGGATGTTTTAACCTGGTTAACCGATCCGAGAACCCGATGACGCAACAACTCTCTGAACTCGAAACGCTGCGACCACGCCGTCGCCGTCAACGCGTTACCTCGTTAACCGTTGGGCTGACGCTGGTGGCGATTCTTATCCTGATGGCACTGCTGGCGCCGCTGATTGCGCCGTTCGATCCGAACGTGCAGACCATGTCGAGCCGTCTGCTGGCCCCGTCGGCACAGCACTGGTTCGGCACCGACGGCTTTGGCCGCGATCTGCTGTCGCGCGTGATTTACGGTGCGCGTCCGACCCTGCTGCTGGTGTCGCTGATTCTGGTGCTGACCATTCCGGCCGGGCTGCTGATCGGCATCACCGCCGGTTACGTGGGCGGCTGGACCGAACGCCTGCTGATGCGCATTACCGATATCTTTCTGTCACTGCCCAACCTGGTAATCGCGCTGGCGCTGGTGGCGATTCTCGGCCCTGGCCTGATGAACGGCGCACTGGCGCTGGCACTGACCAGCTGGCCGCCGTTTGCCCGTCAGGCACGCGCTGAAACCCTGGCACTGCGCCGCAGCGACTACCTTGCCGCCGCGCGGATGCAGGGGATTACGGGCTTTCGCCTGATGTTCGGTCATATCCTGCCGCTCTGCATGCCGACGGCGGTAGTCCGCGCCGCCCTGAGCCTGGGCGGGATTATCCTGGCCGCGGCCGGACTCGGTTTCCTCGGTATGGGCGTTCAGCCGCCGACGGCGGAATGGGGTTCGATGGTGGCCGAAGGCAGTAAAGTCATTTTTGATCAGTGGTGGGTTGCTGCTGCACCGGGCGCGGCGATTCTGTTTGCCAGCCTGGCCTTTAACCTGACAGGCGATGGCCTGCGCGACCGACTGGATACCCGTCATGCAAAATAATCTGCTCCATGCCGAGGGGCTGACCATTCGCAGCGACGATGCGCTGCTGGTCGACAACATCAGTTTTTCCGTAGGCCGCGAGCGCGTGGCGCTGGTCGGTGAGTCCGGTTCCGGCAAGTCACTGACCGCCCGCAGCCTGATGGGCTTACTCTCGCCCGCGCTGCATCTGCAGGCCAGCCAGCTCCAGGTGGCCGGTGAAAATGCGCTGACGCTGAGCGAGCGTCACTGGAACCAGCTGCGCGGTAACCGCGTGGCGATGGTGATGCAGGACCCGAAGTATGCCCTTAACCCGACGCGCACCATTGGCTGGCAGGTGGAAGAGCCGCTGATCCTGCATCGCCGCCTGAGCCGTGCCGAGCGCAAAGAGAAAGTGTGTGAAATGCTGGATGCGGTCGGCCTGCCCGATCCGCGTCGTCTGATGCAGCAGTATCCGCATCAGCTCTCTGGCGGCATGGGCCAGCGCGTGATGCTGGCGATCGCCCTGATTACCGATCCGGACTTCCTGATCGCCGATGAACCGACCTCCGCGCTGGATCATGCCATGCGCGATCAGGTGCTGGCGCTGATCCGCGGTCTGGTGGAGGCGCGCAACATGGGCCTGCTGCTGATCAGCCATGATTTGCAGCAGGTTTCAGAACATTGCGAGCGGGTGATGGTGATGTATAAAGGCCGGTTGCTGGATACGCTGCCCGCCGCCGATCTGCCGCACGCTACCCATCCCTACACCCGCACGCTGTGGGCCTGCCGTCCGGGCAAAGCGACCCACGGACAGACATTACCGGTGCTGGACCGCGCTGCGCTGGAGGCGAATGATGATTAAGCTGCAGGATCTAAGCGTCGCCCACAAACAGGGTTACGAGCTGCGCACCGTGGTGCATGAGGTTAACCTGGAGGTTAACGCTGGCGAGTGTTTTGGTCTGGTGGGTCCGTCAGGCTGCGGCAAGTCGTCGCTGCTGTGGGTGCTGGCAGGTCTGAACCCACACTGGCAGGGTCAGATGCAGCTTGCCGGTCACGAAGTTCAGCCGGGTAAAGCCTTCACCGGCGCGCTGCGTCAGGAAGTGCAGATGGTGTTTCAGGATCCCTATGCCTCGCTGCATCCGCGTCACCGGCTGCGTCGCACGCTGGC
>Ga0308162_1001348_pt1 | contig 20003 bp, 18 predicted proteins | sample PhySR2_FD_201370 | JGI IMG/M metagenome (GOLD analysis project Ga0308162, IMG submission 201370) | Phyllosphere microbial communities from UC Gill Tract Community Farm, Albany, California, United States - DLSLS.R2 | ecosystem: Host-associated > Plants > Phyllosphere > Unclassified | place: USA... | reverse complement strand
TCGCCTATCACGTCACCCCGTCGGGCGGCGTGGTCACGGAAGAGGGCATCAGCCAGTGGTCGCTGGCGGAGAGCGTGACGCCGGGCATCTACAGCACCGACGACTACGACTTCCGCAAGCCGAACGCCTGGATGCTGCAGGCGCGCCAGAACCCGGCGTCGCCGGTGCCGGGCTCGGTGGACGTCTACGACTGGCCGGGCCATTTTGTCGACCACAGCCACGGCGAGTCCTACGCGCGCATCCGTCAGGAGGTGTGGCAGGCCGAGCACCACAGCGTCAGCGGGTCGGGCACGGCAACCGGCATCGCGCCGGGCTTTACCTTCTCGATCATCAACGCGCCGCACTTCAGCGACAACGGCGAATATCTGGTGACCTCGGCGACCTATGACTTCGCCGAGAACAGTTACGCCAGCGGCGACACCGGCGACAGCCGGCACAACATCCACTTCACGGTACTGCCGTCGTCGGTGACGTACCGCACGCCGCCGGAGACGCCGTGGCCGAAAACGCACGGCCCGCAGACCGCGAAGGTGGTCGGCCCGAAAGGCGAGTCGATCTGGACCGACCGCTACGGCCGGGTGAAGGTGAAGTTTCACTGGGACCGGCTGGCGAAGGGCGACGACACCAGCTCCTGCTGGGTGCGCGTCTCCAGCGCCTGGGCCGGTCAGGGATTCGGCGGCGTGCAGATCCCGCGGGTCAACGACGAAGTGGTGGTGGACTTTATTAATGGCGATCCGGATCGTCCGCTGATCATCGGCCGCGTGTATAACGAGGCAAGCATGCCGCCGTGGGCGCTGCCGGCGGCAGCGACGCAGATGGGGTTTCTGAGCCGGTCAAAGGATGGCACGGCGGACACCGCGAACGCGCTGAGGTTTGAGGATAAGGCGGGTGAAGAACAGGTCTGGCTGCATGCCGAGAAGAACATGGACACTGAGGTTGAGAACAATGAAACCCACAGCGTCGGCAGCAACCGGACTAAAACCATTGGCGGCAATGAAACCACCGAGGTGAAGAAAAATCGCACAGAAACGGTTGATCAAAATGAAACCATTACCGTTCATCAGAACCGTACTGAAACGGTGGATGGTAATGAAACCATCACTGTACACAGTAATCGCACTGAAACAGTCGATCAGAATGAGAAAGTGCGGATTGGTCAGAATCAGTCGGTAACGATTAATGGCAACCAGACACTGAAAGTGGATAGGGCGAAAGCTGAAACCATTGCACTGGCTTCAATGCTTAATGTCGGTCTGGCTCAGAACACCAATATTGGCGCGGCATACATGCTAAACGTTGGTGGCGGCTGGATGACCAATGTCGGCGGAATGCAGGCACACCATGTCGGCATGAAATATTCGCTCAATACCGGTCGGGACATGGCACTGACTGCCGGGACCACTGCGGAATTCAGTGCTGAAGACAAAATCACCCTGGTATGTGGCGAATCGATGATTGTGCTTGAGCAGAATGGCACCATCACCATCAGCGCGAACAAGATCAAGCTGGTCGGTGAGAAGGTGATTGATATCGACGGAACACAGATAGACATCAACTGATTATGGAAAACTTTGCCAATTTAACTGCCTTTCCTGCATTACTCTTTGATTCCTTAGATCAAAACGACCATGGCTTTTCAACAGTCGTTGCCCGTCTTAGCTATGATCTGGATATAAAAAGTGGTGAACTGGTTTTCTGTGAGGATCAGGGTGAGCTGGTTGAGCAGGATAGCTACTTCGCTGAGCAGGGCCGGAGTAGTGTCCGATTTGAAAGCGATTTGGCCCCCTATAAACCACGTATGGATCTGGTCATTAATGCGACGGCCTGGGCACCTGAAGATAAGCCCGTAAAAAGTTTTACCGCTGGTGTTCAGTTGGGGGATTTTACCCGTCTCATTAAAATTAATGGGCCGCGTGAATGGCGGAAGATGATTGCCACCTGGCAGCTAAGTGAATCTCAACCGATAACATCGCTGGATCTTCGCTATGAATACGCCGCAGGGGGATTCTACTCTTTAGAAGGTGAAAAAATTATTGCCTCCCCGGTAAACAGTGTTGGGATGGGATGGTATCCTCCCGAAGTACTGAAAAACCTGAAAGCCCAGCGTCTGACAGCCCCACAGATCGAGTGGCCAACACAGCCAGTACAAAAAATTGATCAACAATCATCACCTGCGGGTTTTGGCTTTTTTGGCCGGGGCTGGCAAGGAAGGATTGAACTGGCAGGACGCTACGATGAAAAATGGCGAAAAGACCGTCATCCTCTGCTGCCGCAGGATTTTAACTTTGCTTACTGGAATGGCGCGCATCCCTTAATGCAATTTCCCTTACCGGAACCACTCAAAAGTGTACCTGTAACGCTGCGTTATTTTATTTCATCCCGTGAGATTGAGAATCAGCAAATTCATTTGCAGGTACCCGTGGAGTCACTTTTTGTATTTATTACCACCGAGAAAGGGGCTGGAGTGGCAAAAGATATGGTCCTTGATACGCTGGTTATCGACCTGAATGAGCGAAAAGTACATTGTAGCTATCGTACTGTAATTTCGGAACTTATGGAGCCGGCCATGACCGAACTGCGTTTCATCAAAGCGGAACAACGCCAGCAACAGCTTGAGCTTGCCGCAAGCCATAATAGTCACTCTGCTTCACGCCAGTTTGTGCCTTTACCACCGAGTCTGTTGGCGAAATTACACCAGGTGAAAGCGAATGGCTGAAAATTACGCTGCCCGTAAAGATGGCGCATACAAAGTAGTTGGCATGGCACCTGATCTTTGTTTTACGCCGGGATCGCAATCTCCCGTCCCCTATCCCGTACAGACCACGCTTGGCTCATCTGCGTCCACAATTAATTCTGTCAAATTTAATGGGCATCCTGCCTTTGTATTCAATCAAAGTTTTGTGCCCAAAACGATTGGAGATGCAGCAGGAACGAACAAGGGTGTTACCAGCGGAACGGTGGAGGGGAATTGTTGGCCGATTGAACACAGTCCTGATACCAACATAGGCGGTTTCAGAATTATCAGAGTTCAGGATATGTTTTTCATGAATGGCAGTTTCTTGCCAGGCATGCTTGGTATGTCCAAAAGTGAACGATGGAAATACCGTAAGCATCTGATTGAATTGGGTAAGTTCAATAGCGACAAGGATGTACAGGCTGCAGCAAATCGTCTCGAACTGGATAACACCGCCGTTGAAAAAGCCCGTCTGGCCTCAGTGATTTATGATGGAGGCGATCCCCGGGAACTAACCCCTCATATGCCTGAAGGATGGACTGATATCAGTAATGATTCAGAGGCATTAAAAAAGATAAATTTGAAACCTCAAGATCTTATTGCTACTGGGTCTCCGGGGTTCAGAGCCAGAGTTTATGCGCCGGATCCGGCAGTATTTGGCGATGATATGAAAACCTCTGTCGTTTTCCGGGGTACAAGGCCGAGTGAGATTGAAGACTGGAAGGCGAATTTCAATCAGGGAGTTGACAAAGAAACGGGCTATTATGAACAAGCCGTTCAAATAGGTACGCACTTATCTAAAACAGGTAATGTTGATGTGGTCGGTCATTCTCTGGGCGGTGGGTTAGCGTCTTCAGCATCAGAAGCAGGAAATGTTAAAGGGTGGACATTTAATGCTGCGGGTTTAAACCTGAATACTGTCTCACGATATTCCGGTTCAGTGGCTTCCGGAGATGGAAAAAATATCGATGCATTCAGAGTGAAAGGTGAAATACTGACCGATATTCAGGAGAATAATGCCGGGCGACTGCTGGAGTTTGGAATGAAATATGGTCCTGGGCTGGCAATGTTAAAAGCGTATATTGCGGGGAAGGCGCCTGACTCCGCAGGTACAAGTCACAATCTATCCGGCGGAGAGGGTAATCCTGTCACCTTGCACGGCATGGATCAGGTCATACACTGTCTGGAGTTAGAAAAAAGCCATGATATAGCAACCATCACAGGAGAAAATAATTGAACATTCTAAGGAAAATGATTTATTTGCCTTTTTTATTTGCGTTTTTAACTTTACAGGCTTGTGATATGAAGAAAATTCATCCCGAAGATTATTTTTCAGGAAGCCAGCTCCAGCTAGCGCAGGCAATTGAAGAGGGCAACGTTGATGAGGTGGAAAAATTATCAACGCAAACCGATCTTAATAAGCCTGGCGAGAAGGATTTAACGCTTTTGTATTATGCCCTGAGTGAGGCATCAAAAAAGGAAGTTAACAGAATCAATATATTGACTGTTTTAGTAAAACATGGCGCTAATCCTCTTCAATACGTTGTCGACATGGGATCTGTGGCAACTAATACAGCGGGATACGCAGACCCTGTCTTTTTTAAAGCCTTAATTAAAGGCGGGATGGATAAAAATGCGAGATTTGAAAGCACGCCGATAATATTTTATGCAACCAATGAAAGATCCTTCCCGACTCTGAAATATCTTGTAGAGATTGGTGCAGACGTCAATGCAAAAGATAGCTTAGGTCAAACGGCAATTTTTCAAGGTCTGTATGGTCAACAATATGATCAGGTTGAATACCTTCTCAATCATGGCGCAGATGCAAATATTACTGATGTTAATAATGTAACTTTTAATCAGTTTTTGGATAAAATCATCAGTAATACCAATAAAGATAATAAGCTGGCAATCGATAAGCTGGAAGATATAAAAAAATTAACCCACAAAAATTAACAGGTATTTGGGTCAAATTTAAAGTCAGCTTCTGATGGATGCCTGAGCGTGCGATTAATTCAGGCTGATGAACCTGGCATGGTTATAATAAGTGACAGGTTCAGATTGCATAACGGCCTGCTTAAACCGCTCTGCTCGTGATTTAACAGGCGCTAAGAAGTGCTGGCTGGCGTGTCAGATGCATAGTGATAAACCCTGACTTATTCACTTTCTGGCATGATAGTGAGATGGTGCGGTACTGGTATCAATCCTCGCACCTGAATAATGTGGGCATTATGATGATTGCTTTGGAATTTTAATTATTACATGCCTGTCTGTTACGATCTCACTCATTGATTTTGTATAAAAACCCTTCTGACAATATCTGGCTGCTTTATCTTTTTTCTCGCCGCAATGAATAAATCCTTAAGCGGCACCTGGTGAAACTATTTACCTGAACTGCATCGCATGCCTTATCTGAATAAGCACACTTAATATAAAAAACCCTTCTTAACCTGTATATTTTCGCACGGAGCTCCAATGGCAACCGGAAATACGATTGGTAAATTACAATATGCGCCTGCGCCACAAGGCCATGTGGCGGCGGGCAGTGCCAACCCGCCGAAAAAGAAAAGCTGGTGGAGCAGTTATGGCGACTGGGTCCATACCGGTCTGGACGTGTTAGGCGCAGTTCCGATTGTTGGCACGGTGGCTGACGGCGCGAACGCGGCAATTTACACCGCAGAAGGCGATTATGGTAATGCAGCACTTTCAGCTGCTTCGGCGGCAGCTAACTTTGTACCCGGTGGTGGGGCAGCATTTAAAGCCGGTAAGCTGGCAGCAAAGGCTGGCAAAGCAATAGAAGCCGCGAAAGTGGGCAAGGGTATTGCAAAAGAAGGTGCTGAGCTGGCAGAAAAAGCAGCCGTCAAAGCTGAAACAACCGCCGCTAAAGCTGAAGCTAAAGCTGCTAAAAAAGAAGCCGATGAAGTTATCAGCGCTAAGAAAGCGGGCAGCGAAAAGGGAGGCAGTGACAAAGGACATGCGCAGAAAAAGACTGAGCCATGCAAAATTCCGGCAAGGCCTCTGCCGCAGGTGGATATGGCGATTGGTAGTCCGGTTAACCCTGTACTGGGTATCAAACTGCTGTTCGGCCCTGAAGATAATGATTTCTCTTTTCCAGCCTCGGTCCCCCTCAACTGGCAACGCTACTATTTTTCCGATGAAATCGGCAATGGCTGGCTGGGACAGGGCTGGTCACTGCCCATCTCACAGGAAGTGCGTAAGAAAAATCATCTGCTGATATTGATCGATGAACAGGGACGCGAAATAGAGTTTCCTTATCCTGATGCAGGACGCAGGCCACAACTTCATCGCTACGAACAACTCTATATCTCGCAGCCACAGGCAGAGGAATTCTGCATTTCAGACGCAGATGAGAGTCAGCACTGGCACTTTACACATAAAGCTGAATCTGACCGCTGGCTGCTATCCGCCATCAGCGACCGTCACGGCAACCGCCTTATTATTCGTTACAACATCCTGAATCTGCCGGTGCAGATTGAAGACAGCGCCGGGCGTCGTTTTAATATCAACTTCTCTCAGTTTGAATCGGACACGGGGAGTGCTTTTTTCCGTATCACCAGCGTCAGCGTCTGTTATCCGTCTGATCCTCTGAATGCCGAAATTCTGTGCCGCTACGATTATTCATCTCAGGGTGACCTGATTACCGTGCGTAATGAGCTCAACGAGGTGCTGCGTGAATTCCGTTACCGTAACCATATTATGGTGGCGCATCGCCGCGCGGGCGAAATGGAGTGTTTTTATCACTATGACACCTATGCTCCTGAAGGAAAGGTACTGGCACATCGCGACAGCCTCGGCGGGGAATGGCGTTTTGAATATGGCAGTCAGACTACAACGGTCACTGATGCACTGGGACGTGTGACACGCTATGACTTTGACGACAATAAGGAACTGATTGGCTATCAGGATGCGATGGAAGGGCATATTCGTATCAGACGTAATGCCCGCGGTCAGATGACACAACTCACCGACCAGAGCGGCCGGATAACGCGCTACCGCTATGATGAACGCGGCAACTGTACGGCAATAATTGAGCCAGATGGTCAGACTACACGTTTTGATTATCACGAACGCTGGAACACGCCGGTTCGTGTGACCAACATGCTAGGCGGCACGCGTGAATTTATCTACGACACAGCAGGAAACTTAATCCGTTTTTCGGATGAGATAGGACGCATTACAGAATACAACCATGATGACCGTGGCAATCTGGTCAGGGTACGTGATGCTGCGGCGGGCATACAAGCGTTATGCTGGAACCAGGCCAACTTTCTTATCAGTCATACCGATTGCTCAGGGCGCACTTCGACCTTTGACTATGACAAATATGGCTGGATGAAGCAGCAGACGGATGCAGCAGGCAATCATACCCGGTTCTATAACCGATGGAATGGCCTGCCCCAGCGTATTGTGCATGCCGATGGTGGAACGGAAAGCTTTGAGTTTGACCGCTGGAAACGTCTGATTGCCTGGCAGGATCCTCTGGGGCAGGTTACGCGCTGGACGCTGGCTGCTGATGGCTTGCCGCTATCACGCACTGATGCACTCGGCCACAGCATTGGCTACGAATACGATCTGGCCCGTCGCCTGACCACACTGATTAATGAGAACGGTGCGCGATATACCTTTCGCTACGATGCCCGGGATAACCGGGTGGAGGAGCGCGGGTTTGATGGTTGTAAAACGCGTTATGAATATGATGACAGTGGCTGGCTGCTGGCTCGTATTGAAGAAGGCGATGGCAGCGGGCCGGTAATCCACTCACACTATCGACGGGATCCCGCCGGGCGATTGCTGGAAAAGCTGGTGTCGCGCGCTGGAGATGCCACATGGCAACGTACCCGCTATCGTTACGATGCGCTGGGACGCCTCACGGCAGGTGTCAATCACGGCGGACGCTCTGAACTCGAATGGGATGATGCCGGACAACTGCTCGCAGAGCGGACGCTGGTTCGGGGGCACCGTTATGAACTGCGCCACAGCTATGACGAGCTGGGTAATCGTACGCACACTATCTTACCGGATGGGCGGGAACTGAAGCAGTTTTACTATGGCAGCGGGCATCGGGTGCAGGTCAACTTTGGTAACCGTGTCATCAGCGAAAGCGAACGTGACGTTATGCACCGTGAAGTGCATCGCACCCAGGGCGCAATCAGCAGCGAGTATTTGCACGACGAGATGGGCCGGCTGATAAGCCAGCGTGCGGGCCGTGGCGCGCAGTCAGCGGTGGCACGCGAGTATGTCTGGCGTCGCGATGGACAGCTGACGCAGATGACGGATAAATACACGGGCGATTATCGTTACGAATATGACGCGCTGGGACGGATGACGCGGGCGCGTGATGAGCATTTCGCCTTTGATCCGGCGCACAATCTGCTGAGTGATTCGCAGGCGCAGCCCCTGCAGGATAACCGACTCAGGGGTTATGAAGATAAACGCTGGACCTATGACGGCTTTGGTAATGTGACGCGCAAACAGAGCGGCCGCCATACAGACCAGCAGTTTATCTGGAACGCTGAACATCAACTAAATGAATCGGTGAGCATCCGAAACGGAAGCGAGCAGCGAACCACCTACGGCTATGATGCGTTTGGACGTCGAAGCTGGAAACGCGATGCTTTTGGTATCACGTGCTTTATCTGGGAAGGCAATCGCCTGCTGAGTGAGGTGAGAGGTTCGCGTCAGCACATCTGGATTTACGAGGATGACAGCTTTGCTCCACTGGCGCAGCTAAGTCTGCAGCAGGGCGAGACGGAGCATGAAGCACAGGTCCACTGGTATCACAACGATGTGTCAGGTCTGCCACGAGAGCTGACTGGTGCTGATGGCAGTGTGGTCTGGCGTGCCGTCTATCGTGCCTGGGGCAACACGCTGCGCATAGAGCAGGCAGCAGTGGAGAATGCAGAGCCGATTTATCAGCCGCTGCGCTATCAGGGTCAGTATTTCGATGCGGAAACAGGTTTGCACTATAACCGCTTTCGCTATTATGATCCGGATGCGGGCAGGTTTGTGAGCCAGGATCCGATAGGGCTTGCTGGTGGGGTTAACCTTTATCAGTATGCGCCGAATCCGCTGAGTTGGGTGGATCCGCTAGGTTTGCAACGCAAATGCTTTGATGAGAACGAACCTAACTGGACTCCTCATGGCTATAAGCATGTTGCATCTAAAATTTCAATTTGGAAAGATGTTATCAAATCGACAAAGTCAGGCCCAGCTAAATATAAACCCGGGACAGACATAGAATCACTAGAAAGATATGTTTATAAAAATGGTGAATCGGTCAGTAATGGAAAACCTTGGAAAGTTAAAGATATGGGAGAGGTTATTGGAGCAAGTGAGGGCAAAGAAAGCCGGTGGTTAAGGGTAGAGGAAAGCGGGGGGACAATTCACGGACACCCTATATCTCAAAATGAATTTATGAGGCTTATAAAATGATTAATATGGATCTTGTTTCCAAAGGTGGGGTTATTACATTTGATGATTTTCATATTGACGAAAAACAGCCGCTGAGGGGTTTTATAGACGATTTAAAAGAAGATATGCTCCAGGTTGAGTTCCCTGGTGGGTTCATTTTAGATGTAGGATGGAGACCGTCATTTAACATTAACGGAAAGTTCTTTGTTTCTTTAATAAAAGATTATGATTGGGAAGCGCCAGTGTTCAGTGATTCAGCAGGCAATATCGAAGTTCTAAAATCGAAAATATCCGAGGCAATTAAGTTAGTATAACTATTTTCAATTGGTTGCCTACTTCTATTCATATTTGAAATGTCATAATCTCGCTAAATTTAATTACTTATATTTATAAGGAACTTAACAGAGAACTACTTAAGGCTATGATGCGTTTGGACGTCGAAGCTGGAAACGCGATGCTTTTGGCATCACGCGCTTCATCTGGGAAGGCAATCGCCTGCTGAGTGAGGTGAGAGGTTCGCGTCAGCACATCTGGATTTACGAGGATGACAGCTTTGCTCCGCTGGCGCAGCTAAGTCTGCAGCAGGGTGAGACGGAGCATGAAGCACAGGTCCACTGGTATCACAACGATGTGTCAGGTCTGCCACGAGAGCTGACTGGTGCTGATGGCAGTGTGGTCTGGCGTGCCGTCTATCGTGCCTGGGGCAATACGCTGCGCATAGAGCAGGCAGCAGTGGAGAATGCAGAGCCGATTTATCAGCCGCTGCGCTATCAGGGTCAGTATTTCGATGCGGAAACAGGTTTGCACTATAACCGCTTTCGCTATTATGATCCGGATGCGGGCAGGTTTGTGAGCCAGGATCCGATAGGGCTTGCTGGTGGGGTTAACCTTTATCAGTATGCGCCGAATCCGCTGAGTTGGGTGGATCCGCTGGGTCTTTCTAAATGCGATCCAGATACATCGACAAAGCAAGGGTATCATAATGAGACCTATGCACCTAAGCCGGTTAAACCAGAAAATGCGGTAGATAAATGGGATGAATTCCTTGGTCCTGGACCTCATTCAAATAATCATCCAAGAACAGGTTTGCCAGATCCTGATAGAATAGTATCTGCCGATGGGAAAAGAAGCATTCGTTATGGAAATCATGAAATGAACAGTAAGCCAACGAAGCATCATTATCATGAAGAAATATGGACATATGATCCGGTTGAAAACGTGATGAATGTTGATAATAGTGTCGTTAGGGTGCCATTAAAAAAATGAAGATTATTCTCAATCATAAAATAGACGAGAGATTGATAAGCTTTGAGTCCGATATAGGTTGGGGTATTGCTGTTTGGGAGGGTAATAAATTTTTATCACGCAATTCTTATGAAGTTGAATTGGAAATTGACGGCGTTTTTGAATGGGGGGTGGATGTTTTTCCTGAAAAAGAACATGTTGTTCGCGTTGATGTAGTTGAGGGTTTGATGTGGTTCAAAGCTAAAGTAATATCATGTGAAGATGATGGTATTTTAGTTTTGTCACTTGGAAATGACATCGTTTTTATTGAAGTTTCGGGGGTGAGTGAAATAGATGGATATATATCTTTCTATACAAGTCCTGATAAAATTTCACTTTATCCTGTTGAGTTGTAATTTTTTAAAGTTGGAATAAGGATTCTGCGCTTGAGTAGATATATTCCTGCCTGTCAGATTGGCAGTTCATCCAGTCATTTATACTCTTATAGAGATAATAAACTTGCATAGTATGAAACTGTAGGTCATACCAGAAATATAATAGATTTGGCTCTGTAGCCTGTTTTTTACGAAAAGTACCATCATATATTTGATATTGATGGCAATTATAAAGGAAGGAGGTGATTTTTGGATATTAAAATTCAACGTATTGATATAATTGATAAAATATTAGATATATTGGCAGGTAATGCTAAGAGAGATGATGTGTCTGAATGGGCATTTAATATTTTTGATGATGACTCATTAAGATTAGAAGATCCCATTATTTTAAAATACTTAAAATTGCTAGGAGCTGTGGATTTACCTTCTTCAGATCGGGATTTTTTATATACGGATGATGATCTTCGCCACTGGATTAACGAAATTGAGAATGAATAATATAACGGAAGCGATCTTAACGATCCTTCTGTGTTTTAACTTTAGCTGTCTGCCGTCAGAATCAGTTACTCCTATTCAGCCTTCATGGTTTCCTTTTGACCAACCTCAAATCTCATCTCAATCAGCTATTTCCCGGTAATATGTCCCGTTTCTTCTGAACGTAGCGGGCCACTTCCTCATGCAACGAGGCCATGCTGCGATTGTTTAGGATCAGCAGCATCGTGACACCAGGATAACCGACTCAGGGTTTATGAAGATAAACGCTGGACCTATGACGGCTTTGGTAATGTGACGCGCAAACAGAGCGGCCGCCACACAGACCAGCAGTTTATCTGGAACGCTGAACACCAGCTGACCGAATCGCTGAGCATCCGAAACGGAAGTGAGCAGCGAACCACCTACAGCTATGATGCGTTTGGACGTCGAAGCTGGAAACGCGATGCTTTTGGTATCACGCGCTTTATCTGGGAAGGCAATCGCCTGCTTAGTGAGGTGAGAGGCTCGCGCCAGCACATCTGGATTTCCGAGGATGACAGTTTTGCTCCCTTGATGCAGACCAGTCTGCAGCAGGGCGAGACGGAGCATGACGCTCAGGTTAACTGGTATCACAACGACGTGTCAGGTCTGCCACGCGAGCTGACCGATACTGATGGCAGTGTGGTCTGGCGTGCATGGGGCAATACGCTGCCTATAGAGCAGGCATCAGTGGAGAATGCAGAACCGGTCTGGCAGCCGCTGCGCTATCAGGGTCAGTATTTCGATGCGGAAACAGGTTTGCACTATAACCGCTTTCGCTATTATGATCCGGATGCGGGCAGGTTTGTAAGCCAGGATCCGATAGGGCTTGCTGGTGGAGTTAACCTTTATCAGTATGCGCCGAATCCGCTGAGTTGGGTGGATCCGCTGGGGTTGGCAAGAAAATGTGGCCACGCGGAACATGCATCTGAACTTGGTTACACAAAAAAAAATGAAAGGTCACACGGTCAGCCTGTATATGTAAATAATAAAGCGCCAGGTAAACTTAAATACATAACACCTGACGGTGATAGGCATAATGGAGGCTTTTGGAAAGCTACGGATAGCGTCAGAAACTTAGGTGGTCGTAGAACCAGGTCTGGAACATTTGATATAAAATTAAATAGAATTGGTGACTAATGGATACTTCATTAAGAATAAAAAAATATCATAATTATGATGCTGAAGGTAATTTGGTCTCTGCAAAGGATGAGTGGGCTAGTTATTTTGATGTAGGGGTGAAGGTTAGCGTCGATGATTACATTTTAGTGGAAAATGAGTATGTCAATTTTGTCTTATCTTTATGTGATTTATTAAATGTTGAAAAGTTGACTCTTTCAGATTTAGAGGTTTTTGATGATAAAGGAAGTGTTGAATATCCTGAAGTGGTGGATATCACCGTTTTGCCTTTGCTTGTAAAAGATGTATTAAGGTAAAAGATATGGTGCAAACTGGTTTCGGACGAAATGGAAGTGCATTTTGGCTATGATTTTTACATGTATGTTATTTGTCCATTATCTTTGGATTTTATTAAATCCAGAATAAACACTAATCTAAATGTTGAACCTTTTGAATCTCCTTATTCAGGAGCATAGTTTAGGACATGCTAAAGCAACACCTTTACATGGTGCTGAACCACATTTTAACGTAAGGCTAGTCGAACCAGTGACTGTAAAAACTCTAGATACCGCTATTGTTCCTTGAACTCACGGTTATTATAACTTCCCCATAAGGAATGGATGTGTGGTTTGAATGTGCTTTACATAAAGAAAAAATAACTCATATGTTTGGTGATGTTCTTGAATTAAAAGATGCTCAATTAAATGGATTCTACTTTCATGAAACATCATCAATCAGATTCTTGTTCAGCATTAAAGGCATCCCTAAAAAACGCCCTAAGAAATGGGATGGTAATGGATATAATGCGATGAATATTATTTTGGGTTTCGATGGAGTGAAGAAATTTAATGCTAATTGCTGCAAGGTTAGTTTTATATGCAATCCGGATATTCATTGTTCTCAAGGTAAATCTACAATTAGCATAAAAGGTGAGGTGGGTTCTATCTTTTGTGAGTCAGAGTTTCTGACAATTGAAAATATTAGCCCATATGTTGATATAAGATGGGATTGATTTAGCTTTCAATAGGAATGACATAATTTGGTTATTATGTATAAATATAAAAATTAGTGAGGTGAGAGGCTCGCGGTAGCACCTCTGGATTTATGAAGATAACAGCTTTGCACCGCTGGCGCAGCTAAATCTACAGCAGGGCGAGGCTTAGCATGACGCTCAGGTTAACTTAACTGGTATCATAACGATGTGTCAGGTCTGCCATGAGAGCTGACTGGTGCTGATGGCAGTGTGGTCTGGCGTGCCGTATATCGTGCCTGGGGTAATAAGCTGCGCATAGAGCAGGCAGCAGTGGAGAATACAGAGCCGGTTTATCAGCCACTGCGCTATCAGGGTCAGTATTTCGATGCGGAAACAGGTTTGCACAATAACCGCTTTCGCTATTATGATCCGGATGCGGGCAGGTTTGTAAGCCATGATCCAATAGGGCTTGCTGGTGGGGTTAACCTTTATCAATATGCGCCGAATCCGCTGAGTTGGGTGGATCCGCTGGGGCTGAGTAAATGTGGGAGCTTTACAAAGAATCCTGACGAGATCCATTTCATGCAAAGTTCAATTAAGAATCAAACGGGCGAGCATACCGTTCTCAATAACGCAGCTGCTCTTAAAAACGGTACTCTTAAGCCCAATGAATTACCGGCAATTAAAATTTGGCAAGACTCAAGCGGTAAATTATGGACTCTGGACCACAGGAGGCTGGCTGCATTCAAACTTCAGGGCTGAAAGAAATACCGGTACAGTGGGCTTCGGAGAAGGAAGTTGCTGGACAAATGTGGAAAATGACCACGAAAACAGATGGAAAAAGTATCATTCTTAAAATGGGTGATGGTATTAAGAGAGTTATAGGTGACTGAAATGTTAGATGATTTATTACCGATTAGCAGTAAAGATGGGCTTGTTAAACTTATAGCAGCTCTGGCGAAAGATCTCAAAGATAACCCTGATGAATGGGAAAATAAAGATCTCAGCTCATATCTTGAAGCTATAGCTTCATGGATAGAGGATATGGATGAATATTATGAAAATATTAACCAGCCGTTGCCAAAGGATACGAATTGGAAAGTCTTTGCAGATATTTTAATGGCTGCAAAAGTCTATGAATAATAATAGCCGGAAGCGATCTTAACGACTCTTCCGGCTTTTAACCTTCAGCCGCTGCCTTGGGCCAGCAACGTCTCAATCTGACGTCTATCGTGCCTGGGGCAATACGCTGCGCATAGAGCACGCCGCAGTGGAGAATGCAGAGCCGGTTTATCAGCCGCTGCGCTATCAGGGTCAGTATTTCGATGCGGAAACAGGTTTGCACTATAACCGCTTTCGCTATTATGATCCGGATGCGGGCAGGTTTGTGAGCCAGGATCCGATAGGGCTTGCTGGTGGGGTTAACCTTTATCAGTATGCGCCGAATCCGCTGAGTTGGGTGGATCCGCTGGGGTTATCAGCAGCTCATCGAGGGCGAATTCAGGCACAAGGCTCCTCTCTTGAAGAATCTGTTTCATGGAGTCAGGAACATCCCCTTACTGCAGAGGATGCTAAAAAAATGATAACTGAGTTGAAAGGTAAACTAAATAAACGTGATTTAGCACTCAGAAAAGATGCATTTCAAAAGGCAGAGAAATTTATAACTACTGCCAGTAAATGCGGAGGTGCTGATGCTCCTGTGAGTAAAACATTTATGGTGAAGGACACTAAGCACGAACGTGTAGATATTGAGATTATTTCTGGAAAAGCATTTTTGGAGTAAATATGTTTAATAGTTATCTTGATGATGAGAATGTGTATTTAGCGCTAGAGTCTTTTCTAAAAGATTTTTTTTTAAGTTTTATAAAGTCTGAAAAACCTGTAGATTGCCCATATTACAACACTACTTTTTCAAATGGAAAGCCTTTTATGGATGGCAATCCAATATTTTCAGCACGAAAAAAAAGTAATGGCGCTATTATAAAGGTTGTTTTAGACGAAGATGCTGATTCATTAAGCGAGTTTGATAAAGAGGTGGATGGTACTCAAATCCATGTCATAGTTGCTAATATTTCTTTTTTGAATTCTATTAAAGAGAAAATTGTTAGCTGGTATGGGAGTTAACTATAGAATTCAGGTCCGCATATGATCGCTACCAGTGGGAGATGAATGCGTCTGATTAGCTATTTATAAAGCTTGCCATAGTGGATGAAAAATTCTGCACCGACATCTTGTCGGTAAGGCATCTGATAACAGTATTTTCACGGTTCTATCCTTTGGTGAGCAGTGACATTTCAATAATTTTATTCATTGATAAACATAAGTAAATTCTAAACAGGAATAATCATTTTGGTTTTAGCATGTTATTAAAAGAGTATAAAACCATCTCGAAATATAAGTGAGATGAAAGGTGCCAGGTTAGTCAGAGAATGGGATCCTTCTACAGGTAATAAACGTACATGGTATGAAAAGGTAGACTATGCTGAAAATATAAGAAGTGTGGCTCCAAAGCCTGTTACTCATGAGAAGAACCATCATATATTTGATATGGATGGTAATTATAAAGGAATGAGGTGATTTTTGGATATTAAAACTTTACGTGTTGATATAGTTGATAAAATGTCATATATATTGGCAGGTGAGGCTAAGAGAGATGATATGTCTCAATGGGCATTTAATATTTTTGATGATGACTCATTAAGATTATAAGATCCCGTTATTTTAAAATACTTGAAAATTGCTAGGAGCTGTGGATTTACCTTCTTCAGCTCGGGGTTTTTTATATACGGATGATGATCTCCGCAACTGGATAAACGAAATTGAGAATGAATAATAAAAGGAAGCGATCTTAACGAGCCTTCTGTCTTTTTAACTTTAGCTGTCTACCGTCAGAATCAGCCACCCCTATTTACCTTCATGGTTTCCTTTTGACCGACCTCAAATCTCATCTCAGTCGGCTACTTCCTCATGAAACGAGGCCATGCTGCGATCGTTGAGGATCAGCTGCATAGTGACACCAGGATAACCGACTCAGGATTTATGAAGATAAACGCTGGACCTGTGACGGCTTTGGTAATTTGACGCGCAAACAGAGCGGCGGCCACACAGACCAGCAGTTTATCTGGAACGCTGAACATCAGCTGACCGAATCGGTGAGCACCCGCAACGGGACCGAGCAGCGAACCACCTACAGCTATGATGCGTTTGGACTTCGAAGCTGGAAACGCGATGCTTTTGGTATCACGCGCTTCATCTGGGAAGGCAATCGCCTGCTGAGTGAGGTGAGAGGTTCGCGTCAGCACATCTGGATCTACGAGGATGACAGCTTTGCTCAACTGGCGCAGTTAAGTCTGCAGCAGGGCGAGACGGAGCATGAAGCACAGGTTCACTGGTATCACAACGATGTGTCAGGTCTGCCACGAGAGCTGACTGGTGCTGATGGCAGTGTGGTCTGGCGTGCCGTCTATCGTGCCTGGGGCAATACGCTGCACATAGAGCAGGCCGCAGTGGAGAATGCAGAGCCGGTCTGGCAGCCGCTGCGCTATCAGGGTCAGAATTTCGATGCGGAAACAGGTTTGCACTATAACCGCTTTCGCTATTATGATCCGGATGCGGGCAGGTTTGTGAGCCAGGATCCAATAGGGCTTGCTGGTGGGGTTAACCTTTATCAGTATGCGCCAACTCCGCTGAGTTGGGTGGATCCGTTAGGGTTGAGTCGGTCGAAATGTAAACCTTCGTCGCCGGGCTCAATGCAAAAAGAAGTTGAGCGTGGTCAAGCTCCGCGATAAATAGAGCGAGTCGACAGAGGCCACATTCCTGGTAAGGAGGCACATGTCCATTACTCGGGCGAAACTTCTTCTAATGCAAGTGGCGGTGTCCATGATGCCCACCGAGGGATACCAAATCCAACAAAGAAAGCACGTAAGTGGCTGATTAGTCATGGATGGACACCACCCGATTAAAGATAAGGCGTATTATGAAAATTTATGGATATGAGAATGAAGATAGCAATTTAGTTTCTCTTGAGGTGATGTCGCTGCAAGTAACTATCGAGGAACTAAGGGAATTATCTGATTTCATTATCAAAACGATTAATATTATGGAAGAAAGTGGGGACAGTTTTGGACATGAACACTTTTCTGATTTTATAAAATCAAAAAAGTCTCCAGATATTATTATTACTAAATAACAAAAAATCAGAAGCGCTCTTAACGCTCCTTCCGGCTTCAGAATATGAAAAGCGTAAATAGAAATATTTAAAACCCCAGAAATAAATGAGTGCTGACATATTAATTTATAAACCCAGCGTGAGTAAATAAAATAATATGATATTATAAAATTTACTCCTTTTTTATTTGATTTTAATTAATTTTTTTAAAATTACTTGAGGATGTGAATTTATAAGGAGTTTTTATGATTGATCTTAGGGCTGATGATGATGCGCTTTTCATTTATACCAGACGTTACGCTCATTTAATACCCCAGGCATCACGGCAGTTGATGAACAGAATGTCTCATGAACAAAAACCTTTACGCGCTAAACCTGAGGACGATCTCAAGCCAGAATGGGCGAAATCTTTACCTCAGAAAATTACTGATGAACAGGCATTAGATAAATGTCAGGGCGCTTTGATGGGGTTGGCGGTTGGAGACGCTATAGGCACAACGCTAGAATTTATGCCAAGAGATAAAGCTCGTGTTGATGGCATGGTTGGCGGGGGACCTTTCTCTCTCAAACCCGGTGAGTGGACTGATGACACCTCGATGGCGCTGTGTCTCGCTGAAACTTATATTGAAAGTAATAAATGTGATATTACATTGTTCCGACAAAAGCTACTCAACTGGTATAAAAATGGGACAAATAGTTCTAATGGCGTATGCTTTGATATAGGTAATACAACACGCTATGCACTTGAACAGTTTGTCCTTCATGGACCAACATGGATGGGGAATACTTCTCCTGAGACTGCAGGGAATGCACCATTAATTCGCCATGCACCTACTGCTATTTTCAGAAGGAAATCGTTTATTGATGGTTGGCGAGATGCGATACTACAGAGTGAGGCTACACATTGTGCCGCAGAGTCTATAGATAGCTGTCGCTTTTTTAATGTCATGCTTCATTACATCTTAAATGGTTACAGTAAGAATGAGAGCTTTGCTCCTCATCTTATGGGATCAACATTACGTGTATTGCTCATCAATGCCGGTGAATATAAAGAAAAGCATCGTGATCAAATCCGCTCTTCTGGCTATGTCATCGACACCCTTGAGGCCGCATTATGGGCCGTCTGGCATACAGACAATTTCAAAGATGCCATTTTGCTGGCGGCAAATCTTGCTGATGATGCTGATAGCGTGGCAGCCACCGCAGGCCAGTTAGCAGGCGCTTTGTATGGACTGTCAGGCATTCCTGCAGAGTGGGTTGATAAAATAGTCGAAAAAGACAGAATTCTTTCGATGGCAAAAGAGTTGTTTCACCTCGCACCGAAAGAAACGGATTAATTTCGACATCTTGTATTTGAGGTAGGGGATTTTCTGTTGTGCTGATATAAGCAGGACAGGTCGCTGGCATTGGCTATGAATGCTCTCACCAGCGGCCCGGCGTTAAATACTTCGTTAGCCGTTATACCCTCCGGCTAAAGAATCATTCGTCACCTTTTAAAACGCATGAAATAGTGGTTTCATTCTGTTCTTTTGGCTGAAACGAGAGACAATATGCTAATCCCACAACCCTATTTACTCTTTATTAGTGATGTTACCGACCCCCTAGCGGCAAAAACGGCGTGCGGTATTCATACCTGACGGCCGGAGCAGTGCGTTGGCGAAATTAGACTACCGGGTTGCACGGTTAGTCTGGGTCTGGATGAACTGGATATTCCCGGCACCAAAGCGCGCGGCGCGAAAATGCTGGTGCTTGGCAAGGCCAATGCTGGCGGCTTTCTGCCAGCACACTACCAGAGTAAATATATGAAGGCATTATAAAATTTTACGGTTGCGAAAATGAAGGCAGTGAATTTGTTTCTGTTCATCCAATTACATTACAAATAAGCATTGAGGAATTGAAAGAGTTATCCAGCTTTATTGTCAATACTATTTGAATTGTGGAGAAATATGGCGAAATTATATCCCTTTAACTTTAACTTTAACTTTAACTTTAACTTTAACTTTAACTTTAACTGGCACCCTTCACTGTCAGTTCTGTCTGTAGGGATGAACAATGTTCCCGCGCATTCTTTCACCGCAGCCGGCCTGCTGTTCGATACACTTACGGGCACCGAAATGCTGGTTGTCCGTTTGTGCTCACCGTCGAACTGCTGTTCACCGTCGCGCGTATTGATCATCACGCTTTGGTGGGCAAACAGGTGACTTTTACGCTACCGACCCATGGCCTTATGAACGCGCTTAGTCCGTGCTTACTTAACGGCAAAATTACCCGCGTGGCGATACGCAGCCAGGAGCTGAGCGGCACACGATATGCGGTCTATTAACTGACGGCCGAGCCTGACCAGTGACAGATGAAACGTGACCACTATCATTAGCGCTTCTAAAACGATCTTGGCTGCTAATTGATTTTTAAAACGGATGGCAACAGCATGGAAATCGTAGC
>Ga0308162_1001345_pt1 | contig 20059 bp, 18 predicted proteins | sample PhySR2_FD_201370 | JGI IMG/M metagenome (GOLD analysis project Ga0308162, IMG submission 201370) | Phyllosphere microbial communities from UC Gill Tract Community Farm, Albany, California, United States - DLSLS.R2 | ecosystem: Host-associated > Plants > Phyllosphere > Unclassified | place: USA... | reverse complement strand
CTCGCCTGCGGGTAAAAGCATTTAAGGTGGATGTCGCGTCATGGAGAGGATTACAGTTACTCTCGGGGAACGTAGTTACCCTATCACCATCGCGGCTGGTTTGTTTAACGACCCAGCTTCCTTCTTGCCACTGAAAGCGGGTGATCAGGCGATGCTGGTCACCAATGAGACGCTGGCTCCGCTTTATCTCGACCGTGTGCGTCACCTGCTTGAGCAGGCGGGCGTAAAGGTCGACAGTGTGATTCTGCCCGATGGCGAGCAGTATAAAAGCCTGGCGGTGCTCGATACCGTCTTTACCGCATTACTGCAAAAACCGCACGGTCGCGACACCACACTGCTTGCCCTGGGCGGCGGTGTTGTCGGTGATCTTACGGGGTTTGCGGCCGCCAGCTATCAGCGTGGCGTGCGCTTTATTCAGATCCCCACCACGTTATTGTCTCAGGTCGACTCCTCCGTTGGCGGCAAAACGGCCGTTAACCATCCGCTCGGCAAAAACATGATCGGTGCGTTTTACCAGCCGGCCTCGGTGGTGGTGGATCTCGACTGTCTGAAAACGCTGCCTGCACGTGAACTGGCGTCTGGCCTTGCAGAAGTGATCAAATACGGCATTATTCTTGATGGCGAGTTCTTTAACTGGCTGGAAGAGAATATGGACGCCTTGCTACGCCTTGACGGGCAGGCACTGGCGTACTGTATCCGCCGTTGTTGTGAGCTGAAAGCAGAAGTGGTGGCAGCAGACGAGCGTGAAACCGGCTTACGTGCTTTACTGAATCTGGGGCATACGTTTGGTCACGCCATTGAAGCCGAAATGGGCTATGGCAACTGGCTTCACGGCGAAGCGGTGGCTGCCGGAATGGTGATGGCCGCGCGGGCATCTGAACGTCTGGGCCAGTTCAAACCGGAAGAGACGGCGCGTATCATCGCACTGCTTGAACGCGCAGGCTTACCGGTAACCGGTCCGCAGGAGATGTCTGCACAGGCGTATTTACCCCACATGATGCGCGATAAAAAAGTATTGGCAGGCGAGATGCGTCTTGTACTCCCGCTTGCAATAGGGAAGAGTGAAGTACGCGGCGGAGTGTCGCACGACGTGGTTCTTGGCGCTGTGGCTGATTGCCAGCAGGCCTAACAACTAGAAAGGTCAGGCCGCCGTAACAGGTGGTCGTTTAGCTTCAGGTGAAATGCAAAGACGTTGGCATAAGCCTTTGAGTGGGGTGTTAAATGGATGAATTCAAACCAGAAGACGAGCTGAAACCCGATCCCAGCGATCGTCGTACTGGTCGTTCTCGTCAATCTTCAGAACGTGATAACGAGCCGCAGATCAATTTTGACGATGTCGATCTGGATGCAGACGATCGTCGTCCTTCGCGCAGCCGCAACGCACGCGATGAGCGAGAAGAAGAAGATTACGAGTCTGAAGAAGATTCAATGGACGAAGAGCCTGTAGAGCGTCGCCCGCGTAAACGTAAAAAAGCGGCGGCGGCAAAACCCGCTTCCCGTCAGTACATCATGATGGGACTTGGCGTACTGGTGCTCTTGCTGCTGATTATCGGCATCGGCTCCGCGCTAAAATCACCGTCTACCCACTCAGGCGAGCAAACCGCGTCCACTGAGAAGAGCATCAACCTTTCAGGCAATGATGCTGCCGATCAGGCCAATGGCGCGCAGCCTGCTCCGGGCACGACGTCTGCCGAGCAGACTGCGGGTAATCCGCAGGATGTCTCTCTGCCGCCGGTCTCTTCGACGCCGACTCAGGGCCAGACGGTCATTGCGCCGGAAGGCCAGCAGCGTGTTGAGGTTCAGGGCGACCTGAATAATGCGCTGACGCAACCTCAGAATCAGGAGCAGGTGAACAACGTAGTGGTTAACTCTACGCTGCCAACCGAGCCTGCGACCGTTGCACCTGTTCGCGGCGGTAATGCTCAGCAGCAGACTGCGGCGACGGAAACCAAACCGCGCCAGACGCAGACGCATACGCAAACGCAGACCGCGCCGCGTCAGGAACGTAAGCAGGCGGTGATTGAGCCAAAACGTGAAACTAAGCCTCAGACCGTTGCAAAAGCGCCTGAAGTGAAGGCACCGGCTCAGCCAAAACGCACAGAAACGGCAGCGGCAAGCGAACCGGCAAAAGCGCCAGTGACGCAGACTGCACCGAAAGCGACGGCGACGACCACGGCACCTGCGGCGACAGCCGCACCGGCTGCGACAGCGTCTACGGGTGCATCGGGTAAAACGGCGGGTAATGTGGGTTCTCTGAAATCTGCGCCTTCCAGCAATTACACCCTGCAGCTGAGCAGCTCGTCGAACTACGACAACCTCAACGGTTGGGCGAAAAAATCAAATCTGAAAAACTACGTGGTTTATCAGACGACCCGTAATGGCCAGCCATGGTATGTCCTGGTGAGCGGTGTTTACGCATCGAAAGATGAAGCGAAACGTGCCGTTGCATCACTGCCAGCCGATGTTCAGGCGAAAAACCCATGGGCGAAGCCAATTCATCAGGTCCAGGCCGATCTGAAGTAATGTTTAAAGCGCAGGATGCTGTCGGAGCTTTCTCCACAGCCGGAGAAGGTGTAACCAGTTAGTCAGCATGAAAAAAAATCGCGCTTTTCTGAAATGGGCAGGGGGGAAATACCCCCTGCTCGACGATATTAAAAAACACCTGCCAAAAGGCGAGTGTCTTATCGAGCCCTTTGTGGGGGCGGGATCGGTGTTCCTGAATACCGATTTTTCGCGTTATATCCTGGCGGATATCAACAGCGACCTGATCAGTCTCTATAACATCGTAAAACTGCGTACCGACGAGTACGTGGATGAGGCGCGTAAACTGTTTACGCCTGAAAACAACAACCCGGATGTCTACTACCAGTTCCGCGCTGAGTTTAACCAGTGTCAGGAGCCGTTCCGTCGCGCCCTGTTGTTCCTCTATCTCAACCGTCATGGCTACAACGGCCTGTGCCGGTATAATCTTCGTGGTGAATTCAACGTGCCGTTTGGCCGCTATAAGCGTCCTTATTTCCCGCAGGCTGAGTTGTACCACTTTGCTGAAAAAGCGCAGAACGCGGAGTTCCACTGCCTCTCTTATGAGGAGTGTATGGATCGCGCTGACGTCAATTCGGTGGTCTATTGCGATCCGCCTTATGCGCCGCTGTCTGCCACCGCAAACTTCACCGCCTATCACACCAACAGCTTCAGCCCGGCTGAACAGGCTCGTCTGGCGGAGATGGCGGAAAAACTGGTCAGCAAAAGAATTCCGGTGTTAATTTCGAATCACGACACGCCTGATACGCGCGAATGGTACAAAGCCGCGAAACATTTTCAGGTTAAGGTGCGGCGCAGCATTAGCAGCAATGGCGGCACGCGTAAAAAGGTGGACGAACTCCTGGCTCTGTATCGACCCTGAGCCGTTTTGCCCGCCGGTAAACACATTTCAAGGAGAAGCGGATGAAACAGTTTTTGATTGCTCCCTCAATTCTGTCGGCCGATTTTGCCCGCCTGGGTGAAGATACCGCCAGCGCCCTTGCGGCCGGCGCGGATGTCGTCCATTTCGACGTTATGGATAACCACTACGTTCCCAATCTGACCATCGGCCCGATGGTGCTTAAGGCGCTGCGCAACTACGGCATTACCGCGCCGATTGACGTGCATCTGATGGTAAAGCCGGTCGACCGCATCGTGCCTGATTTCGCGGCCGCGGGTGCCAGCATCATTACGTTCCACCCTGAAGCCTCTGAACACGTTGACCGCACGCTCCAGCTCATTAAAGAGAACGGCTGTAAAGCCGGTCTGGTGTTTAACCCGGCCACGCCGCTGAGCTATCTCGACCATGTAATGGACAAGCTGGACGTGATTTTGCTGATGTCCGTTAACCCGGGTTTCGGCGGTCAGTCGTTCATTCCGCACACGCTCGACAAGCTGCGTGAAGTGCGCCGCCGTATTGATGAGTCGGGCTATGACATTCGCCTGGAAGTGGACGGTGGCGTGAAGGTGAATAATATCGGTGAAATCGCGGCGGCGGGTGCGGATATGTTCGTTGCAGGCTCGGCCATCTTCGACCAGCCGGATTACAAAAAAGTCATTGATGAAATGCGCAGTGAACTGGCGAAGGTAAGTCATGGATAAATTGCAGGCAACCCGGGGTGTAGCATTTGACCTCGACGGCACGCTGGTCGACAGCGCGCCGGGCTTAAGCAGCGCGGTTGATCGGGCGCTGTATGCCCTTGAATTACCCGTTGCGGGCGAAGATCGCGTTGTGACGTGGATTGGCAACGGCGCAGACGTGCTGATGGAACGCGCCCTGATCTGGGCGCGCCAGGAGCGTGCGTCACAGCGTTCCGCACAGGGTAAACCGAGCGTCGATCACACTGATATTCCGCAGGAAGAGCAGCAGCGTATTCTGCGCAAACTGTTCGATCGTTTCTACGAAGAGACCGTCGAAGAGGGCAGCTTCCTGTTCCCGGACGTCGCGGAAACGCTGAGTGTGCTGCATGCTAAAGGCATTCCGCTGGGGCTGGTAACCAACAAGCCTACGCCGTTTGTCGCACCTCTGCTTGAGGCGCTGGATATCGCGAAGTATTTCTCGGTAATTGTCGGCGGCGATGACGTGCAGAACAAAAAACCGCATCCGGAACCGCTTTTGCTGGTGGCAGGAAAATTATCCTTAACACCTGCGGAGCTGCTCTTTGTCGGTGATTCGCGCAATGATATTCTGGCCGCCAAAGCGGCAGGCTGTCCGTGCGTCGGATTAACCTATGGCTACAACTACGGTGAGGCGATTACGCTGAGTGAGCCGGACGTTGTATTCGATCGTTTCAAAGATTTATTGCCCGCACTCGGGCTTTCGCACAGTGAACATCAGGAATTGAAAAATGACTAAGCCCATCGTTTTTAGCGGCGCACAGCCGTCCGGTGAATTGACCATTGGTAACTACATGGGTGCGTTACGTCAGTGGGTGAGCATGCAGGATGACTACCATTGCATCTATTGCATCGTGGATCTCCATGCCATCACGGCGCGTCAGGATCCTGAGAAGCTGCGCAAAGCCACGCTGGATACGCTGGCACTCTATCTGGCATGCGGTATCGATCCGGAGAAAAGCACCATCTTCGTGCAGTCTCACGTGCCGGAGCACGCGCAGCTGGGCTGGGCGCTGAACTGTTACACCTATTTCGGCGAACTGAGCCGTATGACGCAGTTCAAGGACAAATCTGCCCGCTATTCTGAAAACATCAACGCCGGCCTGTTTGACTATCCGGTACTGATGGCGGCCGACATTCTGCTGTATCAGACCAATCAGGTTCCGGTAGGTGAAGACCAGAAGCAGCACCTGGAGCTGAGCCGCGATATCGCCCAGCGCTTCAACGCGCTTTATGGCGACGTGTTCAAAGTGCCAGAGCCGTTTATTCCGAAATCCGGCGCGCGCGTGATGTCGCTGCTGGAGCCAACCAAGAAGATGTCCAAGTCTGACGATAACCGCAACAACGTTATCGGCCTGCTGGAAGATCCAAAATCGGTGGTGAAAAAGCTCAAGCGTGCGGTGACCGACTCCGACGAGCCACCTGTTGTGCGCTACGACGTGCAGAACAAAGCGGGCGTGTCTAACCTGCTGGATATTCTCTCCGGCGTGACCGGTCAAAGCATCCCTGAACTGGAGAAGCACTTCGAAGGCAAGATGTACGGCCACCTGAAAGGCGAAGTGGCGGACGCGGTCTCCGGCATGCTGACCGAGCTGCAGGAGCGCTATAACCGCTACCGCAACGATGAAGCCTTCCTGCAGAAGGTGATGAAGGATGGCGCGGAAAAAGCCAGCGCGCGCGCGTCAGAGACGCTGAAAGCGGTGTATCAGGCGATTGGATTTGTAGGTAAGCCTTAATCCTGTCGTGCCGGGATCCAAACAAAAAAACCGGGAAATTCCCGGTTTTTTTACGCCTGAAAAATGCTTACTGCTGTGCCGCCGGGCCACAGCCACCGATGATCTTGGAAATAGAGATCGCCGGGTGCAGCAGGTAATCATAGCTGCAGTTATTTTTGGTATTTTGAACGTGACCTGTGCAGGCGGTCAGCGTCGATAACATGCCTACCAGAACGGCGGCCTTTGCCAGCTTAAACATACTTATTCCTTGTGCTCAAAAACGATAAATTGAAGTGAAACGAGGGAATAAATGGAAAAGTTCCATTTTGCGGGCGGTATGTTATCGATAGCGGTAAGAGGGGAGTAGTCCGGTTAAGGACTACTCAGTAAAGGGGGAGTGTGCGTCAGTGATTTGAGAACCAGTTCAGCTTGTCGCGTAGCTCAACCACCCGACCAACGATAATCAGCGCCGGGCTTTCAACCTGCTGCGCCAGCTCGCCAAGCTGCGTCAGGACGCCATTCACCACGCGCTGCTTCGTGGAGGTGCCATTTTCCACCAGCGCCACGGACATGTCTTCATCCATGCCATGCTCCAGCAGTTTGGCCTGAATGGTCGCGGCCTGATTCAGGCCCATATAGAACACCAGCGTCTGTTTCTCTGCGGCCAGGTTGTGCCAGTCCAGCTCGCTGCCGGTCTTCAGATGGCCTGTCACCAGCCGCACGCTCTGGGCGTAGTCACGGTGGGTCAGGGGAATACCGGAATAGGCCGAACAGCCCGATGCTGCCGTAATGCCCGGCACCACGGAGAACGGAATGCCCGCGTTGCACAACGTTTCCAGCTCCTCGCCGCCGCGGCCAAAGATAAACGGATCGCCGCCCTTAAGACGCACCACGCGTTTGCCTTTTTGCGCCTCGCGCAGCAGGATCTGGTTAATCTCTTCCTGAGGTACGCAGTGGTAGCCCGCGCGTTTGCCGACAAACACGCGATCGGCGTCGCGGCGCACCAGGTTCATGATGTCATCCGAGACCAGACGGTCGTACACCACAATGTCCGCCTGCTGGATCTGCTGCAAACCCTTGAGCGTCAGCAAGCCTGCATCGCCCGGCCCTGCGCCTACCAACACCACTTCACCGCGATGATCCAGCGGCTCGGCAAGCAGCGTTTCAGTGGTCTCTTCAACGGCCTGGCGATCCTGATTAGCCAGCGACTGCGCCAGCCTGTCATTCACAAAGAACTTTTCCCAGAAACGGCGGCGCTCGCCTACGGTCGCGAAGGTTTTCTTCACGCGGGCGCGCAGCTGGCCTGCATATTGCGCCACCTGGCCGAGATGCTGGGGCAGAATCGACTCGAGCTTTTCACGCAGCAGACGCGCTAAAACCGGGGAGGTGCCACCGGACGACACGGCCACCATCAGCGGGGAACGGTCAATGATCGACGGCATGATAAAGCTGGCTTCTTTCGGCGCATCCACCACGTTACAGAAAATTCGACGCGTTTCGCAGGCATCACTGACGCGCTGGTTAACGGCGTCATCGTCGGTTGCGGCAATGGTGAGCCAGCAGGTATCAAGCAGGGATTCGTCGAACTCGCCCTCGACAAGGGTGAGCATGCCTTCTTGCGCCCAGACGTCGAACTGCGGCGCAAAGGCGAGGGCGTTGACGGTCAGCCGGGCACCGGCCTCTAACAGCAGGCGCGCTTTGCGCTCGGCCACGTCACCGCCGCCGACAAGCAGGCAGTCGCGATGGCGTAATTGACAGAAAATCGGCAGGTGATCCACGACATTACCTCGCAGCATTCAGGGGAGGAGGAGAATTTGAGGTCAGGATAACAGCAGGGATCGTACAGAACATACGGTTTTTCCTGCCGTTACCCATAAGGGGTCATAAGCCTTTCCTATTGAAAAGGCTGGAGGTTAGGCTCTTAGCTGCACCATGCCGTCCTTCACGCGGGCGTCGTAGTGCTTCACAGAATGGCTCTCATCTTCCATGCAGCGTCCATCTTTTAAGTTGAAGCGCTGCTTTTTCAACGGGCTGGCGACCCACAGTTCGCCCTGATGTTCCGCGATGATACCGCGGGACAGGACGCTGGCCTCAAAGAACGGGTCAATATTGCTGATGGCAAAAACCTGTTCATCGTGGCGAGGACGGAAAATGGCGACCTGCTCGTGACCTAACAGCGCACAGACGCCGGTTGCTGGCAGAATGTCGTTAATGCTGCAGATATTTACCCACTGGCTCATGCGTTTTCCTCCACCAGAGTCACCGGAATACGTTCGTACGGCGTTGCCGGACGATGCTGTTCACGCTCAGGAACGACCTGTACGTTCGGATCGCGCTGGGTGCTGTTGATAAAGTGTCTGAAGCGCGTCTGCGCCGCCGGGGTATTCACGGTTTCGGTCCACTCGCAGATCACCGCTTCGCGCAGGCGCGCCATCTCTTCTTCCAGATGGTCGTTCAGGCCCAGCTTGTCGTCGATGATGACCGACTTCAGGTAGTCGATGCCACCTTCCAGATTGTCCAGCCAGGAGGCGGTACGGGTCAGCTTGTCGGCAGTGCGGATGTAGAACATCATGAAGCGATCGAGGTACTTAATCAGCGTGTCGTGGTCGAGATCCGCTGCCAGCAGGTCCGCATGACGAGGTTTCATCCCGCCGTTACCGCAGACGTACAGGTTCCAGCCTTTCTCTGTGGCGATGATACCTACGTCTTTACCCTGCGCTTCCGCACATTCACGGGTACAGCCGGAGACGCCGAATTTCATTTTGTGCGGGGTACGAATACCTTTATAGCGGTTTTCCAGTTCCACGCCGAAGCCCACGCTGTCGCCCACGCCGTAGCGGCACCAGGTGCTGCCCACGCAGGTTTTCGCCATACGCAGCGCTTTAGCATACGCGTGACCGGTTTCGAAGCCCGCTTCAATCAGCTGACGCCAGATTTCCGGCAGGTCGTCTTTCTGCACACCGAACAGGCCAATACGCTGAGAGCCGGTGATTTTGGTGTAGAGGTTGAATTCGCGGGCGATACGGCCCACGGCGACCAGCCCTTCCGGTGTAATTTCGCCCCCGGCTGAACGTGGGATCACCGAGTAGGTGCCGTCTTTCTGGATGTTCGCCAGGAAGTTGTCGTTGGTGTCCTGCAGCGGAGTATGTTCCGGCTTCAGAACGTATTCGTTCCAGCAGGAGGCCAGCAGGGAACCGACGGTCGGTTTACACACTTCACAGCCGTAACCCTGGCCGTGTTTTGCCAGCAGCTCGTCGAAGGACTTAATGCCTTCCACGCGGATCAGGTGATAAATCTCCTGGCGAGAGTAAGCGAAGTGCTCGCATAGGTTGTTATTTACTTCGATACCCTGTTTCGCCAGCTCTGCGTTCAGAACCTGCGTCACCAGTGGAATACAGCCGCCGCAGCCGGTACCGGCTTTGGTTTCAGCTTTCAGCGCGGCGACGGTGTGGCAGCCCTTGTTGATGGCTGCAACCAGCATGCCTTTGGTGACGTCGAAGCAGGAGCAAATCTGCGCGCTGTCCGGGAGTTTATCCACGCCGATGGACGGCTTACCGCTGGAGGCGTGAGCCGGGAGGATCAGCGCGTCCGGGTTTTCCGGCAGTTCAATGGCGTTCAGCACCAGCTGCAGCAGGTTACCGTAATCGCTGGTGTCACCCACCAGCACCGCGCCGAGCAGGGTTTTGTTGTCCTGGCTTACGATCAGGCGTTTGTAGACCTCTTTGCTTTCGTCGAGGTACACATAGCTGCGGGAGTTCGGGGTGCGGCCGTGCGCATCGCCGATACCGCCCACGTCCACACCCAGCAGCTTCAGCTTGGCGCTCATGTCTGCGCCTTCGAAGGCGTTTTCATTACCGAGGATATGGTCAACGGCGACCTGCGCCATTTTGTAGCCAGGTGCGACCAGGCCATACACGCGGTTATTCCAGCTGGCGCATTCGCCGATGGCGTAAATATCCGGGTCAGAAGTCTGGCAGGAGTCGTTGATCATGATCCCGCCGCGCTGTGCCACGGCCAGACCACACTGGGTCGCCATTTTGTCGCGCGGGCGAATACCGGTGGAGAAGACGATAAAGTCCACTTCCAGCTCGCTGCCGTCGGCAAAGCGCATGGTTTTGCGCGCTTCGGTCCCTTCCTGAACGATCTCTTTGGTGTTTTTGCTGGTGTGAACCTTCACACCCATACTTTCGATTTTACGGCGCAGCTGGTCACCACCCATGTGGTCCAGCTGTTCTGCCATCAGCATCGGGGCAAATTCGATGACGTGGGTTTCAACGCCGAGGTTTTTCAGCGCGCCCGCGGCTTCAAGGCCGAGCAGACCGCCGCCAACGACCGCACCGCGTTTGCTGCGACGCGCGCAGGCTTCGATAGCCTTGAGGTCTTCAATGGTACGGTAAACGAAGCAATCCTGTGTTTCCGAGCCTTTGATTGGCGGGATCCACGGATACGAGCCAGTCGCCATAATCAGCTTGTCGTAAAAAACCGTGCGTCCGGCGCTGGAGTGGATCACTTTTTCCTGACGGTTGATGGTGATAGCGCGTTCGCCCACCAGCACTTTCACGCCATGCTTCTCGTAGAAACCTTCACGCACCAGAGAGAGCTCTTCGGCGGTATGATGGGAGAAGTAGGAAGACAAGTGCACACGGTCGTACGCCTTGCGGGGTTCTTCACAGAACACGGTAATGTCGAAACGGTCAGCGTCAGCTTTATCGAGTAGATCCTCAATAAAGCGGTGACCGACCATGCCGTTACCGATGATAGCGAGTCTGACTTTGCTCATTTTTGCCTCGATTTCTTTTCTATTACTGCCTACCTTAACGATTCAGCAGGGGCACTTATTGATGCAAATCAAATACGCCTTAACCTACCACCTAGTGGGTAGATCGCTGATTTGTCAGGTTTTTTATAAGTTATGGAAATCGCAGGCTTTTCACGGTCGTCGGTTTTATGTACAAAAATGGGTACTATTCCGTAAATTTTTGTACTCCTAAATTTCAGCAGCGTTTTTCGGGGGAAAGGTATGTCAACGACACCACTATGGCTGGTTCAGAATGTCCGTTTACCGGGTCGGGAAGGGCTGTGGCAAATCGCCATCGAAGAAGGTCGGTTCGGTGACATCATGCCGATGGACGGCTCCCATGATGAAAGCCATGAGATATTAAACGGGCGCGGCGGCCTGGCCATACCTCCCTTTATTGAGCCGCATATCCACCTTGATACCACCCAGACGGCGGGGGAGCCTGCCTGGAATGAGTCCGGCACGCTGTTTGAGGGAATAGAGCGCTGGGCCGAACGTAAAGCGCTGCTCAGCCATGAGGATGTCAAAGCGCGGGCGTGGAAAACGCTTAAATGGCAGATCGCCAACGGTATTCAGTTTGTGCGTACCCACGTCGATGTCTCCGACCCGTCGCTGACGGCCCTCAGGGCGATGCTGGAGGTCAGGCAGGAAGTCGCGCCGTGGATCACGCTGCAAATAGTCGCGTTTCCGCAAGAAGGGATACTCTCTTACCCGAACGGTGCGGCACTCCTGGAAGAGGCGTTAAGGCTCGGGGCTGATGTGGTCGGGGCCATTCCCCATTTCGAATTCACCCGCGAGTACGGCGTACAGTCGCTGCACATCGCCTTTGAGCTGGCAAAGAAATATGACCGTCCGCTCGATATCCACTGCGACGAGATCGACGATGAGCAGTCCCGGTTTGTGGAGACGGTGGCAACCCTGGCCTATGAGGCAGGCATTGGCCCGCGCGTGACGGCCAGCCATACCACGGCCATGCACTCCTACAACGGCGCATACACGTCAAGGCTGTTCCGCCTGCTGAAGATGTCAGGCATAAACTTTGTGGCTAACCCGCTGGTGAACATCCATTTGCAGGGGCGTTTTGACGACTACCCGAAACGACGCGGCATCACGCGCGTGAAAGAGCTACAGGAAGCGGGGATCAACGTCTGCTTCGGCCATGACGATGTCTTTGACCCGTGGTACCCGCTCGGCACCGGTAATATGCTCCAGGTGCTGCATATGGGGCTACACGTGTGTCAGATGATGGGATATTCACAAATCGACAGCGGCCTGAACCTGATCACCCACAATAGCGCCCGAACCTTTGGGCTGAACGGCTACGGTATCGAGAAGGGGAATCCGGCGAACCTGATTATTCTGCCCGCAGAGAGCGGGTTTGAGGCGGTGCGCTGCCAGGTGCCGGTGCGCTGGTCGATTCGTCAGGGCAGGGTGATTGCGTCAACGCAGCTGGCGCAGACGTGGATCCAGATGGATAACGGAGGAGAGGAGCTGTTCTTTACGAAGAATAGCCCCTTTGCCGGGCGCAAAGGGGCGTAGGGAAACCTGTTACGCTGCCGCCGTATTATGCTGGCGGTGGCGGGTCACGAAGCCCAGAACGAAGCACATGATGAACACCACGGCATACAGACCGTTTGCGGTGTGCAGCGCCGCCAGTGGGCCGCTGTGGGCCACAATCGGGCCGGTGACCACGAAGGTCAGCATGGTACCGATGGTGCCGCAGGTCAGCACAAAGTTAACCAGCTTCGGCGAGGCCACTTTGGTCTGCAGCGATCCCAGCGTGATGATTGAGGTGTAAATGGCGCTGGAGAAGAAGCCGAGTGTCAGGATGAACCACGGCATATGCTCAGGCGAGCCGTTGATGAACAGATACATCAGCACGGTAGCCAGGCCAGCCAGCACGGTCAAAATGCGCTGCAGATCGAAGAAGCGCAGAATGAAGCTAAACGCCCACATGCCAAACATGTAAGACATCCAGAAATCGCTCACCAGCTTGCCCGCGTCGTTCAGGCTCATGCCCAGGCCTTTGGCGTATTCCGGCACCCAGGAGATAAAGCCCAGCTGGCCGAGGATGTAGCACAGCGCGGCGATAGAGAGGAACAGCACGCCGATCCCCCATTTCTCTTTCGCAACCGGCTCAGCGGTATCTTGCGACTTTTTGCCCAGAACCGGGAATTCACAGCCGAAGGTCAGGATAAAGATCGCCACATAGACCAGGCCGATACAGGCGTACACCCAGTACCATTCAATGCTGCGGGCCAGCAGCCAGGCGGCAACCATCGGGAAAATCATCCCGGCCATGCTGAAGAAGGAGTCGGTAAACAGCAGACGCGCGCCGCGCTGGCGGCCTTCATACATATGGGTAATCAGGAACGTACCGATGGACATGGTAATACCGCTCACCAGCCCCAGCACGAACATGGCGGCAGAGAACAGGGCAATGCTGTGGCTAAGCATCAGGCCAGCCACGGCGGCGACCATCAGCACAAAGCCAAAGCGCAGCTGCGTTTTCAGCGGCACGATTTCCATCAGCCAGGCGTTAAGGAAGATGGAGATCAGGATCCCCGCGTTGAGGAAGGTGAAGGTGTTACTCATGCTGGAAACGGGCAGCTGGAAATAGTCTGCGATATTTCCCATCACCATCCCGGTGACGATCACCAACGCGCCGGTCAGGGCGTAGGAGAAGAAGCTGATCCATGTGAGCTTGATGCGATTGCTGTTAGTCATGTCTGGCCTGTTCAAAGTAAAGTAAAACGCATTGACTGCGTTTGAGCGGGCAGATTTTAGTCGCGAAAGTGATCTATTCCTATCTTTAAGGATTAATTTGCAGGTTATTGCACGATTTAATGTGATCTAAGTCACGTTAACGGGCGTGAAAGCCAATCGTTTGCGCGGTTACAACTGTTTCAAATTCGTAAAATTAGGTAAAAGGCTGGTCTCCGTTCATACTGCTCTTTAGAATCAAGCCATTCGCTTTCTCTACTGCGCTTTGTTAAGGAATTCTCATGCTCAAATCAACACTGGCGGCTGTTGCAGCTGTGTTTGCTCTTTCTGCCGTTTCCCCTGCTGCGCTGGCAGCCAAAGGAGACCCTCACGTCCTGCTGACCACCTCCGCCGGCAATATTGAGCTGGAACTGAACAGCCAGAAAGCTCCTGTCTCTGTGAAAAACTTCCTCGACTACGTGAACAGCGGTTTCTATAACAACACCACGTTCCACCGCGTGATCCCGGGCTTTATGGTGCAGGGCGGTGGCTTTAACGAGCAGATGCAGCAAAAGAAACCTAATCCGCCCATCAAGAACGAAGCGGACAACGGCCTGCTGAACAAGCGCGGCACTATCTCGATGGCGCGTACCGCGGATAAAGACAGCGCGACCAGCCAGTTCTTCCTGAACGTCGCCGATAACGCCTTCCTCGACCACGGCCAGCGCGACTTCGGGTACGCCGTGTTTGGTAAAATTGTGAAAGGCATGGACGTGGCTGACAAGATTTCTCAGGTGCCAACCCATGACGTCGGTCCGTACCAGAATGTGCCGACCAAGCCGGTTGTTATCCTCTCCGCAAAAGTTCTGCCGTAATCCTCTTTAACACGGGCATCCCTGCCCGTGTTGTTTAGCCCTCCCTGCGAAAGCGCGTTTTGCTGCTTATACTTGTGGCAAACGGACATATTCAGGGAGGCGTTAAGTGAAAAAACTCACCGACAGGCAAAAGTCCCGACTCTGGGAACAGCAGCGCAACGTTAATTTTCAGGCCAGCCGCCGCCTTGAAGGCGTCGAAAGTCCCCTTGTCACGCTAAACGCCGAGGATGCCCAGCGCCGCCTTGATGAACTCAGGAGGCACTATGAGCGATAAAATCGGTGACGACCGCGACCCGTATCTCTACCCCGGCCTGAACGTCATGCGCAACCGTCTTAACATGCGGCAGGCGGACCGACTGGCGCAAGCGGCGTACGAAATCACCGCGCTGCGTGCGGCCACGCTACCGTTGGGGCCGTCCGCGCCGGGGCTTCCGCACCTGTGCGCTATTCATCGCCATCTTTACCAGGATATTTTCGAGTGGGCGGGGGATATCCGCGAAGTCGATATTTATCAGGGCGATACCCGCTTCTGCCACTTTGCCTATATCGAGAAAGAGGGCAACGCGCTGATGCAGGATCTCGAAGAGGAGGGCTATCTGGCGGGGCTGGAGAAAGACGAATTTATCGCTCGTCTCAGCCATTACTACTGCGAGATTAACGTTCTGCATCCGTTCCGCATCGGTAACGGCATCGCGCAGCGCATCTTCTTTGAGCAGCTGGCGCTCCACGCGGGCTATCAGCTGAGCTGGGAAGGCATCGACCCGGACGACTGGGCCACCGCCAACCAGAACGGCGCGATGGGCGATCTCACGGCGCTTAACGCCATCTTTGCCAAAGTAGTGAGCGAAGCGCGGGAAACTGAGTAGAATAGGGCGGCATTTTTTTCCGGAGCCGCCATGATCCTGCTGATTGATAACTACGATTCCTTCACCTGGAACCTTTACCAGTATTTTTGCGAACTGGGTGCAGAGGTGGTTGTCCGCCGTAACGACGACATCACCCTGGCTGAGATTGACGTGCTGGCCCCGCAGAAAATAGTGATCTCGCCGGGGCCGTGCACGCCGTCGGAGTCCGGCATCTCTCTGGACGCGATCCGCCACTACGCGGGCAAACTGCCAATTCTGGGCGTTTGTCTCGGCCATCAGGCGATCGCCCAGGCCTTTGGGGCAACCATCGTGCGTGCCGCAAAAGTGATGCACGGCAAAACCTCGCCCGTCACCCACGCAGGCGCTGGCGTGTTTTCCGGGCTGAATAACCCGTTAACCGTTACCCGCTATCACTCTTTAGTAATTGACCCGCCGACGCTGCCCGACTGCTTTGAGGTCACCGCCTGGAGCGAGACGCAGGAAATTATGGGGATCCGCCATCGCGAATGGGATCTCGAAGGCGTGCAGTTCCACCCCGAGAGCATTCTCAGCGAACAGGGACACCCGCTGCTGGGCAATTTCCTCCATCGCTGATTATCTATTGCCTTGTTGTGATTTTTTATGCATATTTTGTGATTATATTTTCACAATCACTGTGACATAAAATGGATGGGCATGACATGGCAACTGAACAATCCGCAATTACCCGCGCAACATTCGACGAAGTGATCCTGCCGGTTTATGCACCGGCCGAGTTTATCCCGGTAAAAGGGAAAGGCAGCCGCGTGTGGGATCAGCAGGGCAAAGAGTATGTGGATTTCGCGGGCGGGATTGCGGTGACGGCGCTGGGCCATTGCCATCCTGCGCTGGTAGACGCCCTGAAAACTCAGGGCGAAACCCTGTGGCACACCAGCAACGTCTTCACCAACGAGCCTGCGCTGCGCCTGGGGCGCAAGATCATCGACGCTACCTTTGCCGAGCGCGTGCTGTTCATGAACTCCGGCACTGAAGCCAACGAAACCGCGTTCAAGCTGGCGCGCTATTATGCGTCAACGCGCCACAGCCCGTATAAAACCAAAATCATCGCCTTCCATAACGCCTTTCACGGTCGCTCGCTGTTTACCGTGTCCGTTGGCGGCCAGCCGAAGTATTCCGACGGCTTCGGCCCGAAACCTGCCGATATTATCCACGTGCCGTTCAACGATCTGCATGCGGTGAAGGCGGTGATGGACGACCACACCTGCGCGGTGGTGGTGGAACCGATTCAGGGCGAAGGCGGCGTGACGGCGGCCACGCCGGAATTTCTGAAAGGGCTGCGCGCGCTGTGCGACGAGCACAAGGCGCTGCTGGTGTTTGATGAGGTGCAATGCGGCATGGGACGCACCGGGGATCTGTTTGCCTACATGCACTACGGCGTCACGCCGGATATCCTGACCAGCGCCAAGGCGCTCGGCGGCGGCTTCCCGATCAGTGCGGTGCTGACCACCCAGGATATCGCTTCCGCGTTCCACGTCGGCTCCCACGGTTCCACCTACGGCGGCAACCCGCTGGCCTGCGCGATTGCCGGTGCGGCGTTCGATATCATCAACACGCCGACGGTTCTCAACGGCGTGAACGCGAAACGCGAGCAGTTTGTGAAGCACCTTCAGCAGATTGACGAACAGTTTGATGTCTTCAGCGAGATCCGCGGGATGGGGCTGTTGATTGGCGCCGAGCTGAAGCCGCAATACAAAGGCCGCGCCCGTGATTTCCTGCACGCCGCCGCGCACGAAGGGGTAATGGTGCTCAACGCCGGGCCGGACGTGATGCGCTTTGCGCCGTCGCTGGTGGTGGAAGATAAGGATATTGAAGACGGGTTAACCCGGTTTGCCGCGGCGGTCGGTAAAATAGTCCGGGGATAACCTCATTGCCCGGCGGCGCTGCGCTTGCACGGGCCTACAAAACCGTAGGTCGGGTAAGCGCAGCGCCACCCGACAAAATGGCAGGCACGGTGTTCAGGTCTTGTAGGTCGGGTAAGCGTAGCGCCACCCGACAAAACGGCATGCACGGCGTTCAGGTCTTGTAGGTCGGGTAAGCGTAGCGCCACCCGACAAAACGGCATGCACGGTGTTCAGGTCTTGTAGGTCGGGTAAGCGCAGCGCCACCCGACAAAACGGCAGGCTCGGTGTTTAGATCTTGTAGGTCGGGTAAGCGTAGCGCCACCCGACAAAATGGCAGGTACGGTGTTCAGGTCTTGTAGGTCGGGTAAGCGTAGCGCCACCCGACAAAATGGCAGGTACGGTGTTCAGGTCTTGTAGGTCGGGTAAGCGTAGCGCCACCCGACATAATCAGTACGGCGTGCGTTTCAGTACGCGCGTTAACCAGATCCCATGATGCGGTCGCTGACGCCATGCCACCGACGAAATGGTGTGCATGGTGTTCAGATGCCCTAACACGCGCTGCAAATGCTGCTCCAGGGTGCTCATCGGCCCGTGGGTTAATGTTTCCGGCGCTTCGAGAATGTTCGAATCCCCCGACTCACCCGGTGAGTCATACTCCAGACGCTGCTGGCACCGCTGCAGCGCAATTTCGCACGACTGCAAATAGCGCTGCGCCAGATCCGGGGTCAGCATCGTGTGCTCGCGCGCGAGGGTCGTCATCGCATTGATGTGCTCGACGATAAACTGGCTGTGCGTCACCCACAGTTTCATGTCTGCCAGATAGTGCGAGTTAAAGCCTGGCTCCTGCATCGCCTGGTTGAGCGAGTTAAACAGGGCGTTGTGCGCCTGGTTGACCTTCATGCGCTGATAGGCCAGCGGCGAGGGCTGCGGGTCGTCGCTGAGGATCAACCTGATAGCCTCCTGGTCTGCCTCCAGCGCGTCGTGGGCGTTTTGCCTGAGCAGCCCGCTCTGCCACTGCGGCCACAGCCAGACCATGCCGCCAAACGCAATCAGGCAGCCAATCAGCGTATCAACCAGCCGGGCGATGATGAACTGCTCGCCGTTGAGCGTGAGCAACTGCAGGGTATATACCGCCGTGACCGTAAAGCCAACCATCGCCCAGCCGTAGCTTTTGCGGATAATCAGGTAGCTCACCAGCGTAATCGCCAGCATTCCCGCCAGCGTATATCCCTCCGGCACGTGGAAGTGCAGGGTGACCCCGGCAATGACCAGCCCGGCAATCGTGCCGCCCGCCCGGTGCAGGATGCGCACCCGCGTGGCGCCGTAGCCGTTTTGGGTAACAAACAGCACGGTCATTAAGATCCAGTATGGCTTCGGCAGGTGCAGCGCCATCCCCATCAGGCTGGCGATGCTCAGCATCACGCTGATGCGCGCGGCGTTACGCAGCGCCGGGGATTTCAGCGACAGGTAGCTTTTAAGGGCGGGCAGCAGCGGGAGCCGTTTTTGTTTATCGGCCATCAGGTCGCGTGGGTAGAGCGGACGCTGGGTGCGCAGGACGCGCGCGATGCGGCTGAAGTGCCAGGCGGCGAACTGCCCGACCGGGTTATCCGGGTGCTGGCGGGCAATCTTCTCCAGCGCGCCGAGGGGCTTATCCATGTTAAAGCGCGTGGGGTAGCGGTGATAAAGAATGTCGTCCGCCAGCACCCGCAGGCGCGCGGACACCGTCTGAGCGTTCCAGCGGATCACCGCTTCGGCATGGCTACGCTCGACCAGCTTTTGCACCTCTTGCGGGTGATGCAGGCTGACCGAGATGTGCTCCTGCAGATCCAGCCCCACCTGGAAGATGCGCAGCAGCCGCTTGTAATCATGGTTTTTATTGGCGGCAAGCATATGCAGCTGCTGGTAACACTGGCCAATCAGATCCACCACCTTTTGCTGTCGCGTCAGCAGCGGCGGCAGTGATTTTTCCGGATCGGTGTGCTGGGTCAGCAGGGTGTATTTGGCCTCGCAGTACTCCGCCAACTGCACGTAGAGCAGGCTCAGGGATTCGCGCAGCGGCTGTTCCCGCCACAGCCAGAACCAAAACCAGTTGAATACGCCGTACCACAGCGTGCCGAGGGCGTAGATTAGCAGCGGCTCCCACACCGGCATATTGCCCGCCAGGCTCAGCGTAAAGATGGCGGCAATCAGTGAGGCGGGCAGCAGTCGGGCGTGCAGCGAGCTGATTTCAGCAGTCACGCCGAGCGTCATTGCCAGCACGGTCAGAATGAGCGGCAGCGGAATATCCCGGGCCAGCAGAAGCTGCACCGCGAGGCTACAGCCTGCAAACAGGCAGCCGCCAACGATCAGGCGTTTGAAAAAGCGCTTATGCGGCGTGTCGAGGCCCGCAATGTTGCAGCAGGCAGGCACAAGGGAAAACAGCAGACCCTGCTGGAGATGACCGAGGATCAGGCCCACGGCCACAGGAAGGCACAACACCAGCGTTTGCCGCAGTGCGTAGTTAACTTCCGGGTGATAGATCAGCCTGCGCCACATGGGGAGTAGAGACAAAAACGGCGTGTCACCTTGCGGTGGCACGCCGTTTGACCGTAATTAACGGGTTCCGTAGACCACGATGGTTTTACCGTGGGCAGAGATCAGGTTCTGGTCTTCCAGCATTTTCAGGATACGGCCCACTGTTTCACGGGAGCAACCAACGATCTGACCAATTTCCTGGCGGGTAATTTTAATTTGCATGCCGTCAGGGTGGGTCATCGCGTCCGGCTGTTTAGCCAGGTTCAGCAGGGTCTGCGCGATACGGCCGGTAACGTCGAGGAAGGCAAGGTTGCCCACTTTCTCAGACGTCACCTGCAGACGGCGAGCCATCTGGGAAGAGAGACGCATCAGGATGTCAGGGTTTACCTGAATCAGCTGACGGAACTTCTTGTAAGAAATTTCAGCCACTTCACATGCGGTTTTCGCACGAACCCAGGCGCTACGTTCCTGGCCCTCTTCAAACAGGCCCAGTTCACCGATGAAATCGCCCTGGTTCAGATAAGAAAGGATCATCTCTTTCCCTTCTTCATCTTTGATCAGCACTGCCACC
>Ga0308162_1001344_pt1 | contig 20063 bp, 16 predicted proteins | sample PhySR2_FD_201370 | JGI IMG/M metagenome (GOLD analysis project Ga0308162, IMG submission 201370) | Phyllosphere microbial communities from UC Gill Tract Community Farm, Albany, California, United States - DLSLS.R2 | ecosystem: Host-associated > Plants > Phyllosphere > Unclassified | place: USA... | reverse complement strand
ACACTCCGTTGAAAAATTATTCCGCTCGTCGAACCCTCGTTCGCCGATGCCAGGAAAACACAGTCAGTGAGACGAATCATATGCAGTCCCGAAAGGGCAAACTATTAGGATGAATACGCGTTTTACCTGGTAATTTTACGTAGGGATTTGTCTGGATTTTCGCTCTATTCATCGCTATTTCAATCAGTTACCGGCTTAGGTTAACGGTAATTAGGGAGCACTACCAGGATAGATGGACAGTACGAAATGGGTGTTATTGATATTTACCGAGTAAGGCGACGGTAGACAATTAAATTTCCTGAAGCTGCCTAGAATTCTCCATAATTAACTTTTTATCATCTACTGAATTTTATTTAGTCCGCGATCTAATACGCAAAAATGATATCTGCCGTTTGCATGGCAACCGGACTGATGCTGCCCCTGTTCATACTCGTGCAGAAACGCAGGAAGGCAGTCCTGCCTGTTGTGAGCTTTATTCACGGGTTGACTATCAATACCTTCCGCTTAGTGGCAAGTGGCATGCCAATGCAGGTTTTATCAATGGCATGCCAGTAAAATCCGGGTCATGAAGGATTGTATTGTCATTACGCCACAACATACGCGGGAGTTATGGGGATGCCTTGAAGGTATGAGTGTGGTGAATATTAATAAAAAGAAAGTGTCGCAGTGGTTGAAGACGTTTACGGGAGCGATGAATGATTTGGATGATGTGCCGGTGATTAAGCGAGGATAAATTATAGGTTCGTAACAACCTCATGATAAAACGATCCCGGCTCGGTGGTCGGGATCGTTTATACGATTATCTGATTGATTTTTAATATATCTTTCCTTAGATCATCGTTAATATCTGAAGGAGACAGCTGGTTAATCAGTTGCCTTATTTGGGTAAAAGTATTTTTCTGACCTCTTAGATCTTCTGCTTTTATTGTTGATAAGGCAGTAATTAGTTCACCTTCGTAATACTCACCTGCCAACGGCTCTTCAGTCAGAACTTCCAATCCCCTTGGCATCAATTGATCAATACATAATTTCTGTCGGATAGCTCGGCAGAGGTCTTCCACTGTTAGCTCTTCAATAGGCACATCAATAATACGTTCGAGCCAGAGTTCAAGTGGTGATTGTTGATCTGGTTCTTTCGTCACATTGATGTTTCCAATCAATTTACGGAAGGTAATCATATTCCATGTCCTTTCAAAGCCGATTCTATTTTATTAATAGCATCTGTTGCTCTACTATACGCAACCTGAGCTTCGGGGTTGTTGACGTTTTTCAACGTATCCGCATGATTTCTTAATCCTCTGAGCGTATTTTGCATTTCCTGCATATGATCCCAATACCCTCCATTCTCTTTAGGCACTGGATTACCATCCATGTCTTTGATAGTTCGAGTAATATCATGGTCTTTCAGAGCATTTTTATTGTGTTATCGATGTTCTTAATCGCACTTTCTTGTTTCTGATTAAGCTTTTCTACGAGCTTTTCATTTTGTTGCTAATGACGAAACAGGGTCCTTGCGGCGTGGAAGCGTCGTCAGGCGTAACGGGACGCGGCACGATCGCGCTGCGCTCAAGCTCCTCACGCTGACGCTGGTTTTCATCGAGCAACTGCTGCTGTTGTTGAATGGTATTACGATCAGCCGGGGACAATGGAGCAGCTAGTGCAGCACCGGATACCAGCAGGGTAACACCCGCCAGCGCGTTGATTATCGCCGTTTTCCCTAACATTACTGCCGCTCCTGCGTAAAGTCCGTTTTCAAACTTGACTGTTAAAAAATGAGCAACTTATGTCAGGAAGGTAACCGATGTAAATAGATGTAAATGAGATTCAGACTATTTAAAGACACTTTCAGAGTTTTCAGTGTGTTTAGCCGATCGTCCGCAAAGAGAGCGTGACTGTGCAAGACAGGGTGCAAAATGGAATCGTCATATCACTAAAGAAATCCCCTGTCGCGCCGATCATCATCCGTGTGTATTATTTCCTGTAGCTTTTACAACAACTAACCTTAACTCAAATACTTAAGCGCCAAAGCGAAAGGCATCATGAGCACACCGATCAAACGGCTAGAAATCATAAAAAATGCCATCGAACTGGAAGATGACGACATCATCCATAGCCAGCTGACGCGGCTGAAAAATGAAGCGTTTGACGAGGAGCTACAGGCAATCGTCGTGGCGCTTGAGAATAAGAACTACACCGCAGCCATCAGGGCCATCACCGCGTGGCTGCAGGGCCAGCGCGCCGTGACCCCGTGGCGTGACCCGCAGGTGGCCGCCAGCAAGCTGGAGCTGAAGGCGCTGGAAGAGCGTCTGCGCGATCTGATTGACCGCCGCAACGCCCGCGTGCAGCAGCTTGATGAGTTCAACGATCTCTATTTCTCCCGTCTCGGGCCGCTGATGCAGCAGATCCTCGCCCTGCGTAAAACGCTGGCGGAGTTAAACCTGCGCCGTCAGCAGGCGGAGGCGCGTCGTCGCGAAGAAGATTATCGCCGCTGTCAGCACTATATGGCGCAGGCCGTGGAGGTGCTGGCAACGCTCACCCAGCGCTGGCGCGAGCTCCCGGCCGATTCCGTACAGGCTGCCGAGGCGCGTAAACAGCTGCAGCAGCAAAGCAACCTGATTGCCAATCTTCTGGCCGAAGCGCTGGAACTGGAGAGCGGCTTAACGCGTGAAGAAGAGCCCGCGCGCCAGGCGCGCGATGAGGCTAACGAAGAGTACGAGAAGTATCGCGAGCAGCATCACGATGCCGAAGTGCGTCTGCGCAAAGGGAAAGATCTCTCGGAAGAGGATCGGAACGAGCTGAAACGCCTGTGGCGTCAGGCGAGCAAGCTGTGCCACCCGGATCTTGTGGCAGACGATCTGAAAGAAGAAGCTAACACCATGATGGTGCAGCTCAACCAGGCCAAACAGCGCGGGGATGTGAAAGCGATCCGTTCACTGGTGGCGCGCCTGCAGCAGGGCTTTGAGCCAATGATGGCGAGCGACAGGCTGAACGATCTGGAGCGTATCCGCAAAAAAATGGCGCAGGTTCGCGAGCAAATCGACACCCTGGTGAACGAGCTGGCGGAGCTGGAGAAAGAAGAATCCTGGCTGCTGGTGTCGTCGCTGAACAATATGGAAGCCTACTTTGCCCAGCAGGAGAAGGCGCTGCATGAGGTCCGCGCCTCGCTCGAACATCAGGTGAGCGAAGCGCAGCTGGAGTCCGCAGCCTGACTATTTAGCGTGCCAGTATGCGCTGGCACGCACCAGCTGTTGGTCAATCGCGTCGGTTTCAAACTGGCGGCTCAGGTTTTTCACCACCTTCCCTTCCCCGGTCAGCCAGATAAAGTAATCCTCTTCGGGCACGGCCAGCGTCGCCAAACGATCGGCCACCGCCTGCGGGTTGTGGCCCACAATCCAGGTGATGTTGAATTCACTCAGGTGCGCCAGATAGTCCTTATAAGCTCCGTCACCCACGGTCACGACCGCATGAACGTCCGGGCGTACCGGCAGTTTTGCGATGCCTTCTAAACGGCGGCGCAGCGCGGGCATCCCGGACTCATCGCACACGTACAGCTGCCAGGCGTAATCTTCCGGCACCACCAGCGATCCGCGCGGCCCACCGATAGTAAGTTTGTCGCCAGGTTTGGCCGCTACCGCCCAGCTGCTGGCAAGGCCGCCATCATGAACGAAGAAATCCAGCACCAGCTCATTTTTCTCCTCATCGAACAGGGGCGTATAGTCACGCGCCTGCGGGCGCACGCCGTCGCCCCAGTCGATGCCTTCATCGGTGACAACGGGCGGAACAAAGGTCGCGCCTGGCGCAGGGAAAAAGACCTTGGTGTGGTCGTCAAAACCGCGGGAGCTAAAGCCCTCCAGCGCCTCACCGCCGAGGACAACGCGCTGGAAGCCAGCGCTGACGCGTTCGACGCGGAGCACGTTCAGCTCGCGAAAGCGCAGGTCATTGCGGACACGTTGAGGGTAACGGGTTGATGTCATTTTTATGCCCTTCTCAGGTGAATACGATATATCGAAATTGATTTTTTAATGATAATGATTGCTATTAACCAGGAATGCAAGATCTTTTAGATTGCATCTGAATATATCTAAGATATAGTTTAGATATATCAAATAAAGAGAGTCACTATGCGACACGAACATGAAGGCGGTGGACGCCGACCGCGCTTTTTCGGCCACGGCGATCTACGGCTGGTGATCCTGGATATTCTGACCCGCAATGCCAGTCACGGTTATGAGCTGATCAAAGAGATCGAGAACCTGACGCAGGGGAACTACACGCCGAGCCCGGGCGTGATCTACCCAACCCTGGATTATCTGCAGGATCAGACGTTTATCACCATTACGGAAGAAGAGAGCGGTCGTAAGAAAATTGCGATAACTGCTGAAGGGCAAAACTGGCTGGATGAAAACCGGGAACAGCTGGAACAGATCCAGGTGCGCATCAAAGCGCGCAGCGTCGGCTTCCAGCTGCGCAAAAACCCGCAGATGAAGCGGGCGCTGGAAAACTTCAAAGCGGTGCTGGACCTGAAGGTGAATCAGGGAGAGCTCAGCGACGCGCAGCTCAAGCAGATCGTCGGGGTGATCGACCGCGCGGCGCTGGAGATCTCCCAGCTGGATTAAGCGAGCGCGCGCTCGCTGACGCGGAACACTTTTACCAGCTCTTTCAGGTGCATCGCCTGATCGTTCAGCGATGCCGCCGCCGCAACGGACTCCTCCACCAGCGCGGAGTTCTGCTGGGTGGTGGCGTCAATCAGGCCAATCGCACTGTTGATCTGCGAGATGCCTTCCGTCTGCTCATGGCTGGCCTGACGGATCTCACGCAGGATCACGTCCATCTCCTCCACGTTGCCGACCATCCCGTTGATCAGCCCGCTGGCTTTTTCCACCAGATTCATCCCGTCCTGAGTCTGGCTGGTGGAGCTTTCAATCAGCTGGCGGATTTCACTCGCCGAAGAGGCGCTTTTCTGCGCCAGCTGGCGCACTTCGCCCGCGACCACCGCAAAGCCACGGCCGTGCTCTCCCGCACGTGCCGCCTCGACCGCTGCGTTAAGCGCCAGAATATTGGTCTGGAAGGCAATGGCGTCGATCAGGTCGATAATGTCGGACATCCGGTTGGATGTTTCGTTAATCAGGCGCATTTTGCTGGTCACCTGCTTCATCATCTCACCGTTGTTTTTCACCACCGTGGCGGCATCGGCAGAGAGGGTGGTCGCTTCCCCGGTGTGCGACGCGGTGTTTTTCACCGTCGCGGTGATCTGCTCCATCGAGGCTGCCGTCTGCTCGACGGAACTGGCCTGCTCTTCGGTGCGCGCGGCCAGATCCTGGTTGCCTGCGACAATCTGTGCGGCGGCGCTGGAGATGTTTTCCGAGCCGGTTTGCACCTGCTGCACAATCTCCAGCAGACGGGTTTTCATCTCCATCAGCGCATGCAGCAACAGGCCGGTTTCGTCTTTACCGTGAGACGTAATGCTGCCGGTCAGATCGCCATCGGCAATGGCTTCTGCAAAGCTCACCGCCTCGCCCAGCGGACGGGTAATGGAGCGAACGATAAACCAGCCGATCAGGCTGCCCGCCGCCACGCTGAAGAGCGTGATCAGGAGCAGCAGCATGCGGTTGGTTCGGAAATCACCGTCCACCTGCGCGCCCGCGCTCTGCATCTCGTTGTTTTGGATGGCGATCAGCGCCTGCACCTTCGCTTTGTAAGCCTGCTGCACGGTGAGGGTGTTGGTCATCATCTCCTGGATAGCGCCCGCACGGTTGTTGTTCTGTACCGCCTGCAAAATGCGGTAGCGCGAGTCCAGATACTGCTGGCGCACGCTGCGGATATCCGCCAGCACTTGCTGAGACTTCTGATCCTGCAACGCGTTGTTCAGCTCGCCCAGGATCACCGTAATGTGCTCGCTGATCTCTTTCAGACGCTGCTGAGATTGCCCCGTGTAGGTGCCCTGCTCGTCCAGCAGCATAAGCTGCTGCGTGCTTATAAATTCCTGGAAGTTGTCGATTAGCTGGTTGGCTTTTACCGTGGTTGGATAATCGTGGGTAATGATAGTCTGCATCCCGTTGTTCGCCCGATTCAGGCTCAGCAATGAGACACTCGCACTGACGATCATCAGAACAATAAAGAACCCAAACGCCAGAAATAATTTCGTGCCGATCTTTACGTCATGTAAGAACATATTTACTCCATCGATGTGATTATTTCTCAGACGATCACCGTTATCGGTAACGAACGCGCTAACTTTATGACTTTGATCGTTTTTTTATTTCATAACCATCACAATGGATAGGTACAGTCTATTAATTTTGGCGCATCGATCGTTGCGTAACCACCAGAGAGGGCATTTCTGAAATAGCATCGGGGAAAACTGACTTAGGCAGGCATAAATAACTGAGCGGATTTTTTTAGTTATTTAATATTACATTAACAATAAACATTAAAAATAATCACATAAAAAAGCCGTTTATACCTGATGGTATAAACGGCTTTTCTGGAACATTACTGGCTCAATGGAGCACGGTCACGGCATCTTTGAGACGTCCCGCACGGTGCTTCACCATGGCGGAGATCTGCGCGCTCTCCTCTACCAGGTCCGCATTTTTCTGCGTGATACTGTCCAGTTCGGCAACGGCCCGGGTTAACTCGGACAGCCCGGTAGCCTGTTCAGACGTGGCGTGGCTAATCTGGGCAATAAGCTGCGTGACGTTTTTCACCTGCTCAACAATGTCATCCATTGTGCGGCCTGCCGCGTGAACCTGATCGGAGCCGGACTGTACCTTGCTGGCGCTGGCGTCAATCAGCTTACGGATATCGTTGGCCGCACTGGCGCTGCGGCTGGCGAGATGACGAACCTCACCGGCCACGACCGCAAAGCCTTTGCCCTGTTCGCCCGCTCGTGCCGCTTCCACTGCCGCGTTCAGCGCCAGAATATTGGTCTGGAAAGCGATGTCATTGATAAGCGATGTGATCGAGCCAATCCGCTGGGTGCTGTCAGCAATATCATCCATGGTTTTCACCACCGTCTGCATCGCATTTCCGCCTTTGGTCGCCGCGTTGCTGGCCGCCACGGAGAGCTTATCGACTTCGGCAGCGGTTTCAGAGTTGCTTTGTACCGAGGCGGCCATCTGATTCATCGTCGCCACGGTCTGCTGCACATTGGTGACGGTCTGACGCGTGCGGTCGTTGAGATCGTCATTCCCCTGCGCCAGCTTATCGCTGCCATCGCGCACGCTCACCACCTGGCTTGAAACATCATTGATTAACCAGCGACACATCAGCCCCAGCTGTCCGATCGCGCGCAGCGTCAGCCCCAGCTCGTCGCTGCGGTTCAGGTGCTGCACGCTGTTACGCTCACCGGTCGCGACCTTCAGTGCCTGACGCGTGACATTTTCCACCGGTCGGACAATCTGCTGCTCGAACAGCATCGTCCCAACGACCATCACGACGGCAGCAGCCACGATCGATGGCCACCCCGCAGAAGTGAACGCCAGCGTGGCAGCCATCACCGCAAACAGCGCCGCCATGACGCTACGAACCCGCCAGCGCAGCGGCATAGCCGGTAACTTCCCGAGCCAGCCTTTGCGCACCACCAGCCCTTTATGGATACGTTTTTTACAACGGCCTTCATTGAGCGCCTTATATAAAGGCTCCACGGTCGCAATCTCTTCAGCCGTCGCTTTTGTGCGAATCGACATATAGCCGGTCATTTTCCCGTGGCGCACCATCGGCACGGCGTTCGCTCGCACCCAGTAGTGGTCGCCGTTTTTGCGGCGGTTTTTGACAATCCCGCTCCACGGTTCCCCCTGTTGCAGCGTGTACCACATGTCGGCGAAGGCCGCTTTCGGCATGTCGGGGTGACGCACCATATTGTGCGGCTGTCCCATCAGTTCCTGGAGCGTATAGCCACTTACCTGCACAAAGGTGTCGTTGGCATGGGTCATGTAGCTCTGGAGATCGGTGGTCGACATAAGCGTGGTGTCACTATCCAGAGGGAATTCTTTCTGGGTGACAAAGGATGGAGAGGACATGGCGGGCATTCCTTGCAGGTTATTCGAGTGTTAATTTTGTGGTTTATTGTTTTTTCGGCGGTTACAAATTTATCTTTAGTTGTTAAATCCGATCGAGATCGCAAATTTAAGGTAAACCGCACTTTCTGTACGCTTTTCTAATCGATTGATTTAAAATACTTTCGTAGAGAAATTACCCGCAAAGCATGATCTATTAACGCCCACTTAAGTGGCATCTTTCGCACCACTCCGGTGCAATTGACCTCATCCATCGCGCTCTCCCCTCTCCCCTTCATCCCATCAGGCTGGTATCGGCATGATTAAATATTGCGCAACATTATTTTAACCTGGTGTTTATCCCGATTTTCGTTAAGTCCGCTGAAGTGGCGTAATCCCTGCAATACTTAACGCAGTATCATGTGATACGCGATCCCCGGGAGCACATTTTGAACAGGTTACCTTCCAGCGCCTCGGCTCTTGCCTGTACCGCGCACGCACTGAATCTCATTGAGAAGCGAACGCTCGATCATGAGGAGATGAAACAACTTAACCGAGAGGTCATCGATTACTTTAAAGAGCATGTGAATCCTGGTTTTCTTGAGTATCGCAAATCTGTTACCGCCGGCGGGGATTACGGAGCCGTAGAGTGGCAAGCGGGAAGTCTGAACACGCTTGTCGACACCCAGGGACAGGAATTTATCGACTGCCTGGGGGGTTTTGGTATTTTCAACGTGGGGCACCGTAATCCAGTTGTGGTTTCCGCCGTACAGAATCAACTTGCGAAACAACCTCTCCATAGCCAGGAACTACTCGACCCGCTTCGCGCCATGCTCGCGAAAACTCTGGCGGCCTTAACGCCCGGCAAACTGAAGTACAGCTTCTTTAGCAACAGCGGCACGGAATCGGTCGAAGCGGCGATTAAACTCGCCAAAGCGTACCAGTCGCCGCGCGGGAAATTCACCTTTATCGCCACCAGCGGCGCGTTCCACGGGAAATCCCTGGGAGCACTGTCGGCGACCGCCAAATCCACCTTCCGCAAACCGTTTATGCCGCTGCTGCCGGGCTTCCGCCACGTGCCGTTCGGTGACATTAACGCCATGCGCACCGTGCTGAGTGAATGCCGTAAAACCGGCGACGATGTGGCAGCGGTGATCCTGGAGCCGATTCAGGGTGAAGGCGGCGTGATCTTGCCTCCGCAGGGCTATCTGCCCGCCGTGCGTCAGCTGTGCGATGAGTTTGGCGCGCTGCTGATCCTCGACGAAGTGCAAACCGGCATGGGGCGCACCGGCAAGATGTTTGCCTGCGAGCATGAAAACGTTCAGCCGGACATCCTGTGCCTGGCGAAGGCGCTCGGCGGCGGCGTGATGCCAATAGGCGCGACGGTAGCAACGGAAGAGGTGTTCTCGGTGCTGTTCGACAACCCGTTCCTGCATACCACCACCTTTGGCGGCAACCCGCTGGCCTGTGCGGCGGCGCTGGCGACCATCAACGTGCTGCTGGAGCAAAACCTGCCCGCGCAGGCGGAGCAGAAAGGCGACATGCTGCTGGACGGCTTCCGCCAGTTGGGCCGGGAATACCCGGACCTTGTGCAGGAGGCGCGCGGTAAAGGGATGCTTATGGCAATCGAGTTTGTCGACAACGAAATCGGCTACAGCTTCGCGAGCGAGATGTTCCGCCAGCGGGTGCTGGTGGCCGGGACGCTCAACAACTCGAAAACCATCCGCATTGAGCCACCGCTGACGCTGACGATTGAGCAGTGTGAGCAGGTGCTGAAAGCGGCGCGCAAAGCGCTGGCAGCGCTCAGGGTGAGTGTGGAAGAGGCGTAATATAAACACCCCCTCCGCGGGAGGGGGTGTTTAATGACCCGTCTGGCAGAATACGATATCATTCCTGCAATATCGGCTATCTTCTCCTGAGGGACCATGCGCTATTTTTTCCTGGAATGGGTCAATCCTTTCGAAATCATGATGCTTAACTCGCTCGCTAAGGATCATCCCGTAAAGCAAATTAATCGCATTATGCGACGCTACAAATCGATCAATGCCCTACTGCCAGGCGAGGCGTTAAAAAAATGGCATAAACGCACGCACTGTGCCGTTAAATTATCGGCAATCAAACGGGATGATATCGCGATTTGTAATGGCTACAGCGTCTTTCCTTTCCTGGATTATGTCGCCAGCATGCCATGTAAAAAAGTGTTGATTCTGCGCGACTCCATTGATGCCCTGACGCGCAAACGTCGTTTTCTTGGACAACTGGCGCAGGATGCGGATTACATCGAGACCGTTCGGCCCGTCTTTGATGCTATTTATAGCTTTGATCCTGCTGATTGCGAGCGCTATAACTTGCGTGCTATCGAGCAGTTTTTGCCGTTTAGCTGGCAAGAAATCCAGCAATTTCAAAAAGAGAGCGCAGCTGAAAATAAAAGCTGCTTTTTTGTCGGTGGCTATGAACCCATTCGGGCAGATGTTCTTCGTACCCTGACACCGGTACTTGAAAATAGCGGTTATGAGACAGATTTTTACCTGCTGGATAAGTACAATAATCAGGATAACTATCCCAGTAATTGTCAGAATAAAAAACTCAGCTATCTGGACAATATTAAAAAAGCCAAACACTGCTCAATTATGCTGGAAATAAACAAACCTGAGCAAAATGGTTTAACACTCCGCGCACTGGAAGCACTGGTTCTGAATAAGAAGCTGATCACCACCAATGCGTCGATTAAAACGATGGCGCTGTACGATCCCGCCCGTATTTTTATTTATAACGGAGTCGATACCGAGGGTCTGGACACATTTCTTCAAAGCGACCTGCCTGCAAGAGATGAAAAACTCCTCAGACAATACAGTGCAGACAGCCTGCTCGCTACGTTGCAGAATCATCATTCCTGAAAAACGTTCGCCCGGTAAGCGTAGCGCCACCGGGCTGCTTTTTAACGGTGAAACTCCGCCACCGTCATAGTGAAGCGCAGTACGCTCTCCCCTTCGTTCGCATAGCCGTGCGCCGCTTCGGTTTTCGCCACCGCCGACGCGCCAGCATTCACCTGCGTAACCGTCTCGTCCACCGTCAGCGTCAACACGCCTTCGTTCACGTGCAGCAGCTCAAAGGTTCCCGCCGGATGCCCCGAAGAGGTAAAGCGCTCCCCCGGCTGCATCTCCCACTGCCATAATTCAATCATGTCCGGGCCCGCGGTTCCCGCCAGCAGTCTGGCACGTCCGCCCTGTGCGCCCTGCCACAGAACCGGGATCGCCGCTTCTTCAATAATGTGCACCAGCGGCTCGCTGGAGACGTTGACGATATCCGCCACCGAGATGCCGAGCGCGGCGGCCAGCTTGCACAAAATGGCGATGCTGGGGTTGGCTGCGCCCTTTTCGATCTCCACCAGCATCCCTTTGCTGACGCTGGCTCGGCGGGACAGCTCGTCCAGCGACAGCTTTTTCTCTTTACGCCAGTTGCGGATGCGGTTCGCCACGGCCAGGCTTACCTGGGCAACATCGGCACCCGAATCAGTCATTATATTGACTTTATCAGTCATTGGTCACTACCATAGTATAAAACAGTCAATACAGGATTATTTATGTCTCTCGTTACGCCGTCAATAGATTCGCGACTTGCCGACATTGCGCCCGGCTTTCGGGCGCTGAGCATTCTGGTTGAAGCCGCGCCGATTACCCAACCGGAGGTTGCGCCCGCCGCGCTGGCGCAGGCCAGCCAGCAGATGTTGAATGACGATGTGCAGTGGGCTGATGCACACCTTTCAGACTGGGATGAGGTGTTTAAAGCGTTCGGCGCGAAACCGAAACGCACGCCCTGTTCCGCCGCGGCCCTGCGCAAGAGGGTGCTGAAAGACGGTTCGCTGCCATCGCTGGATCCGGTCGTGGATATCTATAACGCGGTGAGCATTCGCTATGCCATTCCGGTGGGTGGGGAAAATCTGGCGGCGTACTCGGGTGCGCCACGCCTGACGCTGGCCGACGGCAGCGAGCCGTTTGATACCTTTAAAGAGGGCCAGCCGGTGGTGGAATACCCGGATGCTGGCGAGGTTATCTGGCGCGACGACCTCGGCGTCACCTGCCGCCGCTGGAACTGGCGACAGGGAGTGCGTACCCGTCTGGACAGCCGGGCGCAATCTATGTGGTTTATTCTTGAAAGCCTGCCGTCGATGCCGCTTGAGGCACTGGAAGAGGCGGGAGAAGAGCTGGTCAACAACCTGCAGCGGCTGATGCCGGGAGCCACGGTTCAGGTTCAGCTGCTGACGCTGTAAGAGGACAACACGATGTTTCACGGGTTAAGCGCGTTTCCGTTAACGCCCCTGAAAGAGGGAACGTTTGACGAGCAGTCCTTCATCAATCTTTTGCGCCCCGTGGTAGACGCTGGCGTGGATTCACTGGGCATTTTGGGCTCAACGGGAAGTTATGCCTATCTGACCGTAGAAGAGCGCGGTCGGATCGCACGCTGCGCGGTGGCGCATGCTGATGACATTCCGGTCATCGTCAGCATCGGGGCATTACGGCTGGACGATATTCTGCGTTTGGCTGACGACGCGCAGGCGGCAGGCGTCTCCGGCGTGCTGCTGGCACCCGTGTCGTACCAGCGATTAACGGAAGACGAAGTGTTTAATCTCTATGAAACGGTGACCCGCCAGATCTCCGTACCGCTGTGCATTTACGATAATCCCGCTACTACCGGTTTTTCGTTTAGCGATGAACTGTTATTTGCCGTCGCGGCCCTGCCGAATGTAGGGTCTATAAAGCTTGGCCGCGTGCCGGAGGACCTGTCGCAGGTACGCGCTCGTCTTCCTGATACCGTCACGCTGGGCATCGCCGGTGACTGGCGAGCGGCCTCCGCCCTGCATGCCGGGTTTGACGTCTGGTACTCGGTGGTCGGCGGGTTGTTTCCGCAAACAGCGCTGGCGATTGCACGTTCGAAAGAGGCGGCACTATCTGAGCGGCTGGAGCCGCTTTGGGAATTGTTCCGTCGATACGGCAGCTTACGGGTTATCGCGGCGGCAGCAGAGATGATGGGGAAAGTAGCTGCACCTGCATTGCCGTTCCCGTTACAGGCGGTTCAGGGTGAGCCGCGTGAAGCGCTCGCCGGGATACTTGCGGCTCTTGAGCTGGCCTGAAAAACGCCGGGTGGCGCTAACGCTTACCCGGCCTACCGCACCGTCCCGCCACCCGTAGGCCCGGTAAGCGCAGCGCCACCGGGCAAAGCTGCTACTCCGGCAACAACCCCACAAAACTGCGTTTCTTACGAGGCTCCGACATCAACTCCTCAAGCTTATCCACGCACGCCAGATAGTGCGGCGTTTGCTTATGCGCCAGCACCGCCTCCTCGTCTTTATAGGCCTCGTAGATAAAGAACCGGGTTTTCACGCGCGGGTCCTGCAAGACGTCAAAGCGCAGATTCCCCGGCTCCTTGATTGCCCCCTCGTGGTTGGCGCGAAACACCTCCAGAAACTCGTCCACCCGCTCGGGCTTGATGTTAATCTCAACCAGCGTCACGTTCATTTTGCTTCTCCCTGTTTCTCTTCCTGCCAGAACTGGAACGCATCGCGGGCATTCCAGTTCTCGTGAACCACTTTCTTCACCGCCTTCAGCATGGCGAGCGGCGCGCTGGACTGAAAGATGTTGCGTCCCATGTCCACGCCGGATGCGCCCTGGTCGATCGCGCGCCAGCACATCTCCAGCGCCTCGTGCTCCGGCAGCTTTTTGCCCCCGGCGATGACGATCGGCACCGGGCAGCTGGCGGTCACTTTTTCAAAGCCCTCGTCCACGTAGTAGGTTTTGACGAACTGCGCCCCCATTTCGGCGGCGATGCGGCTGGCCAACGAGAAATAGCGCGCGTCACGCGCCATCTCCTTGCCGACGCCCGTCACCGCCAGCGTCGGCATGCCGTAGCGCGCGCCCGCATCGACAAGCTTGATGATGTTATTGATCGACTGATGCTCAAACTCGCTGCCGATATACACCTGCGCCGCCACCGCGCAGACGTTCAGGCGCAGCGCGTCCTCCATCGCCACCGCCACGCACTCGTTCGACAGCTCGCCCAGAATCGAATTACCGCCGGAGGCGCGCAGCACCACCGGTTTGTTCGTCGCGGCTGGCACCTGGCTCCTGAGGATGCCGCGGGTGCACATCAGCACGTCGGTTTCACCAAACAGCGGCGCGATAGAGAGATCGATACGCTCAAGGCCGGTGGTCGGCCCCTGAAAGTAGCCGTGGTCAAAGGCCAGCATCACCGTGCGGTTGCTTTGCGGATTGAAGATGCGCGAAAGCCTGGACTGCATGCCCCAGTCCAGCGAGCCGCAGCCCTTCAGGGTGTAAGGCACGTTCTGCTGCGGCGTGCCGATGCCAAAATCCTTGCCGTCTTTGATGTCGTCTAAATCAGCCATTTGCTCCCCCGTCAGAAATCGTATTTGCTGATGTTCTCTTTGGTGAACACCACGCGCTCCGGCAGCAGCACGATGCCGTTGCCCTTCGCCTCATACTGGTAGCCCTGCACGCTGTTCGGCTCGACCTTCAGCGCACCGATGTCTTTTACGTCCACGCTGTCGCCGACGTTAAGATCGCCTTTTTTCAGCAGGCGATCGGCAACATTGACCGCAATTTTGCCCTGTTGCACCACATCCCACAGGCCGAAGGCTTTTACCGTGCCGCGCTCAACGTACGGACGCATCACGTTCGGCGTGCTGAAGCCGACAATCACCACCCCTTCGCGTTTCAGGTTTTCCGCCGCCTGCGCCGCTGCTGGCAGCGCGTTGGCATCCGGGGCGATGATCGCATCCAGATCCGGATACGCTTTTAAGATCCCTTCGGCGGTTTGCAGAGATTTGGTGGCATCGTTATAGCCAAACTGGGTGGTGACGACCTGCCACTGAGGATGATCTTTCTCGATTTTGGCCTTCGCCTCTTTCACCCACTGGTTCTGGTCGGTAACGGTCGGGCTGGAGTAGAAGAACGCCACTTTAGCGTTCGGTTTGGTGACCTGTTTGCCCGCCATCTCCACCAGCAGGCCGCCGAGCTGTTCCGGCGTTCCCTGGTTGATGTAGATGCTGCGGCACTCCGGCTTGGTGTCGGAATCCCAGGTCAGGACCTTGACGCCGCGCTGCATCGCGCGCTTCAGCGCCGGGCAGAGGCCGTCCGGGGACACGGCGGAGACGATAATGGCGTTATAGCCCTGGTTGACGAAGTTATTGATCAGCTGCACCTGGCCGGAGACGCTCGGCTCGGTCGGGCCGTCGTAGGTCACGTCCACGCCGAGATCTTTCCCCGCCTCTTTCGCGCCGTTGCCGCCGCTGGTGAAGAAGCCCACGCCTACCAGTTTCGGGATAAAGGCAATGCGGTCCGCCGCCTGCGCCGAGGCGAAGCTGAGGGCCATTGCCAGGACGAACAGTTTTGTTTTCATCTTACGCTCCGGATAGTTTTCTAAAGAGAGAACGCACCCACTCGCGGTGCAGACTCAGCGAACGTCCCATCACCACCACAACCAGCAGCGCCCCTGACAGCGCGCTAGACACCTGGTTAGGTATGCCGACCATCTGTAAACCCTGCTGCAGGTAGCCCACCAGCAGCGCCGCCAGCGCCGTACCGACAACCGAACCTGACCCGCCGTAGATATTCGCCCCGCCGAGCACGGCGGCAGTGAGCGCGGGCATCAGTAAATCGCGCCCCAGATCCGAACGCGCGGAGCCGAAATAGGAGACCATCACCAGTGCGGCAATCGCCGAGGCCACGCCCACCAGGCCGTACAGCGCGTAGGGCATGCCGTTTACCGACAGCGCCGCATAGCGCGCCGCGCGCGGGTTTTGCCCGATTAAAAACAGGTGACGACCAAAGCGCCCGCGATGGGTAATCAGCCAGAAGAAAAACGTAATCACCGCGAACAGCACCAGCGGGATCGGCATGCCCAACACCGTAAGGTTAGCGAACGCCGTGAAGCTTTCCGGGAAGCCGCCGATGCCCTCGTAGCCCGTCGCCCCTGCCATGCCGGAGAGCAGCAGCGCGCCGCCGCCGTAGAGGTAGAGGGTGCCGAGAGTGATAACCAACGGGCTGATGCCGGTATAGTGAATAAGCGCGGCATTAAATAATCCGCACAGCAGGCCGAGCAGCAGCGTCAATGGAACGGCGACCGCCATCGGCCACCCCGCCTGCATCATGACGCCCAGCGCAATGGCGCAAAGGCCGATGGTCGAGCCGAGGGAGATGTCGATCCCGCCGCTGATAATCACCAGCGTGAGCGGCAGCGCCACAATGCCAATACAAATGAAGTCGCTGGTGCTGAACAGCAGCATGTTGATATCAAGCATGCGCGGGTTGATGGCGCCAAAGAGCAGGATCTCCAGCACCAGTAAAATGAGCAGCGCGCTTTCCCAGTTAAGCCTCATTTACGCCACCTCTTTTTTGCGTTTTGGAAAAGGGGTGACGTGCTTTCCCCCTCTGTTACCCGGCTGGAAGCGGCCGTACTTCAGCGCCCGCTGGTGGCGCGCCAGCGCCTGGCGCAGGCGCCCGTCGAGCACCAGCACGCCCAGCAGCACCAGCCCGGCGATAAAGTCGTTCCACCACGCCGGGAGCCTGAACAGCACCAGCACGGTGTCGATTTGCGTCAGGAAGAAGGCCCCGAGCAGCGCGCCAACCAGCGTGCCCGTGCCGCCCAGCAGCGAAATACCGCCGAGCACGCAGGCGGCGATGGCCTTCATCTCCAGCCCGCTGCCGGTCTGGTTGGGCACGAAGCCAATCTGTGCGGCAAAGATAATCCCGGCGCAGGCCGCCAGCATGCCGTTCAAGGTAAAGGCAATCATGCGGGTGCGGTTCACCGCCACGCCCAGCTGGCGCGCGGCGGCGAGGTTATCCCCCACCGCGTAGAAATCACGCCCAAACGCGGTACGCGACAGCGTCCATGCGCCAACGACGGCGATAATTAATACCAGCATGCCGAGCGGCGATATGCCGATGGCGGCAGGCTCAGAGAGAGATTTCAGCCCCGGCGGCAGCCCCTCAATCCACTTCCCGCCCGTCCAGAGCAGCATCGCCCCGCGATACAGCCCCAGCGTGCCGAGGGTGGCGACAATCGCCGGAATGCGCAGCCCCACCACCAGAAACCCGTTGAACGCCCCGGCCAGCGCGCCAATAGACAGCGCGAAGAGAATGGAAACGGGAAGGCTGTAGCCGCTATTCAGCGCCACGCCGACGGCGATGGCGGACAGCCCGACGATGGAGCCGACGGACACGTCGATATTGCGAGTCAGCATCACCAGCGCCGCGCCGATGGCCAGCAGGATCAGGATCTGCGAGCTGGCGAAGATCATCCCCAGCGTCTGCAGGCTGAAGTAGGACGGGTTCAGCGCCACCAGCACGGCGAACAGCGCCAGAATGGCGAGAAACGCGCTCAGCTCGCGGTTTTTGAGTAAGGTCTTCATGATTGCCCTCCGAACGCCAGCGCCATCATCTTGTCGAGGCTGACGGCGTGGCGCGGCAGCTCGCCGCTGAGCACGCCCTGATGCATCACCAGCACCCGGTCCGCAAGGCCGGGAAACTCGTCGAGATCGCTTGAGATCATCAGCACCGCCACGTTCTGTGCTGCCACGCTTTTTATCAGCTGGTAGATGTCGGCGCGCGCCGAGACGTCCACCCCGCGCGTCGGTTCATCGACGATCAGCAGTAAAGGATTGGCCTCGAGACAGCGCGCCAGCAGCACCTTCTGCTGATTACCGCCGGAGAGCGTGCGTACGGTTTGATCCGCATAGTTAAGCTTGATCCCCAGCGCCCGGTGGTAACGCTCCACCACCGCAGACTCCCGCTTGCGCTGCTGCCAAATCGACGGTTCGTTCAGCGCCACGGTGTTCCAGCGGATCGGCGCGTCGAGGAACAGGCCGGACACCTGCCTGTCTTCCGGCAGGTAGACCAGCCCTTTTTCCAGGCGTGAACTTACCGGATCGCCGGTGATCTCCTGATTTTCCAGCCAGACGCGGCCGCCGCGTACCGGCCGCAGCCCGTAAAGCGTTTCGGCAAATTCGGTGCGCCCGGATCCCACCAACCCGGCCAGGCCGACGATCTCCCCGGCGTAGATCTCAAGACTGAGATCGATAAACCCTTCCCCGGTGAGATCGTCCACCCGCAGCACCGGGAAATCCTGAGCCTGGGTGCGGCGGTTGCCCGGCAGCGCCAGCCACAGCTTTTGCGTATCGCTGAGGGATTTCTCCCGGCTCACCGGCGTCATGGCAGCAATTAGGGCATTATCGTCAAACTGCGCGGTTTCGCCGCTCAGCACCACCGCGCCGTCGCGCATCACCGAGACGTGGCTCGACAGCTGGCGAATTTCCGGCAGCTTATGCGAGATAAAGACAATCCCGACGCCGAGCGCCTGCAGGGCGCGGATCTGGCGAAACAGCCGCTCGGTTTCGCCGGGCGTGAGGGAGGCCGTGGGTTCGTCGAGGATCAGAATCCTGGCGTTGCGCATCAGGCCGCGCAGGATCTCGACCATCTGCTGATCCGCCACTTCCAGGGTGCTGGCGGCGGCATCGAGGTTCAGCTGGCACTGCAGCTGCTGAAGCTTCTCCGCCAGCCGCGTTTCCCGATCGCGCTCGCGCGGCAGGCGAAACAGGATGTTTTCCCGCACCGTCAGGTTGGGGAACAGCAGAGGCTCCTGCGGCACCAGGTAAATGCCTAGCCTGTGCGCCTGCACGGGCGTGAGCCGCGCATAGGACTGCCCCTCGACAGAAAGTTCACCGCTGTCCGGCGTTTCCACCCCAGCGATGATCTTCATCAGCGTCGATTTTCCCGCGCCGTTCCCGCCCATCAGGGCGTGCACCTGGCCCGCAAGCAGCGTGAAATCAATGCCTTTCAGAACCGGCACGCCTGAGAACTGCTTGCTGATATTTCGCGCGTCGAGAAGTGGTGTCATCATCGCTCCGCTATTGAACAAATGATTTTTAGATTTAATAATGTTCAAAAGCGTAGACGGTGAACTATATTTACAACCGTGCAGGGATCACAGTTTTATCGATTGAGATACAGATAAACCAGAAACGATCTAAAAGATCCGTTTTGTCGCGTGGCTCACACTTTCCCTTCGCGCCATCACGAACATATGATCTAAATTTTTATAAGAGTTCAATTATGAGCGATAAACGCACTGCGGAAGAAGGACGGTTTGCCGGGCTGGCGCTGGCGGAAGAAGAGCTGGTGGCGCGCGTGGCCTGGTGCTACTACCACGACGGGCTGACCCAGAACGACATCGGCGAGCGGCTCGGGCTGCCGCGCCTGAAGATCTCCCGCCTGCTGGAGAAGGGCCGTCAGTCCGGGGTGATCCGCGTGCAGATCAACTCCCGCTACGAGGGCTGCCTGGCGCTGGAGACCGAGCTACAGCAGCGCTTTGGCCTGAAGATGGTGCGCGTGATGCCCGCGTTAAATACGCCGCCGATGAACGTGCGGCTGGGTATTGGCGCGGCGCAGTCGCTGATGGGCGTACTGGAGCCCGGCCAGCTGCTGGCGGTGGGGTTTGGTGAAACCACCATGAGCAGCCTGCAGCACCTGAGCGGCTTTATCAGCTCACAGCAGATCCGCCTGGTGACGCTCTCCGGCGGCGTGGGGCCGTATATGACCGGTATCGGCCAGCTGGACGCGGCCTGCAGCGTGAGCATGATCCCCGCCCCGCTTCGCGTGTCATCTGCCGAGGTGGCCGGGATCTTAAAGCGTGAAACCAGCGTGCGGGACGTGATCCTCGCCGCCACCGCTGCCGACGTGGCGGTGGTCGGGATTGGTTCGGTGAACCAGCGACGCGATGCCACGATACTGCGCTCCGGCTATATCAGCGAAGGTGAACAGCTGATGTACGCCCGCAAAGGGGCGGTCGGCGACATTCTCGGCTATTTCCTCAATGCCGAGGGCGAGTGCGTTGAAGAACTGGAGATCCACAAAGAACTGCTGGGCGTCACGCTCGATGAACTGGCGCAGCTGCCCACCATCGTTGGCGTGGCCGGAGGGGAAGAGAAAGCCGATGCGATTTATGCCGCACTGAAGGGCCGCCGTATCAATGGCCTGGTGACGGAGGAGACGACAG
>Ga0308162_1001340_pt1 | contig 20128 bp, 18 predicted proteins | sample PhySR2_FD_201370 | JGI IMG/M metagenome (GOLD analysis project Ga0308162, IMG submission 201370) | Phyllosphere microbial communities from UC Gill Tract Community Farm, Albany, California, United States - DLSLS.R2 | ecosystem: Host-associated > Plants > Phyllosphere > Unclassified | place: USA... | reverse complement strand
TTGCTGAAAGATATCTACGGAACGGATCGCTCAACGTGGTTTGGGCTCTTTCGTGACGATGGGAAAATTGATGACTACACGTTTGTTCAGGGAGTTAAGCGTGGTAATTTCCGTCTGCACCCTATTGGGCCATTAGGGCTGAGTGAAGGCTGCATTACTCTTCAACACCCAATTCAGTTCAATTACATGCGCGACATGTTCCTTAAATCCGGCCCGACGTTGAACATTCCTGGTAGCCAGCTCAAAGCCTATGGAACGATAAAGGTATACTAACGATGCGTATTATTTTACTGGGTTTACTGTTTGTTCTATGTGCGATAGCAATCTCAAAGGCTATTGCTGTCATAGTGCCGGTTACATTCTTCTATGCCATCGCCGGTATTTTCAATATCAGTGGCGATGAGGCAACCATCGACTTTGTACTCACAGCCAATATCATTCTTTCCGTCATTATGTCTTTTGTGCTGGTATGGGCGCTGAAAGGTTTTTTCAGACAAGGTTGAGCATGGCTGTATGAGCATCATTGATTTGAAAAGTGACTCTGCTACCAGGATATTCAATGAGTAGAGTAACGTGTTTGTGATCAAACACTCTCATGTACCTTTAAAGTGCTCAAGAGACAGGGGGATTACCTTAAGAATGAATCGCTTAGAAGCGTCAGAGAAACATCTGGCGCAAAAAATGAAGGCGGTGAGTGAAGAAAAGCGAAGAAGGGCAGTCAGAGTGGCGTGCGAAATCGCTTTTCAAATCTGTCCGGTAGACCTGCCTGTCGTGGACAAATCACTCAGGCAACTGCTATCAGGATATCAGTTATCGATCGAGCAGGTTTCAAAACTGGAATGGCTGTTCGCACAGTTAGATGAAGAATATTTTAACCTGCAGTATATTCAGAACGAAGACATGGAATTAAATCCCCAGGCTTTGCACTTTTTTTAGCCAGGCACGCGCAGTATCAGTTCTTGCTTGCGCCGGGAGAGAGGATTCAATTGAGTCAGCAACCGAAGCAATTTATGAAGCAGCCTCAGCCATTGAGGATGGATTGATTTTGAATGCAGTCTTTTCGGTTCTGTCAGAGATTTAATCGACAGCTATACCATGGTTCTGCAAGGTCCGCTCTTCGCTCACAGCGGACCTTGCAGCACTTATGTCCGCTTTGTGCCAGGAGCGGACTTTCAACACATGGCGGTTAACTGGTTTATTTCGCTGAACACGACGTCTCTGGTCAGCACCCGGAATAGTCATTTCACTGCGTGCTGATTAGCACCCGGAATTTATGGCTGTGACTATTTTTGGCTTTATGCCAGCACGACTCCCTGTTGCACTATCCCCTGAGCGACTCCTGCGGCGGCAGGTTTGCACTGGAGCGTATTTCAGAAACGCAGGGTAAAGATATTGCGCCATCGGCATGCACGTCACCACCGTGACACCCGGCTCATTCCTTACGGACCGCGTGGGACGTTCGATGGTATGAAGCGCCCGAATGATGCCTGACACGCTATTCGGGCATATTCGTCAGGCACGGGAGGCGAAAAGCGGAAAACAATCCGGAAATTCCGGCAAGCCTGCGCAGACCATACTGGCGTTGAGAGGAACCCGACGCCACCGGCGCATCTGTTGTAAGGCAGTGATGCCCAGGGGTTAGCCGGTCAAAAACTGGCGGCCCTTAATCAGGAAATTGTCTGGTGGAAGGATCTTACGCGTTCAACCGCTGACGGCTGAAACAGACGGCCACTGATCTGACTTTCCGGACTGAAGACGCGATCAGATTCCGATGCATAGACGGTGCACCACGTAAGCGAAAACAGAGAGTTTAGCGGCTTGCTGGTCGCTGCCTCGCAGCCAGCTGAGCCTGTTGTGTCAGCGTTGAGATCCGCGGGGGCGGACGCGCGGAGCAATCCGAGCCGTGCCGGATAAGCCGGGTACTCAGCGCTGTCCCGACAGCCAGGCAGACATTATGTGACGCGCAACGATAAAGCTATGGATCATGGCTACGCCGCTGTGACTGTTGCCCGGCATGCTGTAAAAATTGCCGCCCATCCCGGCGACGCTAAGCGGTGTCCCCATTGCATACCGGGCAGAATGACGACGTTGATTCAGGCGCAAAAAGATAAATGCTGGCGATACATTTAGATTAAGTTAACCGGGTCAGAGAAATGAATAGTAAGCCAGCGGCGCTTTGCACGTTATGAAAGCGTTGAATAGCATCGGCATAGGATGACATCATCAACCTGAGGCAAGCATGAAAAAATCGATCGTTCCTGAAGACTTTAAGCATTATTTCGATGACTGGCACTTCTCTCCGGTCATCGATGCAGAGGGTACGGTGTATCTGTCAGGTGTAACTGCAGCGCGAAAGGATAAACCCATTAGTAAGGATCCAGAAGAACAGTTTCACGATGCCTTTTATAAGCTTGGCGTTTATTTAAAAGCCGCCGGTTTAGGCTATGAACATATTCTGGAGATGACAACGTTTCATATTGACCTGAAAAAACATAGCGCACTGTTTTCTCATGTTAAAGATAAATATATAAAAGCGCCTTATCCGGCATGGTCTGCCATAGGCGTGTCGGAATTTATCCCGGAGAATGCACTGGTGGAAATGCGGATTGTGGCTAAAAGAGGATAATAGTTATAAATCCTGCGATACAGATGAGGTCTGTCAGAAGCGAAAAGTGGACTCCGCCAGCGCTTGTTTCTGACTACTCTGCCTGACTCAGAAAAAGGTTCTTGATTATTTTATCCCTGGCTATCGTCACCTGACTACCGGGGGTATGATTACCGGACTGGCATTAGCGATTTACCCCATTTAACTGCATCGTTAGCATAACACTGATTGCCAGTGAGATAATCTACTGATAGCCCTTTAGCAGAGCTCGCAAGACTACCCGGCATTTGACTCTTTACGTTCCTCCTCATCGACCTCACGTGGAAAATAGATGAAGCCTGACGGCGCCCCCTTGACAGGGGAAAATAAATAGTCGTTAAACGTCATTATCCATTACGCACGGGAAGCCGGGCCGGATAATGCCATCTCTTAGAAAATCCGTTAATTTACTTTTTCTTTAACTACATAAACACCACTATCGCGCCTCAACCTTTTAACCCTCTTACCAGGCCCTGTCTTTTAACAATAAATAAAAAAGATGACTGCAATCCTTACGCTCACATCTGGCACAAAGCGGCTATCAGATTTGCTATCCCTGAAATAGCCAGAAATTCAATGCCCGTCTTACTAAGGCGATGATACAAATACCGGCGTTTGCTGTACGGGCGCAACAGAAAAATGACGCTACATGTGTTTTATCTTCTCTGCCGGAGACCGGCCAGACCGACATTTAAACTCCCGATTAAACGTCGACAGACTTTCAAATCCTGCTGCGGCCGCAGTCATCTGCTGACGAACCATCAGCATATGCGGCTGGTAAAAGCGGGCTGATTTTACATACTGCATAGCCAGCATCCTGATATTGCGTGTGAAATGATGACGAAGCAATCAGATTCCAATGCACAGGCGGTGCACCATGTAAGCGAAGACAGCGGGCTTATCAACTGGCTGCTGCCTCGCAGCCAGCTGAGGCTGTCATGTTATCGTTGGGATTCGCGGGCCTGGCTCGCGAAACTCTCCGGGCCGTGCCGGATAAGTCGTGTACTCAGCGCAGCCCCGATAGCCAAGCAGGCGGCCATTGTGAGAAGCGCAACAATAAAGGCATGGGTAATGGCTGCGCCGCTGTGACTGCTGCCCAGCATGCTGTAAAAAATGCCGCCAATCACGGCGACGCTAAGCGCCGTGCTGATCTGTAAGGTGGCGCTGGTTATTCCCGCAATCATGCCTGAGAACGATGGCGCGACCTGGCCCGTAACCATCCGCACCAAAGTTGGCATCGCCAGTCCCTGCCCCATACCGGTCACAAAAAGCAACGCGGCGAGCGGCAGCATGGCGGGCGGTTTGCCCGTCAGCGTCATGGCAATCAATCCTGCCATGCCCGCCAGCCCGGCGGTTTCACATCCCATCCCGATTGCGCTCAGGTAATGACCGGTAAATCGCCTCAGCCAGGGCGTCAGTAACGGACCGATCAGAAAACCCACGCCAAACGGCAGAAAAATCGTGCCTGCGCTCAGCGCATTTAAATGCAGTGCGCCCTGCAGATAAACCGAAAACAGAAGGAAGAAGGTGCCAATGGAATAAAACAGTAAAACAATTACGAGTCCCTGCCCCAGCCCTGGGGCGCGTAATACATCCGGATCCAGCAGGGGCGATCCGCCCTTCTGGCTGAGCCGTTGCTCATAGCGCCATAACAGCACGGCCAGCAGCGGGAAGGTAAGCAATAACATCCACGTCCACCAGGGCCATTCCGCTTCACGCCCTTCAATCAGCGGTACGATCAGCGCGCTTAGCGTTAATGTGGCCAGCAGTGTACCTACAGGATCAAGCCGCTGCGCCACCCGCGCCCGCGTTTCTTTCAGCAGCGGCAGACCAAAAAGAACGACCAGGAGTGCCACTGGCAGGTTAACCAAAAAAATCGCCCGCCATCCCAGATGGAACAGGTCGGCTGAAATCAGGATCCCACCCAGGACCTGTCCGATCACAGAGGCCAGACCAAACACCGCGCCATAGATACTCAGTGCTAAGGGTCTCTCCGCTTCGGGAAAAATGACCTGTACAGAAGCCAGCGCCTGAGGGGCCATAATGGCAGCCGTGGCGCCCTGTAATATCCGTCCGGCTATCAGTACCCAGGATGATCCGGCAAAACCGCACAGCAACGATGCCGCAGCAAACCCAATCAGCCCGATAAAGAACATCTTTCCGCGACCGTAGATATCACCCAGCCGGCCACCGGTGATCAGGGTCACGGCATAAACAGCAGCATAGGATGAAATAACCAGCTGTTCCGCCGAGGAAGTGGTGCTCAGCTCATTCTGAATAGCAGGCAGTGCCACGTTAACAATAAAGAAATCGAGCGGCGGCAAGAATGCCCCGACCAGTAAGATAATAAACATCGCCCAGCGGCGCGGCTCAGCGTGCGGGATGCTGTGTGCCGACATAGATCACTCCTTATGGAACAGTTTCCCAGGTAAGGACACGTGGTAATCGGGAATGTTGAGTTCGCAGGGCAGGTCACCCCGCTGAAACGTAACGCCGTCCCGGTCAGCGCATGCCACCGGAGGCGAGGATCACCTCACCGCTGATCCATGCCGCCTCGTCTGAGGCGAGAAAGGAGACGATCGGCGCAACGTCCTTCACCTGTCCGATGCGGCCGAGCGGCGTCTGCTCCTCATTCCATCTCTGGAAGTCTGAGTTCATCGCACCAGCGCTATGGCTTCCTTCGGTTTCGATCAGGCCAGGATTGACTGCATTGACGCGGATTTGCCGGGGGCCCAGCTCTCTGGAAAGCACACCGGTGATGGCGTCGATCGCGCCTTTGGCCCCGCTATAAATGGCGCTCTCCGCAAGAAAAACGCGGGTGACGAACGAACTGATGTTGATGATGCTGCTGCCTTTACCCAGGTGCGGCACGGCTGCGGCGCTGACCAGTAAGGGGCCCAGCACATTGATGTCGAACTGCCTGCGGTAAAGCGCCTCGGTGCTTTCCTCAATGCTGGCAAACTGATAAACACCGGCGTTGTTCACCACAATGTCCAGCCGTCCGAAAAATTCGAGTGTGGTGTTAATGAGTAACTCAACCTCTGGCTGGCGGGTGACATCCGCCGCGACGGCCGTTGCCTTTCCGCCAGCAGCTTCAATCGCCGCAACTACCTTTTCTGCCCCGTTTCTGTCTGAGAGGTAATTGATGACAACGTCTGCACCGTCAGCAGCCAGCTGGCGGGCAATCCCGGCGCCTATACCTTTTGAACCACCGGTAACGAGGGCAACTTTGCCTTTGAGTCTGTTCATACTTTCGCTTCCTGTAAGAGCCGCCTGAGGCGACGGAGTGAAAGAACCTATGGTGATACCTGCCAAGTTGTTTGAGAACTGACACTTTTGTATATTGGCCGTTCATTTTTGAACGGTGGGTTCAGCGTATGGAGTGGGGAGATGTTCAGGTCTTTCTTGCCGTCATCCGTAACGGCTCGTTCGGCAAGGCGGCATTGAGTCTGGGCGTAAGTCATCCGACGGTCGGACGCCGCATTAAAGCACTGGAGGATGAGGCGCAGCAGGCGCTGTTCCGTCGCACAAAAGAAGGTCTGGTGCTGACCGATGCCGGTGATGGCGTCATGAAACTGGCAGAGGCGATGGAAAATTCCGCGCTGGCACTGGAGCGACGTCTGGCGGGTAATCACGACCGTCTTGAAGGAATACTGCGCATCTCCGCCGCAGAATGGTTTACTAACACTGTACTGGCACCCGTGCTGAGTGAACTGACGCGCCGTCATCCGGCAATTGTGCCGGAGGTGATTGCCAGTTTCCGCCTGCTTGATCTGTCGCGCCGTGATGCGGACGTCGCGTTTCGTATCGTTCCCTTTACCGATCCGGATATCGTCCAGCGCCGCCTGATGAGTGTGCCCTACGCGCTTTACGGGACGCCAGAAACGGCACAGGCGCTGCTGACAGAGCCCTCATCGGTGGGTTTGATCCTGATGAATACCGGACAGTCACATTTTCCTGACGTCGCCTGGCTGCTGGAGAAGTTTCCGCAGTCACGACCTGCCTTTAAAAGCACAAGCCGGGCTGTGCAGGCACAGATGTGCCTGCGGGGAATGGGCGTCGCCGTACTGCCTCAACCGCTGGGTGATACCACACCTGGCCTGCAGCGCATAGCAACGTCCGATTTTCCACCTTCACGGGATATCTGGGTCGGATACCATCAGGATCTGCGTCATATGGACCGCCTGCGCGCCTTGCTGGACCTTGCAGACAGGATGCTGATCTGAACGTCATGTCGCTCAGGACGCCGCTTCTCAGGCCGGTCTCTCCGTGTGAGATGCTTTCACTTCCCCGTGCCTGCGGACCACTTCATCAATAATTGTGCGCATAAATCCTTCCACAAAATTCGCGTCAAGACCTGCACTCTGCCCGATTTCTCTGAATCGGGTGAACTGCAGGGTTTCTCTGCCTGTGTCAGTTCCTGGCAGATGATGTGCGGCTTTGAGCTCACCCACTTTATGCGTGCAGCGGAAACGCTCAGCAAGGATATGGATAAGCGCAGCATCGAGATTATCGATCGTCAGCCGATACGAGAAGAGCTCTGCCTGATGATCATGAGAACACATTGCTTCACCTCTGACATTAACCTGATTTAATTGTGGGTCAGACTGACGGCGAAATGCTATTAGCCGCCAGATTATGAGTGGCCGTTAAACCGCCAGTTTTAGGGTTCAGCAGTGAGCCCTGTTTCGACGAAACTTTTTTATGGTCAGGGTGATGGCCGAAATCAGGAAATAGAAGACGCCAAAAGCCGCGTAAGGCACAACCGTGGTCACATCCAGAGCCATATTACTGCTCGCCTGTTTAAACATAAACACACCCGCTAATGCAGATTGCGCGCCGCTTAATATCATTGCCCACTGTCCATTAGCCTGTTTCCAGCGACGAACGGACGCCGAGAGCTGCAGTACACCTGAAAATATGGCCCACAGCCCAAAAACTTTAATGGTGGCATTCATACTGATAGAGAGCGCCCAGATAATAGCAGCGGCGACAAGCAGGCTGACGATAAAGTTAAATTTCTGGGGGGGGTTAACTGACAATCCGCCGGATCGACTGGCATCCAGATAATTCGCGATAGCATCCCATGCCGGATAGAGAACAAGCAGAACAGCACCAGTCGCGGGATTATTTTTTCCTATCAGTACCGCAAGGGTAATCCAGACAAGCGATCCCGCCGCACGAATATAGTAGTAAGAATGAAGCCATTGATTCTGAGCTTTGGCAGATAGTAATGTGTTGGTTCGCATGATGACTCTCCAGATTGATTTTACTTATTACAGATAATGCAGGTGAGAGGATTCACCTGATTTAATCCAGTATTCATTTCGTCAGGTAATAAAATAAGCAGGCACTAAATTCCCCAGGCTATCTATTTCTGATAGTGTATTTACAGAAACAGACCTTTAATTAACAGAATGGCGTGCCCGTTAAAGCCATCGATGAAAATCTGTTATCATATTTAATTACTGTGCTCAGTTTAAGCCACGGCCCGCCTGGCGATATCCCGTCTGGTTTAAATGACGAAGCCGGCGTATACGCAATGGATTGCCGCGGTAAAAAGGCACCGGCGCCCGGACAAATTCAGGTGCGATCCAGATATAAATGATTGAAGGTGTCAGGGTTACGGGCGGGTAAGGTTGCGGGCAGGCAAAGAAAAAATCTGAAACAAGCGAATAACAACAGGAATCACATCTTAATTCAGGATGTTTTCTGTTTATTTTCTCATATACCCCTGAATCGGCCTGCTTAACCGACTCACTGCTATTAGCGTCAGACGCTTCACTGAAAGCATTATCAGTCAGGTTGCATGCGGTTAGATTTTCCCTGATAGGTTTTGCAGAAACAGGGGCTGTCCGGGCCGGCTGTAATAGCATTTTTCTGCTGGCGAGCAGTTGTGCAAGCATCGAGTCAATATCTGCCCGGCGCGGGGGCTCAGTGGCAGACTGTTTTTGCATGACGGGCTCTTTTGAGGCTTCAGAGCGGGAAAGCCGGACCTGCTCTTGCAGCTGAGACTGAAAACCTGAGGCAATTGGATCGGGAAACCGATCATTCATTCTTACGGTATTCAATGCTGCAAAATCTGGCATGGAAGACAGTGCTCGAATAGTCGTCATCTGTAACCTCTCCGTCTGAGTCAGGGTGCAGTGAAATAGCCTTCATCAGGGTATTTCTTCAATCGTTAACTTTCGTGAGGCGAACTCAGGTCCGCACCGTAAAATCATCCTACCTATCAGAAGATAGGCTCGGCAGTGATAAACACACCGGCTGATGATGCCCTGCTTCATATGGGGCATGTAACCGCTCATTTTAATTGTTGCGAAACCCGGTCGCCGTAACTGCCCTGCGGTTTCGCGTTTTAATAAGCCAGTGAGCCTGGCTGCTGACGGAATAAAACCGGTCAGGCGGCCTTTAAATCCGCCAGGCAACACCTTATCTGCGTTGACTCAGTGTGATTTCACCAATCTTCCGATGGCCGGTTTCACAATTTCCAGAAATACGTCAGCGTTATTAAAAGCACGCGCAGAGATAATGGCACCATGTACCGACGCCATGAGCGATTTAGCTTCAGTGGCTGCATTTTCCCGCAGAGTAAATACGCCGCTCTTCTCGCCTCTGCTCATTACGCCAGTGAGCCAGTCCGTGAGATCGGCAAAATGACCACTGACTTCCTGAGCCACTTCTTTGGGTAAAACCGGTAATTCAACAGCCAGCGTCACACAAATACAGAAAGGGGAGTTGTTCTCTTTTATGCAGGTTGCCCAGAAGTTTACATAGCTGTTTATTTCGCCCAGCGCATCTCCGACGAAATGCTGACTGGTAGCTGCCATTCCTGCCTGTGCCTGCTGACGATAGTCACTGACAACCGCCTGAACCAAACCCGCTTTACCGGGGAAATGGTGATGAATACTGGACTTGCGAATCTGAACCCGTTCCGCTAAATCAGCATAGCTGAAGCTGTTATATCCACCGGAGGTAAGCAGTTCCCGGGTATGGTGCATAATTTCTTCGGCTTTCTGTGAACGTTCTGTACTCATCCGGGCTCCGGCAGCAAAAATAAAAATAGCGTCAAATCTCTAAACGGCCCTGAACCTACTGACCGTCAGCCGGGTTGTCAAGAGCCCCTGACGTGGAGCTTTTGCGGATACCCGCCATACTGCTGAATACGCCATCGCGCAGGATCAACGCGTGAAACAGCGCAGCGGCAAGATGTAAAAGGACGGTCACGAACAGCGCCAGTGCTACCCAGCTGTGAAGCGGCCGCAGCAGCGCCCAGGTGTCGTTGCTTACCGGAATAATGGGCGGCAGCACCAGATGACCCAGCGTGACAGGATAGCCCGCCGCCGACAGCATCGCCCAGCCGAGCAGAGGCTGAGCCAGCATCATGGCATACAGCGCCCAGTGTGAGAGGTGCGCTAATGCTTTCTGCCAGCCCGGCAGCGTGGCCGGAAGTGCAGGCGTCGAGGTAGTGAACCGGATCCACAGACGAACAATGACCAGAACTAAAATCATCAGGCCCAGCGGCTTGTGAATGGCAACCAGCAGGCCGTGCAGGGACGAAACCGTAGACACCATCGCAACGCCAATAAACAACATGGCCATAATGGCCGCCGCCATCAGCCAGTGGATGACCCGCAGGGCCGGGTGAAATCTGTTATGCCGTTTCATCAGTGAGTTTCCGCCTGTTCATGAGTGCGTGCATTGTAAGATTTGGCGTAAGCGGATGACCGGGCATTCAGAAGCGGGTCATCTGAGGCAGTAATGCCATCCGGTAAAATCAGCGGGTCAAAATTAATGTCATTACAGGCACCCTGCTGCTGTGGCGTCATTTTGTTAATGGTCAGCGTGCCAGCATTGATCTTCTGACGATCGGCTGCCCAGTCAATCGATGCGTCGTTGCTTTTATCATGCGGGCCTGCAACGGTGATAATCAGGTCCCATTTCTGCGGCCCCTGCGCCAGCCGCTGCTCAAGGTCGCGCTGAAGGAAATCAGTGTTTTCTTTCTCTTTCTCATCCAGCGGCTGATAGTCGGCGTGTGGCACCATACTCCAGCGCACCAGATGTGAGTGGCCTTCTGGATCAATAAAATTAAATGCGTTCAGGCTGTTAAAGCGATCGCGGGTCCAGCCTGAAGAGGGCACATATTGCTTTGCCCAGGCAAAGAACGTTTTGATTTCCGGATGCTGCTGCACAAAAGCCTGCATTCTGGCAGGGTCGCGTTTACCGGTTTGTGCGTCCGGCAGCGAGGCTATCTGGAGATCGTAAAATCCCTGTACGCTCTGCACCGGAAAAAACGGCATCGCATTCATACCGGTGCGCCACTGCTCACCATTTTTCTGATAAAACGCCAGCGCCATACTGCGCACCGGTACCGCATAATCGGGCGCATTCGGATTGCCGCCCGCAATAGCTAAACGGCCTGTCACAGGCGTGTCGCCTGGCGCGAAAAGAGCCGCACGCGAAAGGAAACTGGCGTTACCGTTAGCAGCAAAATCACCCAGAATACAGACGCCTTTAGCATGATTGCGGCGATAGCCCGGATGGTGGCCGCCAGATTTTTCTAACGTTGCCACCAGTTTGTCGGACGTCAGCCGGCTGGTCTTCAGCCACCCGCCAGCCCACAGGAACAGAACAATCAGCAGCAAAGGGACCAAGGCAATAAGCGCCAGGCGCACTATTATCTGACGGACTGTAAGAGAACGTTTATGCATGAATATACTCAACATGGCAGAAGTTAGAGTTATCGCTCATCCCATTATCTTTTACATGTGATAACAGGCTGACTTTCTAAGATACGCAGGGCGCTTTCAGTAAATCTACTAGTAGGTAGGCTGGCATGTCAAAGCATGATTGCGCTCTTTTTAAACCTGCCGTGCTTTTGCCGCAGCAAAGTGCTGTAGCGATGACAGAGAAAATGCCATAGCGATTACAGGGGTACTTTTCGGCCCCTGCCGGGAAGCAGCAGTAAGATCTCCGGCATCGTTACGGAGATCATTTTCGGATTCAGCAAAGAAATGCCGGTAAAGCACGCAGCGTTTCCTGCGGATTTTCTTTCGCATTAAAGTGGCCGCCGGCAACTTCCACGTCTACATCCTGCCAGGCCCCGGTGCCAGGTTTCTGCACGGCGAAGAGGCTCAGGGGAAAAAACAGAACGCGAAAGGATGAACAGGGCACGGCCCCGGAACGGAACGGCACGGTGCCGGGCCGGTCCTCAGCGGCCACATCCTTTTGTGGCCTGTGAACGCCCGCTGCAGGGGTTGACCTGGCTGTTGCCATCAGACACTAGCCGTCAGACCCGAACCCCGCAGGGATTCGGCGGAGCTTACCGGCCCAGCCGGTTAGCTCAGTGGGGCTGGCTACCCGACCGTGCCGGGGAGCCCGAGGGGGCCATCAGGTTGTTGACACCAATGTCCGCTAAGTGCCAGAAGCAGACATGTAAAACGCACCCTTACACCTGAAGTGAGCATAAATCCGAGAGTCTGCATCACGTGAGCGGGCTAAACAAATAAGCCTGACTCAGTAATAAAGTCGATAGAGCAACGGACTCTGGGTGAAAGATAGCGGCCCGATGGCCATAAGGCGGAGAAAAGAACCTGCTTTATACCGTATCCCTGCATCACTTTTTTGAGTTGTCACTTTGCCAGCGCCTCGCTGGGATTAAAATCCGTTCTGTCCGTGCTACCACTATCATGGTTACACTTCAAAAAAATTAGTGGGTAGTTAGTCGAAATCAATATCATCAACACTGTTATAAGTATCTGCCAAAGAATCATTTTAATCCGGGTATTATTAATTAAGAAAGGCCATATTTCATATGGCCTTTCTTACCAATCATTCATAATTAATCATTGAGAAGTGATGGTTCAAAACCCAATATTTCATCACATAAAGCCTCTGGTTGTTCTTCAGGGATATAGTGCCCACTGTTCCTTATTACACCACCACTCACATTAACACCTAAATCTTTCATCTTTTCATAAAGATCCGGTGCACTCCCTTGATCACCACCGAGTGCAAGTAAAGGGACTGCTATTTTATTTTTCACCAGGCGCTGATTTTTCTCGATGTCTTCCAGTACAGCCCTATAATATCCAAGCATTCCCCTCATACCTCCCAATGTAGCGTATACGCGTTCATACTCATCAATATCTGAAGTTGAGAATGTGGAACTAAAATTTAATGATTTATTATTAAAGAACCATTCAATCAAAGTTCTTTCATTATTTAAAAAAAGTGCTTCAGGAAGATCAGCAATTGGGTTGAAAAGAAAATGCCAGTTCCGCCAGTTATCAGGACCTAACTTGATAGTCGTCTGCAGTGTTACACCAGGGATATTACCGTCAATTAATACAACACCTCTCAGGCTCGAAGAATAAAGATGTGAATAGGCAAAGCCTATCCATGCGCCAATATCATGTCCCACATATAGACATCTTGTTACGCCAAGTTCATTCAGAAGCTGATTTATATGAGATGCCGCACTGCTGGTATCGTAACCATCGGTTACTTTTTCTGAATCTCCCTGTCCAGGTAAATCAATTGCTATCACGCGAAATTTTTTTGCAAGGACAGGAAAGACTTTCCTCCATGCATAACAGCTTTGAGGAAATCCTGCAACGAGAACAACGACAGGTCCGGTACCTGCTGAGACATAATGCGTGCGAATGTTATTTACGCGAACCATGTAATGGTTCTCTGGGTTATTAAATTCTAAATCAATAACTGTTTTATCTTGATTCGAAATCATTTTAACTCCAGCTATAATGTTGTTGATTCTTTTAGCAAAGAAATGCCTGTAAAGCACGCAGCGTTTCCTGCGGATTTTCTTCCGCATTAAAGTGGCCGCCGGCAACTTCCACGCCCTGCGCGTGAGGAATAAAAGTACTCTGCCAGCTTGCCAGCGGGGACTCAGCGAGTCTGCCAAGGAACACTTCTCCCCACAGCACCAGGGTAGGTGCTGTGATTATTTTTCCGGCGGCTAAATCACGGCGATCGTCTTCTACATCCTGCCAGGCCCCGGCGCGGTAATCTTCGCAGAAGGCATGTACACGTTCCGGTTCGCGCCAGCTGCGGCGGAAGTCCTCCAGAACTTCATCCGTAAAACAGTTCAGGGAACCATCGGCTGTATGCACGCGCAGTATCTCCTCAAGGTACGTCTGCGTCATGCATTGCTCCGGAGCGCCAGCGGGCAAAGCGAAAGTGCGCCAGTGAGGTGTGGCAAGCGGATTATCAGCCATTATCTCCCATACCTTTGATACCGGCAGATTGTCCAGCAGTACCAGTTTTTCGACTTTCTCCGGCCAGCTCAGGGCGATGCGATAGGCGATTAACGCGCCGCGATCGTGTCCTGCTACGCTAAAGCGTTGATGCCCCAGTGTCGCCATTACCTCAACCACTTCCTGAGCCATCGTACGTTTTGCATACTCCTCATGTGCCGCATCGCCAGGTAATACGCATGAGCGGCCATAGCCTTTTAAATCCAGGCAGATTACACGGTGTGATTGTGCCAGGGCTGGCGCGATGTGGTGCCATGAAGCATGCGTTTCAGGAAAACCATGCAACAGAACCAGCGCAGGTGAGGTAACGTTGCCGCCGATACGTGCATAAAAACGACCTTTCGGATGCTCAATAAAACACTCTTCAAAGCCTGGAAATAATGTGTCAGTCATGATGTTTACTCGCGTTAATTGTCCAGCTTTCGAACAGGCGTAAGGCCTGCCCGACGATATGATGCATTTGCTCAGGTGTGCTGCCGTCACGGGCCTGTATCGACAGCCCGTTGAAGATTGCCATGAAAAACTCAGCCAGGGCTTCGGGTTGGGCTTCGGCTTTCAACTCGCCGCGGTCCGCCGCTCTTTGCAGAAATGCTTTAGCCTGCGCATGCGTATTACGGCGCAGCGCACTGAGCTTGTCGGACAGGTGCTGATGCTCCGGGCGGCAGTTAATGGCTCCCAGAACAACCATGCATCCTCGCCCGGAATCCGGCTGGCTGAAAAGCTTGATGTAACCGCTCAGCAGGTTGCCGAACGTTTCAGCCACAGGCCCATCCTTTTCCAGCCAGTGCTGTGTCAGGCTGCCTTCATGGGTGAGATACCACTCAACCGCAGAGCAGAACAGGCGCTCTTTATCACCAAAGGCGTTATATAAACTGGGACGATTCATCCCTGTCGCTTTGCTGAGGTCATCCAGTGAAGTGCCTTCATAACTGTTGCGCCAGAACACGCGCATAGCCTTGTTGAGGGCATCATCTCTTGAGTATTTCGGCGGTCGCCCGCGTGTGGCTGGAATCATAATTATTACCCGCAATCAATTATTGTACTTCATAGTACAAAATTAAATGTGAATTGCAAACGACGGATTACAGAGGAAGCACAGAAGGTAAAAAAGGGAAGTACCACTGAGACATCAGGGTATAGTCTTCGCTTTCAGGTCGGGATTTCAGTGGAATGCGAAATTATAAGATTAACAGACAATTATGGCTCAACAGTCCCTGGTTGACGGATGGTGGTGTTTTTTTGGCAGCCGATGATGTCCTTCTGCTCACCCGGTTCTCAAAAGGGATCGATCAGGTAACGGTTGGTTTACTCACTTCCTCCCGCGCCGGATGACAATAATATCTGGTTAAGAGATCAGACACTAAGTCCTGATACTTTACACAGGCAGAGACAAGCCAAAAGTGGACATGGTCTTCTCGCTACATTTTAAAACGAATGTCCGCTTCTCGCTCATAGCGGACGTTCATTACCTCCAACCATCGTGCGTCTTTGAAACACCCTTCTTGGTTAACATTAAACACAATCCCCACCTTGCGCGAGACATTCATTCCGCTCAGGCGGCGCGTGCGGCTTCCGGTGGCCGGAGTGCGGTTCCTCGATGAGTGAAGGGTGTACACGCGGGCTGTGGACAGAATGAAATAAGGTACCCTCTTTACCAACAACCTGCTTCAGCCATTTTTGCGCCTTAAATAGGTTTCCAGGCGTTCAGTTTGCTGGCTTTTTTCAAGGGTGGTATCGCCCGTAAAAATCTGCTCAAGGCATGTGCGGAGCTCATCCGGTGGAAAGGGTTGATCAGCAATCAGTGCAGTGAGTATGTCGAGCGATTCATTTGGGTACCTCTTACACATGCCGGAATTAGACAATAAATGAATTAAGTGATGTAAAAACTCAACAGGTATTATCCAGGCCCTTACGAGTTTATAACCGGCCGGGAAAGCATCACCTGCAGAGAGTATTAGTTGAACCAGCAACTCTGAAATACGCGGTGTTATTCTCTCTGTTGATTTTGGCCACAAATTGTTCCAGAAGGGGGTAATGCGATTAGCCCAGTAGGCTTCACGCTGATCACCGGCAGCCTCCAGAGCTTGGGTTAGCGCCTGTAAGACCGTTTCAAGATCCTCATTAGTGAGGGTATTAAAAGCCTCCCTGAACTCGAAATCTGTGAAGCTCTCAGACATATCCAGCGCTGCGTAAGTCAGTACACTGATGTACTGATTTTTATGTTCTCCAACCAGGTCAAGGTAGTCAACTGTGCGCAGAAAATCCTGTTTGAAAATATCAAACAGGGGTTGGTATAGCCGAGGGGACCATAAAAAACCTGACCAAGCAGATCTTGCTTCTGCTGGGTTATCCCAATTAAAGAATGGCAAAAGGTTAGCTTTCGTCCACACGGGGTCAATGCGTAACAAAGGGATAAGGTTCGATGCCATGATTACACGTCCATGTCTGAATCTATGGATATTGACGTCGCACAAGGCAGTGAAAGAGGGCTCAAGCCATGGTGGAAGCAGATCATCATCCTGCATCTCATTGCTAAATAGGTGATTGAACAAAGCTTCTGTCACGTACCCTACGGGGTGATTTATCGCTTCAGATACTGGATTGTCAATCGGTTCCCCATTCACCAGCGTATCAGAATCAGCCTTTATGGGGATTGCCAGCATTCGCTTGCACAACGATCTGAATATATCTTGATGCGTTGTTAATGTCTTCGAACATCTTTCTATCCACCATCCAAGAGTATGAGCCAACGCCTGTAGTGTATCCTCCGGCATTGCATTTATCAGCGGAGCCACGGCATCCCATGTTTTCATGGGCATGTCATCCCGGCTCCAGGCTTGTAGCGCCTCTCTCCAGCGCTGCTCTGGCCAGATTCTGCTTTCAGACAGATAAATCAGTGCCTTCAGGCTTTCGTCAAAATGCTCTGTGCAGACATCTCTCCAGCCATCGTCTCCAGGCATCCATTGCTTCCTAGGATCTTCCCTGAGCCATTCAATTAGTGCCTGCCAGTTTGCGGGTGCAGGGTTAGAGTTAAAGCGCGCTTCCAGTTCGCTTTCTCCCGAAGCACCCATCCAAAAGCTGAATTCGTCACGTTGATTGGATGCAAGCTTCAATGTTGGAAACATTGAGGAAATGGTCTGTAAGCGTATAGAGGCATCTTCACCAAGCTTCAGCCCTGATGACTGAAGTTTGGCCAATGCAAGCCAGATTCGCTTATATTGATGCCATTGGGCGTGTTTATCGGTTTCGTAATGCCCATTTTCATTAAAGGAAGGGCCTGCAAGGATCGCTGATTCCAGTTGGTGCTGCTCATCTGGATTGAGGTCATTTCCTCGCAGTACAAGTAGCCTGAAGACTTCGCGACCGGTTTCACCTGACCATAACCAGTGCGCTTGATTGTCTGTTAACCATGATACCCATTGCTTTCCGGGTATATTTTTATCCTGACTAGCTGCAAACAGCGCAAGCCTTTTAAACAGCGGATAAGGCAGCTGGAACCAGGCAATTGCTGACTGAGTTGCCCGAATATGTTCAGTTTCCAGCAACCCTAACCAGGCGTCGCGCAATAGCTCTATAAGCAGAGTCCAGTCTCTGTGTCCACGATTCTGTGGGTGAGCTTGAATTGACGGCTGGATCAAGTGGGAGTAATCAGGTCCATCTTCTCTGTCAGACATCATCTTCATCAGGTCCAGTGCATCCCTGAGCAATATCTGGAGGTCATCGAAGAGTGAGGGCAGAGCCTGCCTTAATGGCTCATCGTTACCAATATTCAACATTGACCGGGCGTGAGCAGTCGAAAGCACAAGATCCCATTGCACAAGCTGCTTCATGCCAACCTGGCCATTTTCTGTTTCTTCCCCGGAAAGTGAAGGAAGGTCGTATGGTTCGCTTAAACGGATGCGAGGTGCGAGCAACTCTCGCAATTGAAAACGCATTGTTGCACTGAGAGGCCCGACTCCCAACTGAAGTTTCCACGGAACGATTTCACCGTTTGCAAACGTAGGTTCAACGCGGCGGCTCAGGAAAAGCTGCCATAACTTTTTCATTTGCGGGCCGGGAATAGCAGAAGGGGAATGTTGACGTATTTCCTTGAGTGTAGATGTATTACCTTCCTGCTCCAGTTTTGCATAAAGAACAATTTGTTTCGCAATCATGTTTCTGAAGAAAGGATGTAATTGAGCCCCTCCTTTTGCAAAACTGATAAGGAGTTTAGGGTCGTCAAGGTATCTCAAAAGCCATTCAGCCAGATTTCTCATCATTTCATCCCATTGCGTGTAATAATGCTCCCCAGCAAAAAGCATCATGAACGGCGATAAATGATAAGGTGATGGGCGGCAAGTTAAGCTGAAGTTGAGTTTTTCGTCGCCATTACCGCGCGGTGTTACTCCAAACCGCTTGAGATCAGATTGGCTGAAGCGATTTTCGCTAAGTCCTTTGAAATACCATTCCAGTGGTGGTGCCGGTTTATGTTCTGCCAGACGCCGTGCAGGTAAGCCCGATTTGTCTGATAACGCCCACAACATCCGTCCAACAAAATCATCCTGAACCGTGCTCTTTGATGGATGCGAAGACGCGTATTTGAGCACAATACTCTCTTTACCGGTTACGCCATCCCTATATGTGTCAGCCCATGCGATAAGCGTCTTATGAAGGAGAGAGTGATCCTGCTTTTTATTTTTTAATACTTTCGCTTCGTAGAGAACAGGGGTAACACCCTTTGCCAGCCACTCCGTGCGTTTGTCATCCATTTGACCGCTTAAGAAGCTGGCGAAAGCCCAGGCTGGCTGCGTCGTTTCACCCTGAAGCTTATCGGCCGCCAGAGCATCCATCATGTAGCGCAGAACGGGGTCATTAATTCCGTATCCTACAAAACAAACAACGTAATTCCTGAAAAGTTCGCTGACGAAACGCGCCGCCCATCGTTCCGTCAGATATGCCTGACCAAAATCGCCGCTTGTTACAACTAGGCGGTTGAGCGCGGTTTCATCCATCTTTTGGTTAAGGGCGCCGTGCAAATAAACAAGTCCATTCCAGCGGCTGTTTTTAGGAACGGGTAACATTGGCGCACAGAAAACGGGAAATTTGTACCGATCCCGCTTGCCTGCCAATTCAAACAAAGAGTCGAAATTGGTGGTGACCAGTCGCATTCTGTCGTCATGCGTTCTGGATAGGCAAAGCAGTGCAGAGTGTGTTTCAGTGGCTGATTTAGGGAATGACCGACGTGTCAGTGCATATACTAATGCTCGCCTGACCGCCATCCTTCCCTGCGGTAATCGATGCTCAAGTAAGTTCAGGGTGGCGTCATATTTGCCATCATTAAAAGTTGCCTCTTCCTGAGGGGTCTTGCGCGGATCTGTTTGCTTAAAAACCTCCTCAACTAGTTGCCCAAAGTCAGGTAATTTAGCTGGGACGGATACGCCGGCACCACAGAAAAAAACTACACGTCCTTCTTCATGTGCCTGCAGCAATGAATCTGGAATATCCGGCCCGTTGGTTACAAACTGCATTGCGGCAGCCTCCTAATAGTTTTTCTCTGCTCACGCCAATCTGTGAGATATACCATCTTTATCAACTATTACAATTATTTATGGATTTTTTTTCGTGTTAAAAAAACACGTTTTCTCAACAATATAACGGTATATGCTGGTTTAGATTTAGGGGACTTTAACGGATCGCGAGATTACTGAAATAGGTGGCAAAATTTATCAACCGATCACTGATTTTTTATTGTCTGGAGCTCTTGCGGTTCAGCAGCAAGCAGGGTTGTTACGGAACATGACAAAGCGCCATTTTTTCCGCGGCGCGGCGCCGGCACAGAAAATGGCCGGGATGCTGATCGAGCAGATAGATACAGAACTGGTGGCGCTGTACCGGCGCGCTGCCGAAATGCGAGGGCACCTGAAGTCACGGATGAGGCGGTCATTTTATGACCACCTGCTGTCTGTGTGCTGATACTGCCGCCGCCGGGCTTTTGTCCACAGGGTTACTGACCGGATATGCACCCGGGCTGTGGACAGAATGAAATAAGGATGTTGCTGCGCGCCTCTATATTCCGCCATGCGGCGGGACAGGGCAGAAAACCCGGTCCGTGCGTGCTGCGGCCGGTGCCGTGACTTCACTTTAGCCCGGCCGCTGCGTGTTCAAGAGATCGCTTCGCTCGCCATCCTCGCCCGTTCGCACTCGCTCCGCCGCGCTTACTTCCGTCGCG
>Ga0308162_1001339_pt1 | contig 20137 bp, 22 predicted proteins | sample PhySR2_FD_201370 | JGI IMG/M metagenome (GOLD analysis project Ga0308162, IMG submission 201370) | Phyllosphere microbial communities from UC Gill Tract Community Farm, Albany, California, United States - DLSLS.R2 | ecosystem: Host-associated > Plants > Phyllosphere > Unclassified | place: USA... | reverse complement strand
TAAAGAGCAACTCAATAGCCAGCAGTTAATCACATCATCCGTTCTTCGCTCGATGTCGGTATTCAACATGATAGCCAAGGCTGCGTATGAATCTCAGGAAGATAACAATGCCAAGAGTAAGCAGCGTTTTGAGTACATTATCCAGCAGGTTTCGACGGATAAATGCGCTTCTCAGCTTGCTCCTTCCAATGCTGCTAGTGAGTTGCTCAGGCACGCCGACCAAATACGTCAAGGTTCCGCCAGTACCGATACCGGAAAGCCTGACTAGGAAGTGCCCCGTACCGACCCCAACACTTCCGTTTACATGGCAATCAAGCCTCCTATGGAATGAATCACTTTTAACCGCGCTTGAGAACTGCAATGAAAATAAAGCAGCCATCCAGCAAATCGAATTAGAGAGACAGAGAAATGACTGAACTACTCACTTACGCAAACTCTATCGCCATTCTACTTATCCTGATTGCCGGCGGGTGGGTGAAGGTGCGCGATTACTTCAAAGCTAAAGCAGAAGAGAAATCGAAACTGATTGAAGCGGAAGTGCAAAAGCGCCTCGCAGAACAGAAGGCTAACTCTGTCACTCCAGCTGTCACGCAGTAGCCAGAACAGAGGTCATCACGGTGGCCTCAATTGTGGTTGTTACCTATAGGTAGTATTCCATCTGATTGATGGTCATAACTGACAAGTGATTTAGTCATGCTGGGAAGCATTACGAAAATTGCGCTGCATTACCTCGTTCATCATCTCTGTCCCAAGCCCACTTTAACCGGTGGGCTTTTTTATTGGCGCTTCACACGCGCAAAAACTCAGAACCTTTCAGGGTGACCCTTGAGGAATTCGGCTGGCTGTCGGATGCCTTCTGAGGGCTGTCTTCCTGTGTGACAAGGTTCACCACTAAAAGGAAATGCCGATATGCAATTAATAGAAACGACAGAAATTAACTTCCATCAATTTGTCACAGCAAGCTCAGGTGATGTGCTGACAGATACCTTCCAAATAGCCAAGGCTTTCAATAAGCGACACGGTGATGTGTTAAGAGCTGTAGAGAACTGTCACTGCTCAGATGATTTCAGGAGGGCGCACTTTTGCGTTTCCGAGAAAATCAACGACTTAGGCATATTCGATAAGAAGCAGAAATACTACACCATGGACTTCAGCGGATTTGTAATGGTTGTAATGGGCTTTAATGGTAAGGCTGCGGCAGTCATCAAAGAGGCGTACATCAATGCCTTCAACTGGATGACTGAAGAGCTGCGCAAGATAAAGGATGGGTACGAAGCAGAACGCAACGCCGTGATGCTCGAATACATGAAAGAGAAAGACGTGGCCAGCATGTCCGGCCGGCTCCTCAATCGATGGGGTAGAGTTAAAAAGCCAGTGCTACTAGCCAAGATTGAACGACTGGAGCAACAATCTCAAATCTGCTTGCCGGGGGTTAATCAATGACCACTATCGCATGGGACGGTAAGACACTAGCCGCCGATTCATTGGCAACATCATCTGGAATGGTTGTATCAACCAATGAGCAGAAGATATTCCTGCCGCAAGGCCAAGAGTGGAAGGTAAACAATCTACCTGTAGCGGCATTTGCTACGGCTGGCGATTGTGGATGCGAGTTCGAGATAGCTGAGTTGCTTAAAAAGGGCATTACCTATAGCACCAAATACTCTCCAGCTTTCGACTTCGCTTGCATCATCATTACCGAAGATAACGAGTGCGTGCTGTTATACAAAGATGCTGGCTCAGAGTTTGCCAAGATTTCAAGGCAGGATGGTTTCTATGCTATCGGTTCCGGCTTTGCGATCGCCACTACGGCTATGCACCTAGGTAAGTCAGCAATCGAGGCTGTTAATACAGCTATTCAGATTGATACCTCCAGTGGCGGAGATGTCAGTGCCTTTACGATATACCACACACTTCAACGAGATAAATTATGACACCTGAAAACTTCGCTTACTGGTTGCAGGGTTTCGTAGACCTATATGGTAATCCACCGACTGAAGACCAATGGGAAGTAATAAAAGAGCGCTTAATCCTTTCGATCACAAAAGAGCTTCAACCTGACCTAAGTCACATCGACTTATCTACTTTTCCCTGATTTAGCGAGAAAAAATCATGACTAATCCAAACTACATCCCTCAATGGCCTTTATACAAAGACTCTGACGGCGTTTATATCCGTGCGCTGCCCATCAAATCGATTGATTACGCTAACGATGGCTCAGCTCAGGTAGAGTTCGATGGGGCTTATAACGAGCAATACATCTCCTCTACCTTCATTGGAACGTTCAAGCCTCAAGTCGGCGGTTACCTGTTTAACAGCCAGTACGGTGAAATCCTTTACCTGAGCAAATCAGACTTTGAGTCCAAATACACTTCTGACTCTGAAGGGAAGGGAGAAAAAGGAGACAAGGGTGAGAAAGGTGACGCTGGCGCTCCAGGTGCTACTGGTGCTGCTGGGGTAGGTATTAAATCTATCGCTGCCGCTCAAGCGAGTGGAACAGTAACGTTAACTTTCACGATGACTGACGGCACCACTCAAACAGCATCGTATCCTCTCCCAGCATAATTATAAAGTTCTGCAAAGGTCATCATATCGGTGGCCTTAACAGAGTTTTATATAGGTATTAATCAGCGTTGATATCGGGATTACCGAGTAGTTATCACCACAACATAGAGGAATGTTCTGTATGGCAGATATAAACGACCAGCAAGAGCGTTTCTGCCAAGAGTACATCATCGACTTGAATGGAACTCAGGCAGCAATACGCTCCGGATACAGTGAGAAATCAGCAGCACAAATCGCATCTGAAAACCTTAGAAAGCCTAATATTCGCCAACGGATTAACGAGTTAGCGAAAGAGCGCAATGAGGCTGTAGGGCTAAGCGCACAGTTCGTTATCGAGGGGATCGTAAAAAATATCCGTCGGTGCGAGCAGGGTGAACGTGTTTACCATCCAAACGGTGAGCCGGTTATGACCGAAACCGAAGATGGTAAGGTCGCCGCTGTATTTCGATACGAGTCTACTTCAGTGCTTAAGGGTTATGAGTTACTCGGTAAGCACCTGAAGATATTCACAGACAAAGTAGAGCACTCAGGAAGCATTGAAACGATGTCAGACGAGGAGCTAAACGCGAAACTTGCGAGGCTTGTAGATGCACAATCTGAATCGAGAGGAGAAGGTTGAGTTAATTAAACTTCTCGAAGAGAAAGCCCGCAGGAAGTTTGCTAACCGTTACAAAGATTACTTTGATACTCGCTACGAGTGGCAGAGGAAGTTTATCGCCGCCACGGCAACCTATCGACAAACAGCGCTTATCGCCGCTAACCGGGTTGGTAAGACGGACACGGCAACCTACATTGATGCGATTCATCTGCTAGGTGAATATCCCGAAGAATGGACGGGACATAAATTTGACCATGCTCCGCTTGTTTGGTGTCTTGGTTACTCTGGTGAAAAATGTCGTGACCTCATCCAGTCAGCGGTAATTGGTAAGAAAGTTAACGGCAAATTCTCCGGTGGGTTAATCCCTCCAGATCGCATCGTTACCACTGAGCCGATGACCGGCACACCGAATGCCGTCCGCTCCGCCTATATCCGCCACTCTAGTGGTGAGCTTAGTAAGATACAGTTCTGGGCTTATACACAGGGGCAGCACGCATTGATGGGTGATAGCGTCGATTGGTTCCATATCGATGAAGAGCCAGAAGACCCCACCATTTACCCGCAGGTGTTGACCCGTACCGCTACCGGTGACAAGGGGCGAGGCGGTCGTGGGATATTGACATTTACCCCAGAGAACGGACGTACTGAGTTAGTTATCCAACTACTCGACAACCCTGCTGATTCTCAGTTTTGCATGAATGTAGGCTGGAATGACGCGCCGCACCTTACCGAAGAAACGAAGAAATCACTCCTCGAATCTTATCCAGTTCATCAACGTGATATGCGAACCAAGGGGATTCCTATGCTTGGACATGGACGCATATACGATTTCAGCGAAGAGCTTATTACCTGTGAGCCATTCCCGATACCTAAGCACTACATGGTGATTGATGGTATGGACTTCGGTTGGGATCACCCACAAAGCCGAGTGCAACTAGCGATAGATTTAGATAGCGAAACTTTCTACGTCACCAAAGCGTGGAAGGCCAGCAAAACATCACCTGCTGAGGCGTGGGGTGCAACTAAGTCATGGGCTAACAAGGTTCCTACTGCGTGGCCACAAGATGGGTTACAGACCGAAAAAGGTAGTGGATTACAGCAGCGTGAATATTACAAAGATGCTGGATTCCAAATGCTCAACGATCCTGCTCAATGGCCCGATGGTTCGCGCTCAGTAGAGCCTGGACTATTCGAACTGCACGACCTTATGAGCTCGGGGCGATTCAAGGTATTCGCTGGGCTTCGCGACTGGTTCGAAGAGTTCAACTTTTACCACCGTGATGATAAAGGTCGGATCGTGAAAAAGCGCGATGATTTACTCGACGCAACCCGCTATGCCTACATGATGCGCCGCTACGCTAAAAGATTTGGTGATATTGGCGTGGTTAAAGAGAAAAAGACACCGGCACCAATTAGACCAATACCGAGAGGGCGATAATGGCCGACACAAATGACAGACTGGAAGCCATTCTCGGTAAGTTCGACCGGGACTGGACTGCTAGCGAGGAAGCCAGAACCGAGGCGAAAAACGATTTATTCTTTAGTCGGGTAAGCCAGTGGGATGATTGGCTTACTCAGTACACAACACTGCAATACCGTGGACAGTTCGATATCGTCCGGCCAGTGGTGCGTAAACTGGTCGCTGAGATGCGTCAGAATCCGATTGATGTACTGTTCCGTCCTAAGGATAACGCTGACCCTAACGCAGCAGAAATCATGATGGGAATGTATCGCACCGACATGCGACATAACACCGCGAAAACTTCGGTTAACGTGGCAGTTAAAGAGCAGATTGAGTGCGGTATCGGCGCATGGCGTATCGTCACTGAGTACGAGGATGAGGACCCGACCAGTAACAACCAGATTATCCGTCGCTTACCTATCCACGAAGCATGCTCTCACGTTGTCTGGGATGCCAATGCTAAACAGCAAGATAAGTCTGACGCTAAGCATGTGACGGTTATCAGCGCTTTGTCGCAGGATGGGTGGGAGTCATTCGCTGAAGAGTACGGGCTCGACCCAGACGAAAAGCCTAGCTTTCAATCTCCCAACGATTGGGTATTCCCTTGGCTGACCAGTAACTCGCTGTACATCGCTGAGTATTACGAAGTCGAAGAGAAAAAAGAGGTCGCCTACATCTACGAGGACCCGCTGACCGGTGAGCCGGTTAGTTACTTCAAGCGCGATATTCAGAACGTCATCGATATGCTTGCCGACCGTGGCATGAAGAAGATTGGCGAGAAGAAGATTAAACGCCGTAGGGTGTACAAGACCATTCTCACATCTTCTGCAGTATTGAAAGACCGCACATTGATTGCCGGTGAGCATCTGCCGATTGTGCCAGTGTTCGGTGAGTGGGGATTTGTCGAGGACAAAGAAGTCTACGAGGGTATCGTCCGTTTAACGAAAGACGGCCAGCGGCTGCGTAACATGATTATGAGCTTTAACGCTGACATTGTGGCGCGTAACCCTCGCAAGAAGCCTGTGTTTTACCCTGAGCAAATCGAAGGCTACGAGTATATGTACTCGGGCGATGCGGATTACCCGTATTACCTGATGAACCGCACCGACGAGAGTAATCAGGATTTAAACCCCGGGCCAATGGCTTACCTTGATGACCCTGAGATACCACCGGCTAACCAGTACGCCCTGCAGGCTGCGAGTGATGCAGTTCAACAGGTCGCTGACCTTGGCGTCGATAACCAAGCAGCAAATGGTCAAGTGGCGTTCGATACTGTCAACCAGTTAAACATGCGCTCAGACCTGCAAACGTTCGTGTTTCAGGATAACCTCGCTACTGCGATGCGCCGTGACGGTGAGATTTACGCCTCGATGGTCGCCGATATCTATGACATTCCGCGCACGGTCACCATGACGCTACCGGATGGCGAAGAGAAAGCAGTGCAAACGATGATGAGCGTTGTCGATGTGGCGTCTGGCCAATCAGTCGTGCTCAACGACATTAGCGGTCGGTTCGAGTGCTACACCGATGTGGGTCCGTCGTTCCAGTCGATGAAAGAACAACACCGCGCTGAGTTGAAAGAGTTGCTAGGGCAGATTGACCCGTCACAGCAAGTCTGGAATGTGCTCTTACTCCAGTACCTGACATTACTCGACGGCAAAGGCATTGAGATTACCCGCGACTACGCTAACAAACAGCTAATCGTACAGGGTCTTAAGCAGCCGGAGACAGCCGAAGAGCAACAGTGGCTACAAGAGGCTCAGCAAGCACAGCAAGGCCAGCCAGATGCGGCGACAATTCAGGCTCAAGGTGTGTTACTGCAAGGCCAAGCAGATATGCAGAAAGCACAGAACCAACAGGCTGACCTGCAAATCAAGGCCTACACCGCACAGCAACAGGCACAACTCACTCAAGCGCAAGCCGTTCAGGCATTGGCTAACGCTAAATCACTTAAAGATAAGTCATTACAGAGCGCACTTAGCACGCTGTCTGACTGGTATCAGAAACAGAACACAGCGGCACATAACGAGGCTGACCAAATGCTACGGGCTAACCAGCAGCAACATGGGCAAGCTCTCGATATTGCCGGACTCCTGCAGCAGCAGAGACAGAATCAACAACCTTCCGTCAATCCTGACGAGTAACTTTATCCCTTCCATGAGGTGAATCATGAGTAATACCGACAACATTCAGGCAACTGAAGAACAAAACCTGTCCGGCAATCAGCAAGCGGCACTTGATGATAGTCAGCTAACCGATAATGCCAACGGTGGCGATGGGCAAGATGAGGGCTTCGAGATTGTCCTGTCTGGCGGCGAGACTGAACAGAAACAAGACCCGGCAACCAACGCGAAGTTTGCACAGGCGCGTATTGAACGTAAGCGCCAACGTGAACTAGAGCAGCAACTTGAAGCTGTTCGCCGCGGAGAGGTGCCGGAGACTCTGCGTGTAAATCCTGACTTACCGCCTCAGCCTGACATCAACCAATACCTATCTGATGAAGGTCTGGAGAAATACGGTTACGACCAAACGCGAGCACTCGCAGCCTTTAACCAAGCCAACAACGAATGGCTGATTAAAGCGCAGGATGCCCGCAGTAACGCTGTAGCCGAACAAGGTCGCAAGACTCAGGAGTACACGCAGCAATCTACGCAGACAGTCGAGGCAGTGCGTAAGCACTATGATGCCGCTGAGAAACTCAACCTACCTGACTATCAGGAGAAAGAAGATTACTTCCGGTCGCAGGTTCCAGAAGGTGTGGATACCTCGATTATGAATCTCTTCCCAGAGAAATCAGCGGCAATCATGTATCACCTGGGCGCAAACCCAGAGAAATTACGCCACATCAACTCGCTCAATGGGCAACAAGCCCTAATTGAATTAGCCCGACTTGACGCACAACTCACGATTAAACCTCGCGGTAAGCAAGTATCGAAAGCACCGCCGGCAGATGAGCCGATCACCGGTGATGTGACTGCGGCCAATAGAGAGTCCATTCAAAAGCAGATGGAAAAGGCCTCAAGCAGTGGTGATGTCGAGCTATATCGCAAACTCAAATTAAAACTTAAAGGAATTCGCTAATGGCATTGAATGAAGGCCAAATGGTCACCCTCGCAATCGACGAGGTAATCGAAACCGTCACTAACCTGACGCCAATGGCGCAACGCGCTAATAAATACACTCCCCCTGCAGGAGCTATGCAGCGCGGCAGCAATACTATCTGGATGCCAGTAGAACAGGAGGCTCCTACTCAAGAAGGGTGGGATTTGACTGGTAAAGCTACGGGAATCGAAGAGCTAAACGTCGCGGTCAACTTAGGCGACCCAGACAATGACTTCTTCTCCCTTCGCGCTGACGATTTGCGAGATGAGACCAGCTACCGCCGCCGTATTCAGGCATCCGCTAAGAAATTAGCAAGCAATCTTGAAGTTAAGATCGCCACAATGGCCGCAGAGATGGGTTCACTTGTGGTTACCAGTGATGGTGAAATCTCTCAGGATAATCGTGCTTGGCCTTTCTTGGCTGAAGCAGAAGAACTTATGTTTGACCGCGAGCTAAATCGTGACTCAGGGTTATCCTATTTCTTCAACCCAAAGGACTATACCAAAGCGGGGTACAACCTAGCTGGTAAAGACAACTTCGGGCGGCTGACCGAAGATGCTTACAAGACTGGCAGCATCCAAAATCAAGTTGCTGGGTTCGATGAGGTAATGCGCTCACCGAAACTCACCGTATTGCCAAAATCAACAGCAACCGGACTTACAGTTTCAGGAGCACAATCATTCAAGCCTCAGGCTTGGACTCTGGATAACGAAGGTAATAAATCCAACGTTGATAACCGTTTTGCTAGCTTAACATTGTCTAGCACCTCTGGCCTGAAGCGTGGCGACAAGATTAGCTTTGCGGGCGTCAAGTTCCTTGGACAGATGGCTAAAAACGTACTGACCCATGATGCGACGTTCTCAGTGGTTCGTGTTGTTGATGATACTCACATCGAGATCACTCCGAAGCCTGTAGCACTGAATGACACCACGCTGTCACCTGAGCAACGGGCTTACGCTAACGTGAACACCACGCTTGCTGATAAAACAGCAATCAACATCCTCAATACTCAGGATGCACGGACAAATGTCTTCTGGGCAGACGATTCAATCCGAATCGTGTCCCAGCCAATCCCAGCAAGCCACGAAATGTTTGCAGGTATGAAGACTCGTTCTTTCGATATCCCTGACGTGGGAATCAGCGGTATTTTCGCAACGCAAGGAGATATCTCAACCCTGTCCGGTCTATGCCGCATCGCGGTGTGGTACGGCGTCAACGCAACCCGCCCGGAAGCAATCGGCGTGGGTCTGGCTGGTCAAATCGCTTAATCAATGGGGCTTCGGCCCCTTTTTGTGAGGTATTCATGTTAACTGCTATCTATAAGCTAGGCGGCGACCACAATGTCTGGGGCGTTAAAGCAAGTATCAAGCATGTGCAAGGCGATGAAGTTGCTGATTATGTCGAACAGGGATGGGTAGACCATCCAGAAAAGCTGTTCGATACTCCAGAGCCAGAAAGCACGAAGCCTGCCAAAAAAGGCAGTAAGGCGGCATCCGATGCTGACTCAGACGAAGGGTGATATTGTCCGTGCAGCACTGCGTAAGCTAGGTATTGCCTCTGATGCCACGCTAACCGATGTTGAGCCTCAATCAATGGAGGATGGCGTTAACGACCTCGAAATGATGATGGCCGAATGGTATCAGGATGGGCGAGGGATTATCACTGGCTACACGTTTGCTAATGATGATGACCCGCCTGCAGAAGGTGACGACCACTCGATGAAATCTAGCTCAATCAGCGCAGTAGTCCACAATCTCGCGCTACGTATCGCACCCGACTATCAGGTCACTCCTACCGACAAAATCGTACTCACCGCCCGTTACGGCAAAGAGAGATTGATGAAATCGACAGCTATCCTTCGTGCCACTCAAACCGGTTACTCATACCCAAATCGCATGCCTATTGGTAGCGGTAATAAGTGGGCGCGGGTTAATAACTGGAACTTCTATCCGGGGAAACAGAATGCCAATACAACAGTTACCCCTGATGAAGGGGATAGCAAAGAGTCAGGTTAACGCTGATTACATTGATGCTCTGCCAGTGAATATGCTGGCGGTGCCGAAAGAGGTGCTCGACAGTTCAGGTTATCTCCGCTCATTCCCCGGCATTGATAAGCGCGATGATGTGGCTGGCCTGTCGCGGGGCGTGCAGTTTAACACTCACGAATCAGTGGTGTATCGGGTTCTGGGTAATAAGCTGTATCGAGGTCAGTCACAGGCGGGCGATGTGTCTGGCTATAGTCGTGTTGGCATGGCTCACTCAGCAACAAGTCAGGCGGTTGCAGCAAATGGCGCGCTAACTCTTTACCGTTACGATGGCACAGTGAAAACGCTACAGAACTGGCCTAGCAAAGTAGGTGACGTTACTTATGCTCAATACGAAATCGGGTTGGTGCGTGATGTGTGTCGTCTGAGAGGGCGATATATCTGGGTGAAAGACGGGTCGCAGGACTTCGGAGTGACTGACCTTGAAGACGAGTCTCACCCAGACCAGTACCGCCCATTCTATACGGCGGAAAGTCAGCCAGATGGCATCCTAGGGTGTGATTCATGGCGTGACTTTGCGGTGATGTTCGGTACGTCAACGATTGAATATTTCTCCCTGACAGGGGCCACCGATACGAGTGCGGCAATTTACGTTGCTCAACCGTCCCTGATGGTCCAGAAGGGGATCGCTGGGACGTTCGCCAAGTGTCGCTACGCAGACTCACACGCATTCGTCAGTAATCCTGCCAATGGGTCACCGTCTGTCTATGTGATAAGCCAAGGGTCAGCCACGCAAATCTCCTCTGTCAGTGTCGATAAGGTGCTAAGAAGTTACAGTGCCACTGATTTGGCTCAGGTGTACATGGAGTCATTACGATTCGATGGGCACGAGTTAATCATCATCCATCTACCCAATGATGTGCTGTGTTACGACGCCTCAGCGAGCCAGAACGGGCCGCAATGGTCAATCCTAAAAACTGGCCTCTATGATGCACCTTATCGCGCTATCGACTTCATGTATGAGGATAACCAGATCATCTGTGGCGACAAGACGCAATCTGTGACCGGGTATCTTAATGATTCTCACTCATCGCAGTATGACGCAGAGCAAGAACACCTGCTATACACGCCACTCTTTAAAGCCGATAACAATCTTATATTCGACTTTGAGCTTGAGGCATCGACAGGTATTAGCCAGAAAGCACGGCGATTATTCCTGTCTGCTACTACTGACGGTATCAACTTCGGCAGGGAGCAGATGATTAGCCAAAATAGCCCTTTTGAGTACGACAGGCGTGTTCTTTGGCGGCGCATTGGGCGTATCAGGAAGAATGTCGGCTTTAAGGTTCGAGTCATAACCATGTCACCCGTTACGCTATCAGGGTGCCAAGTGAGGGCAGAGTAATGGCAGATACTAGTCTTAACACTCCCGTAACGATTCAAGCGACACGCATTGATGCTACGTTGCTACCGAAAGGATTTAGCCAGCCGTACATGCTTTATGTTGTTCAGCAAAGTAAAGACCTCGGAGCTGTTGCTGACAAGGCTAACGATGCAGGGCAGGGGGTTTACGATACTCAGGTAAAGAATGACGAGCAAGATAAGACCTTAGCTAATCACGAATCAAGAATAGAAACGACAGAGTTGAAAATTGTCGATCATGAGATAAGGCTAAAATCCGCCGAAGCAACATTGGTTAATCATGGAACTAGAATAACTTCAGCAGAATCAGCCATTGTAAGTCATGAAGGCCGAATTGTAACCCTTGAAGGCGATGCTAATTACCTTTTGGAAGAGGTCTCCAGCCTGCAAGGTGATTACCTCTCTAAATCTCAGAAATCTGCTCAGATAATGTCAGGATCTTTGGGTGTCAACACATCGATTTCTGTCAGTGGCGTAAAAGTTATCGGCGTTCAGCAAACAGGTTGGAGGGCTGCAACTGGTTCCGCCAATAAATCAGCATTTAATGCCGATCAGTCTTACACAGTGGGCGCTACTTACTCTCAAACCGAAGTCCAATCCATCATCAAGGCTCTGGTCGAAACTCGGCAGCGGGTTAAGGCGCTTGAAGATATGGCACGCACTCACGGGTTAATCGCATGACGAGAATCGATAAGGTTATCGGCTCGGCTCTTATGCGTCTATGGGGCGTTCCATCTTGGCCTAATGTTGAGGCTGACTACTTTCTATGGCGTGATTGCGGAGTGTTTTCCTGTATGGACTTTGGCTCTCACGTCGATTTACACATGGCAATGCGGAAAGGTGATCGCCATCTATGCCGTGAGGCGGTGAGTGACGTCCTAAATATCATCGGTGACCGGGTTATTAATGCGCCAATTCTTGAAGAGAAAAAACACGTCTGTAACCTCGCTAAGAAGTTCGGGTTTATCGAAACATGGCGAGGGCAGACAGAATTTATCGACGGCCGCATCGGTGGCCTCATTATCATGACAAGAGGTAATCATGGGCGGGATCGCTAAAGGTATCGGTAAGGTTGTCGGCTCGGTTACCGGAGCAAATCAGGCTGCAAGTGCTCAAACCAACGCAGCCAATCAGAGCAACGCAACGGCATTACAGATTTTTAACCAGCAACAGGCGACCTTGCAACCATTCGTTCAAGCGGGGTTGCAGGGGTTAAGCGGGTTGCAATCAACCGCAGGTCAGCCAATTGACCGCGCATCGACACTGAATAACTACTACAACAGCTCTGAATACAATCAGATGGCTAATCAGGCGCGTTATCAACAGTTGGCATCGGCAGAAGCAACTGGCGGCTTGGGTTCTACCGCAACCAGCAATGGGTTAGCTGCCATAGCCCCTAGCCTTGGGCAGAATTACCTCAATCAGATGACAGCTCAGCAGCAAAACATGTACTCGCAATTACTCGGGCTAACTAACGTTGGCTTGAGTGCGGGCGGGGCAACCAATGCGGCGGCGGGGGAGTATTCGTCTGCAGCTCAGAATAACCTTAGCCAGATTGGCGCAGCTAAAGCGGGCAATTCAATTGCTAATGGTAATTCCCTAACTCAAGGGCTTGGCTTTTTATCAGGAACGAGCGCAGGTTCCGCGTTAGGTACCGGGCTAGGTAATATTGTTAAAAGCTGGTTTTAAGGAGAGGTTATGGTCAACCCTATTGATTATAGCGGCGGTAATGGGTTTCTTCAGGGTCTACAGACGGCCGCAGCATACAAACAGAATCAACAACAAAACCAAGCAATAGATAGCGCCAACCAGTTCAAGCAAGACTGGCAGGGCGCTTACGGTAATCCAGAGGCGATGAATGCCTTGGCTGCTAAATATCCAGAACAGATGCAAAATATTGCGCAGGGTATTGGCTATCAAGATGCAAATCATCAAGCAGCGTTAGGCGCCGCGGCAGGTGACCTAAGAGTGGCCATGCAAACTGGAAATGCGCAGTCTGTTATGGATGCAGCAACGAAACATGCAAGCACGCTGCAGTCGGTCGGATCATCTCCTGACGAGGTAGCTTCCCTTTACCAACAGAATCCTCAGCAGTTAGGCAGTCTTGTTGATGCTGTAGGGCTGACGTCGCTTGGCCCACAAGCTTATTTTAATTATCAGCAAGGTAACGCTAAATTGCAGCAAAACGGCGCTATAGCTGGGGCTAATCTACAATTGGGCCAGCAAAGGCTGCAGCATCAAATCCAGCAAGACAATACTCAGAACGGTTTCGATGCACAGAAAATTGATATCCAGCGCGGAGATCAAGCGATTAAGCAGCAGATGGCTAACCAATCTGGTCAGCAGCAGAGCTCTAATATGCAAAATCAGCAGTTCCAACAAGTCCAGAAGAAGCAGGAATTTGTCGGCGGCTATGAACAGCAGGTAAATAACGTTTCAGGGATGCTCGGCACTCTTAATCAGGTTAAACAAATCGACCCTAGTACATTTAATGGTATTTGGGGAGCTTCTGGTTATGTTAATCGTAACTTACCCGGTTCAGATTCCGCTGATGCATGGTCCCAGATTGAGCAAATGCAATCTCAAGCTCGCCAGTTCGGTGTAATTGGCATGAAAGGTACAGGTCCAGTATCTGACGCAGAAGGGCAGGCAGCAGCACAGGCCTTCTTAAGTCTTACGCCAAATGTTTCATCCGGTCGCGCACGTGAGATTATCAACAACTGGCAGAAAGTTTTACAACGCCAGACTAATTACCTTGGCTCACAACGCTCACTCGTCGATAAGTATCGCTCGGATATTCAATCCTACTCTGGACCACAACAGCAACAGGGCCCACAAGTTGGTTACTCGGAAGGCGGTTATACCTTCACTGGCGGCGACCCATCATCACCCAATAGCTGGAGAAAGAACTAATGGCAGCACCATGGGAGAAGTATCAAAGCACGGCTCAAAGTGATTCTTCTGGGCCATGGAGCAACTATCAACCTCAGCAATCGGCACCTAATCAGGGTGCCGATGTTGTTTCTACTACCGAGCAAAAGTATGGAATCCCTTCTGGGTTGTTAAGTGCTGTAATTAGTAAAGAGTCAAGCGGTAACGCTAATGCTGTTAGTCCGAAGGGTGCACTAGGGCTGGGTCAGGTTATGCCGGATACTGCCAAGCAAATGGGATATGACGTTGACCAGTTAAAACGTGACCCGAATATGCAGGTTGATGCGGCCGGTCAGTATTTAGGGCAGATGCTACGCCGTAGTGGGGGAGATGTTACTAAGGCGTTGGCCTCATATAATTGGGGCCCGGGTAACGTTGATAAATATCAGTCAGGGCAAAAGAAGAATATGCCGACTGAGACTCAGAACTACATCAATGACCCTCGATTCTCGCAATGGACAAATCAGCAACAACCGCAAGCAGGTAGTGATGCGGAGCTCGACCAGTTATCACAGCAAGCTAATCAGCCATGGAGAACTGCCCCTCCATCACCAACTATCGGCGATGATTTCGAACAGGCAGGGAAAGGTTTATTACAGACAGGCGTTAACATCGCCAACATTCCTAACGCTATCGAGAACACTGCTGCTGGCGCTGTGCGTGATTTGGGTAACTATATCGGCGGGCCGGTAGGTCAGGCATTGGTTAATGATGCTAATCGACCTGGTGTAACAGACACAATCAAGGGTGCGGCGGCTTATCTTGGTAACAAGGTTGGTATTGGCGACGGCACCTATCAAACCGGTACAGGATTCCAGTTACCAGAATCATTACAACCGACAGATGAATACGCGAAAGCGGGGGCAGAAATTGGCTCATACTTGATACCCGGTCCGGGTGAAGTTAGCGCAGTATTGCGTGCAGCGCCGTTAGTTGAAAGAGCGGGTAACGCTTTATCCCATATGCTCTCTGAGAACGTTGTCGGTACTCTAGCCAACTCTCAGCAAAATGGTCAAATTGACCCTAATCAGCTATTAGCGAATACTGCGATGGGTGTTGTAGGTTCAGCGGGAGCAAGAGCAATCCCAGCAGCATTTAACGGTGTGCGTAATGCAATCCAAGAATCAAGGGCGCCCAGAGTAGGTAATAATGCGGTACCCGAAGCGCAACCACAGCCAGTAACTGACTATACTCAGTCGTCGGTAGGTGGTAGTGATAATTTCATTCCTCAGCAGCAAGCATTCAATCCAAGAGAGCCAGTGCAGACGCAACAATCAGCTACCCCGCAACCCGGTAATATTGACCAAGGTACCGCTAGTAATTACGCGAGAGCTGCACAATCAGGCAACCAAGGCAGAATCCAGCAGGTAGTTAATGACATCCAGCCAGACCAAGGCGTCACTGATGCTATGCGTCGGTTAGATTTAGATCCTGACGACATGCTCGAAGCCTATACCTCTGGCAATGATGCGTTCAAAGCTGTTCAGATGGGGTTGGCCTCTCAAGATGAATCAGCGCTAGGTGCAGTGCGCAGGGATTCGATTAATCGCATATCCAACCGCGCCGCACAGATTATTGATGACGCTGGAGCAATGCCTGACCGCCTAGCGATGAATGATAAGTTTATCTCTGATTTCAATAACACTCGTGATGCGTTGAAGGCACAGGAAAACTCACTCTACCGACCAGTGCAAGAGGCTATTCAGCCCAGAACCCCAGTTAACGCGGTGAATACGCGTAACTATCTTGACCAGTTGGCCGACGATTATGGCGGGTATGAGCATCTATCAACCGTTGAAAAGGCAGTTTACGATAAAATTGCACCTAGAGGTGACGAGGGGGGACCACCTACCTATGCACGGTTAAACTCAGCAAGAAGTAGGGTAGGTGCAGAGTTAAGCAAATCAGGTACGCCGTTCGGTAGTGCAGAAGAGCGAAACCTTAGTGCGTTATATTCAAAGCTATCCGATGACCGTGACGCAGTTGCAAGACAAGCGGGGTTCGGTGACCAGATTAGGGCAGCTAACGTCGTAACTGCTCAGCGTAAAATGATGGAAGAGCGTATGTATGGTTTGATGGGTAAAGACCTGTCTGGCGATATAACTGCTAGAGCGCACAACGCATTGAATGGACTAAGCACCGGTAATACTAAGGCATTTACTCAGTTGATGCGCGGGGTACCAGATAAAGGAACTCGGGCACAACTTATCGCAACTGGTATGCGCGATATGTTGAGAAAGGGTAGCCGCTCTGACTTAGCCAATAACATCAATGGGTTCGTCGATTATTACGGATCGCTAAAGCGTAATGGTTCAATACGTCTTCTTCATAGTCAGCTACCAGAAACAACGGTAAAGCAACTTGATGATATGTACACCATTGCGCGTAACGTGAAATCAGCCAACCAATATTATCTAGCGACAGGTAAGTTAAAGGCTTTCCTCGATAAGTTCGAACAGCCGGGCGGCTTTTTGGATAAGTTGGCGACCCATGGAAAGATGGCGACTATTGCTACAATTCTTGGTCATGTTCCTGTCGCTGGGCCTGTGCTTAATACCGCAATTGCTGCTCAGATAGGTGCTAAGGCCGCAACCCGTAAGACCGGTGCAGAAGCAGTACAGCAATTAATGAGCAGTCCCGAGTGGAAACACTTAGCATCAGCAGCGAGGAATAAACCTAGCGCAGCGTTACAGGATAAAATCGTCACTAATGCTGAGAAACGCATATCCCGATCCCCAGCATGGAAAGAGTTTTACCGCACACTCCCTGCGGTAGATAAGCAGACCATTTCTAGGGTAGGGATTATAGGATGGCTGTCGAGTAATTGATTTTATTAAATTACTTACTCTTACAGGTGGTTTCGTACCCGTAGCTTGTACATTTGGTTGTTATCTCTTTATTGGTATTCTGAGAGTTCATTTCATTGATATAAGTCTGCTGAGGTGAGGTTGTTGCGTTGTTTATATTAGCCATATTCTGCCTTATCTCTGCATCTTGATGGCTTTTAATGCTTACGTATAGGCTTTGCAACTGGTATCTAGCCTGGGCGTCAGTCATTCTACCCTGATCCACAGCCTCACCTAGCATTTTTGCTGCGCTCACGTAGAGCTTGGGGGTATCTGCGTGTGACATCCTAAAATCGGACTTAACACTCTTATCTAAACAGTTGGCAACATCAGATAATTTAGAGTAGGAATTTTCACAACTATCTTGGTAATCACTAACCTTTGCGCAGCCAGCCAATAAAAGAGGAATTACTATAATGATTTTTTTCAATTTCATCTCCTTATTTTTCTCTGAGAATATCACTGGCAGGGTGCAATATGGTGCAATTTATTTATTCTTTTTGATTATCTCGATTGCAATATCCCGAACCTTCTCAGCAATATCTGAAGCTATTTTTTCATCGTGGTCTTCATCAACTCGACCAATTGCTGTGCGATAGAAAGAATCTTCGAGAGTTCTGACTATTTCCATGTTAATTGAGCGACCGTTACTACCAGCTCTCTGTTTTATCTTTGCGTGTAACTCTCTAGGCAATAGCAGGTGAAACTGCGCCTTGTCATCGTCTTTCATGATTAACCTCACCTTTGGGTGGAGATGAATCATAAAACACCTGTGTTTATTCACAATACTACAGTTTCCGTACGTTACTAACTATCGACTAACCGCGAGGCTATCTCTCGCCCGGAGTAAAAATCAATGGCTGATAATAGCTATAACATCATGGTTTCTAACCCTGTTACACCGTTCACTATGGCTCGCTCATTCAAGGCCTGTTCGAATGGGAAAATTTTTATCGGTAATCCTGACACCGACCCGACCATTTCGGAAAATCAGATACCGGTTTTCGTTGAGAATGAAGATGGTACATCCGTTCAGGTTTCTCAACCTATAGCTATAAATACTGCAGGTTATCCTGTTTACAATTCCCAGGTCACTAAATTTGTAACAACTCAAAATTACTCAATGGCTATTTATGATAGTTTTGGTTCGCAACAGATTTACTGGCCTAATGTATCATCAGTTAATCCTTCATTCGCATATAAAGAAATAAGCAAGCTAAGAAGTGATCTTTCCTCTAGTGAGATAGATCTTGGGGATTCATTGATTGCTGTTAAACAACCATTCACCAACTCCACAGCAAGAACTCAGCATGATAAAAATTCTGACGTATTTCACGTAAAGGACTTTGGCGCTGTAGGAGATGGAGTAACTGATGACAGAAGCGCAATAATTAAAGCTATAAGCTATGCATCTTCGCTATCAAGACCATGCAGAGTTATATTTTCAGGGGGAGTTTATGCAATAAGTAATTACATTAATATTAATGGCGAGTATATTACTTTAGACATGGAAGGCTCCAAATTCATTCATTTCGGCAATATTGGGTTAGGAAGTAGTTTTTTTAGCCTAAAAGGTAGTTTTAATAAAATTATAAATGGTTTTTTTGATGGTGGTTTAGGTACAGGTCCAATTATTTGGGTAGACTCAAGTTATAATACTGTTTCCGGGAATTATATAACCGGTGGTGGGTCAGGGATTCAGTTAGATGGGCAGTCAACAACTTGTATACAGAACAAAATACAAAATAACATAATAAGATCTGTTACAGGATTTGGTGTATCACAAAATAGCGCTAGTTATACCAATATATCAGGAAACATTATCGACGGTACTGGTGCTGAGGGAATAACGGTAGATAACAAAAGTCATTTTTGCATAATTAATGGCAATCATCTATTAAATACCGTTAACACTGGAGGAGTAGGTGCTATTGGGCTTGATGCGGTAAATCACTGCAGCATTACAGGAAACTTTATATTTAATAGTGGTGGGTATGCGGGCATAAGAACTCAAAACAACATTGACTCATCTTACTATGTAACAATAACGGGAAATGTTTTAGAAGGCGGTACTGCAACAACTGGTATCCACTTGTATAACAACACATCTTCAGCCAGTGGCTCTGGAATAACAACTGATTGCGTGATAAGTGGTAATGCTATTTCTGACTACAAAAAAGGGGTTGTTGTTGACCTGAACTGCGTGAATAATGTTGTTTCTGGAAACAGATCAGTAAGCTATACAGATACCAGTATTAGCAACAAGCAAGGAGGATCGGAAGGAATTTGTTTCAGCTACATGAACGGATCCCCACTTTCTTCCATAGCCAACAACAATACCTATACAGTAACTGGAACAACTAAAATATATGACAAAGTAGGCAGCTTCAATGGGCAAGTTTTTACTGCGCCTAGGGATGGGGTTTATAACCTTTCAATCCTACTGCGTGCAACTACATCAAGCGCAGCTAATGGTGCCATAAGAATAGTTACCACACCGAAAACCTATGAATCACCAATGTCACCTGTATCGAATATTTTAGGCGGATCAGTATCTATTGATGTGTACCTAACAAGCGGGCAAACCGCTGAGTTTAGAATAGCAGCTAGCGCGAGCATTGACATCGCAGCAAATGCATTAGTTGTTAGCGGTAGGTTTGTTGGTTGAGGGGTTCAAATAGTTATTCCTCAAAATATTATTTATGATTTAATTAAATCTTCTTCATTATTAATATGGATAACTATAACCATGGCCTTCCCATCCCCCGCACTAGATTACGTTGAAGCACGACTTACTCCTAATTCACTCATGCACATTAATCAATCTTCCATCGTTATTCCGACCGATGAAGGATGGGCTGTGGCCGAACCGGGCTATAAGGTGACAAAGGGAAGAACTGTGCTACTAGACGTAAACGGTAAGCTGATGTTTGCCGAAGTGGGGGATGGGAAGTTTAAGACTAACGATGGCATTATCGAGGGTGATGCTCTTGATGATGCCAGAGTGTTAGGAGTGGTGACATTTATGGTAAAGGAATTGCCGAGAGGTGATGGTGAGGATTTCCAGAAATAGCCATTCGAAATGGTAGCGTAACTGATTGATCTATATGTAGCATAATGTGGTATTTTATGGTGTAATATCGTATATTAACTAAGCAGAAAACAAGCTTAAGTGGTTGTTTTCAAACGAAATAACAGATATAGAGCGACCAATGAGCTGGATTGA